>Ga0075030_100002572_pt1 | contig 16480 bp, 17 predicted proteins | sample LitLauG_LLR_2012_FD_71393 | JGI IMG/M metagenome (GOLD analysis project Ga0075030, IMG submission 71393) | Freshwater sediment microbial communities from Pennsylvania, USA - Little Laurel Run_MetaG_LLR_2012 | ecosystem: Environmental > Aquatic > Freshwater > Creek > Sediment | place: USA... | reverse complement strand
TTCATCATGCTGACGTCGCTGCTCGACGTGATCGGCGTCGGGCTCATCATTCCCGTGCTGCCCCTGCTGGTGGGCGAATTCACCACCAGCCGCGACGCCCAGGTCTACTGGTTCAATGCCGCCATCATCTCGTTCGGGCTCGCGCAGTTCTTCTGCGCGCCGCTGCTCGGAGCCCTGTCCGACCGTTACGGCCGCCGGCCGCTGCTGCTGGTGGGCATCGGCGGCCTGGGCGTCACCTTCGTCGTGACGGCGCTCACCCAGTCGCTGTGGCTGCTGGTGGCCATCCGCCTGCTCGGCGGGGCGCTGTCGGCCAATTTCGCGGTTGCGCAGGCCTATGTGGCGGACATAACCACGCCGGAGAAGCGCACGCCCGCGCTGGGCCTGCTGGGCGCCATGTTCGGACTGGGGTTCGTGCTTGGGCCGGTGATCGGGGGTGTGCTGGGCGACATCAACCTGCGCTTGCCGCTGTACGCCGCCGCGGGGCTGTGCGCGCTCAATTGGTTGTACGGCCTGCTGGTGCTGCCCGAGTCGCTTCCGGTGGAGCGGCGCACACCCGTGCGGCTGGGCCAGATCAATCCCTTTGCGGCGCTCGCGGGCCTGGCGCGCCTGCGCGGGGTGGGACCGCTGGTCTTTGCCATCGCCGCGGCCAGCCTGGCCAAGCTGACGCTGCAGTCGGTTTGGGTCCTGTACACCAGCTTCCGCTTCCAGTGGGGCCCGCTGCAAAACGGCATGTCGCTGTTCGCGGTGGGCATGGTTGCCATCATCGTGCAGGGAGGCCTGCTCAAGATGCTGCTCAGGAAGATGGGCGAGCGCCGCCTGGTCGCCGCCGGCCTTGCTTCGGGCACGATGGCCTATGCGCTCTACGGCCTCGTGCCGCAGGGCTGGATGCTGTATCTCGTGATCGCGGCCAATTCCCTGGCATTCGCCTCGCCCACGGCGCTCCAGGGCATCGTATCCAAGGCTGCGGACCCGCGGGAACAGGGGCGCGCCATGGCTTCGCTCACGTCCCTGATCAGCATCACCGGTATCGCCGCCCCGCTGCTGGGCGGAGCGCTGCTCGGCCCGGTCTCGCACCTGCCGCCCGACCACGTGCTGGTGGGGGCGCCGTTCTTCGCCTGCTCGGCGCTGGAAGGTTTCGCCTTTCTCGTCGCGCTGCGCTACTTCTCGCGCCATCCGGCCGAGACCGGGGCGGCCACGGTGGGCAATACCGCCTGAGCCGCACACCCGCGGCGGGTCTTACACGGTCATTAGGGGGTACAGTCCGGCGGCGCCACCATTGCAGGTCCTGCGGGCGTCGTGCCGTCCAACATCCATGGGCATCCGGTCCTTGTTCGAATTTGCCATTTTCCACCGGCCGGCGGCGCTCGCCAGCGTGCCGTTGCTGCTGCTCGCCGCCTGCGCGCAGAACCCGCCCGTCGCCAATGGCGCGGTGGCGGCAGTCCATGACGATGCGGCGCCCGGCCCCTTGTATTCACTGTTCCACCGGGCGCTGCCCGCGCCACAAGGCAAGACGGCCGTGCTGCGCCTGCACGCCCAAGGCGCGCAGATATTCCGCTGCGAAACGCAGGCCGCCGGCCGCCGCTGGGCCTACCGGCTGCCCGAGGCGGATCTGGCCGACAGCGCCGGCACGGTGATCGTGCGGCATGGTGTCAACCTGAGCTTCGAGCACGTCGACGGCAGCCGGCTGCTGGGTGAGATTGCCGATCACGTGGCCTCGCCGGTTGACAACGCCTTGCCCTGGCTGCTGATCAACACGCGCTCCTATGGCAAGGGGGCCCTCGCGGGAATCACCCAGGTGCAGAGGATCGACACCGTCGGCGGAATGCCGCCGGCCACCTGCGACAGCGCGCAGCCGGGCCAGGTGCTGCGCGTGCCCTTCTCCGCCGACTTCGTCTTCTACCGCTGAGCGGCACCCGGCTGTCGGGGAATCCGGTCGCGCCGCTCGTCGCCGCCGGCGGCCATTCGTCCAGCAGTAAAGCAGCCCTGGCCGACCCGGTTGGGTAAGATGCGCCGATGAAACCAACGACGTTACCGTGCCCGCGACGCCGCCGCAGCGCCGTCGGTGCCGCGCAGCGCGAACTGATCCTGGCGATCGGACTGGCGGTTCTTGCCGGTTCTTCGTTCGCCGATGAGTCCTACGTCGAGCGGCCGGTGTACAGCGAACCGTCCACGGGGCTGCAATTGCCGCCAGGCTGCGAGGTCGACCCTTCCTGGCGGTCTCCGGTGGCCAGCTCCGACCTGGAAATCTGGATTGCCCGCTGTGGCGGTACGCCCCGCGTGTGGCTGCTCCGGCGCCAGGTGGTGGAGATCGTCAATGCACGCCAGTCGCGCCTGCGCTTCCAGGTGCTCGACGAGCGCGTGTATCCGGAAGAAGCTGCCGGCGACACGCTGAGCGTGCAATGCACGGGGCAGCGCGATGAGACCGGCTACGTGGTGCGTGGGGCGCGCTGGCGTGATGACGGGCGCGAACTGCGCCTCAAGAGCGCGCGTGGCGTGCTGCGGGTCGATGTCAGTTCCCAGACACTGGCCGACTCCGAGGTGGGCGCGGTTGACTGCGCCCGCTTTCCCGAGCGCGAAGCCATGATGAAGCGGCTGCAACAGGCCCACAACTAGGCATCGTCGTCACGCCTGTCGCAGGGTGCGGCCAAGATGTCGCGGCCCTTTGCGGCGGCTGCAACCTGCACTGAGCCAGGCAGCCCGCACCCCGGGTGTCCTGGCAAAGCGCGTTCAAGGCCGGCGCAAGCATTGCCGCGCCGCCGGCAACCCGACACAGCAGGTGGCCTGCCTCCAGTAGATCCACGCGTACCGCCCGTCGGCGCTGGACAGCGCGGGCCGCAGGACATCCGGAAGTTGCGGCAGGGGCAGCTGGCCCACGCGAAAGCAGGCGCTCGCGGCCGGATAGACCTGCTGCAGCTTGCCGTCGGTATCGACCGGGTAGGGAAAACTGCCGATCTGATCGCGCGCGATGCTCATTGCGCGCACGGCGGTCTTGGCCGAATACAGCATCGGCGGCGGACCGATATCGCGCATCTGGCGCGGCCGCAACGGACCCCATGCGCCCAGGCAGCCGGCATCGGCGGTATCGGCGGCCTCGCCGGACCGACCGCCGCACGCCAGCAACGGGGGCACGGCGGCAAATCGCGGGTCGGCCAGATCGCGGCAGCCCGTGCGCCAGTTCACGGCATCGAGCTCGGACGCATAGGCCAGCATAGGCAACCAGGGACCGGCAACGGCCGCCGCCTGCGTGGCCCGCGCAACGGCGAAAGCCGGCCCGCACGAGCGCGCGGCCACATCGACGACCGGCGCGGGCTGGCTCGCGGCAGAGGGTCCGCAGGTAAGGCAGGCAAGACCCGGGACCAGGCCGTCGGGCAGCGACCAGACATGGACTTCGGCAGTGTTGTCGGTCATGGAGAGCGACGAGCTGGCGGCAGCGCCGGCAAAGGGTCCTCCCGGCACCGGCAAGCCCAGCAGCGAGTCGCCCGGCGCCCGCGTGGTCTCGACAACGGCGACCGGAACGTAGCGCCGAACGCGCACTCCGCAGACGATGGGGCCGCAAAAGCACTGACCGATGACCTGCTGCTCCGCGCACGCCGCATCCGGATAGAGGCGGCCGAGCAGGCCCGCCGGGCCGGTCAATGCGGACAGCGCGGCCTGGGCGGCGGCCGTGCTGGCGGCTGCAAGCTGCAGCACCGCCAGTGCCATCGCCGCAGCGGCAGCCCAGGGCCGCGCCGCCGAGGGTCCGGGCGGCTTGCCGCACCTTTCCCGGTCGGTGCACCGGGCCGGATACCCGCGCAGGTACCGGTTGCTGCACCGGGCCGGGTTGCCGCGCGCGTGCGGGTCGCTGCACCTATCCTGCTTGCTGCGCATGCTCTTCTTCCTCGTCGCCGGACACGCCGGCCGCTGCATCGGCGCCATCGCAAATGCAAGCGCAATCTGCGGCAATTGCGGACGGCATCCACTCCTGAATGCAGTAGTTCCTGGCCGTGCCGCGCGGGCCTAGCCTTCATGGCAACGCGAGCAGCAACCGGCGCAACCACCGGTTGCCCCGGGAAACACCGGGAAGCGGTAGTCGCGATGCCCGCCTGCGGCTCACGAGCACCGCAATGAGGGCTCATGCGGCGCTGCCGGCACGCGTCAACGCGCAATGCCGTGTTTTGCCGCCAGCCGGGAAACTGGCGGCGGCAGCCTTGCGCACATTGCTTGGGCGGCAGGACGCGCGCGCAACGGCACGCGGATCTGCCCACTTTCAAAAATCCCGCTACAAGGAGAGTGAAATTGCGCAGCAACTCCAGTATCGCGTCGCAGGGCGCGCGCATCACGTCAAGACCACCGGCGCTCCAGGCGCTCTACGCGGAGCTGGCCGATCGCGACCGGGAACTGTCGCGCCTGCGCGCGCAGATGAACGGCCTGCGCTCGTATGCCCTCGGCGCCGATCCGGCCACGGTAGGCGGGCGCGGGCCGTTCGATGTCATGGCGGCGGTTGCCTCGGCCCTGCGGGCCACGCAGGCGGAACTGGCGGGCGTCATTGTCTGCCAGCGCATGCAGCCATTGCAGGTGCTGGGTTCGCTGCCCGCCATCACGCAGGTGCTGTCGCATCTCTTCGTCAACGCCGCCACGGCAATGCGCGGAACCGGGCGCCCCGGAGTGCTGCATATCGACGCCGCCCGCCTGGGCCTGCGGGCACAGTTGCGCATCAGCGACAACGGCCGCGGCATCGCGCCCGACACCATGCGGCGCATCTTCGAGCCGTTCTTTTCCACGGGCGGCTCCGGCCTCGGATTGGGGCTGGGGCTGACGGTCAGCAGCGCCATCGTTCGATCGCACGGCGGCGTCCTGGGTTGCCGGAACCGTATCCCGCACGGCGCTCGCTTCACCTTCGATCTGCCCGCGCGCGCCGCGGCGCAATCGGCCGCACGGCCCCGACGGGAGGCAGCATGAGCCTGACGACCATCAGCCAGGCACCGGCGCTCCTGCGCACCACCGTCCCGGAGGGCGGCACGCCCGTCTCGGGCCTGCGCCAGCAGATAGACGACTGGATCATGCCGCTGCGGTCCATCAGCGGAGGCCGCGTCGATGCCGAGATCGGCGACCGCCTGCAGCGCATCGCGCCGCTCCACCAATGCCTGTTCGTGCTGAACGACCACGGCTGTGCCGGCCTGGAAGCCATGCCACCGCGCCTGCATGGCACGGTGCCGGGCGAACTGCAGCGCGTCTATGCCACGCTGATCGTCGAACGCGACCCACTGCTGTTGCGGGTCGGGCTCGAATGGCGCGCCCTCACCGGCACCATCGACGAGCATTGCAGCTGGATCCAGGAGCACACCCGCAATGCCGAGGTGATCCGCGCGTGGCTGGCGCGCATGGCGGAAAACGGTGCGGGCAGCTTAGTGGTGATACCCGCTCGCGGCTGGCTGTCGCGGGGCGCGCTGTTCGCCTTCTTCGTCGAGCGACCGCCCGAGCACTGCGTGTTTGCCCTTTTTTACGCAGCGCAGCGTCTCGCCGTCGCACTGGAAATCCGCTACCGCCCCTACATCTGCGACCTGCTGTCGCTGCAATTCACTGCCCGCGAGATCGACGTACTGCGCGCCGGGCTCAAAGGCGCCGGCGACGACGAAATCGCCGCGCGCCTGGGCCTGTCGATCGACGCCATCCGCTACTACTTCAAGAAATTCAAGCACCGCGTGCCACCGGCCATCGGCCACCTCAAGCCGCGCGAGCTGGCGCGGATCCTCCACCACCTCGGTAAACTGTAGCCCGACCCTCCCCCTTGCCGCCCGCACGTGCCCGCGTCCGGGCGGCAGGCGGCCGATGGCCGCATTGACGGCAGGACCCCAATGGACGATCCCGCGCTGCTGCGCTATTCCCGGCACATCCTGCTGGCAGCCATCGGCATCGAAGGCCAGGAAAAGTTCTCGCGCGCCCGCGTGCTGGTGGTGGGAGCCGGCGGGCTGGGGTCGCCCGCGGCCATGTACCTGGTAGCTGCCGGAATTGGGCGGCTGCAGCTGTTCGACGGCGACGTGGTCGACCTGACAAACCTGCAGCGGCAGATCGCCCATACCACCGGACGCATCGGCCAGCCCAAGGCCACGTCGGCCGCCCGGACACTGGCCGCGCTCAATCCGCTGGTTGCCATCGAAGCGCACGACCGCCGGCTGGGCGCCGACGAACTTGCCGCGCTGCTGCCCGGCACCGATGTCGTGCTCGACTGCTCGGACAACCGTGCCACGCGCTATGCGGTCAATCGCGCCTGTGTCGCGTCGGCGGTTCCGCTGGTCTGGGGTTCGGCTAGCGGCTTTTCCGGGCAACTGGCAGTCCATGACCTGCGCCGTGCGGACGAACCCTGCTATGCGTGCCTCTTTCCGGAAGGTCCGGGTGAGGACGAGGCCTGCGCCACCACCGGCGTATTGGCGCCGCTTACGGGGGTGATCGGTGCGCTGCAGGCCGCCGAGGCGCTGCGGGTGATCAGCCCGTTCGGCGAGCCCGGCAACCGCCGCCTGCTCACGGTGGATGCGCGCGACATGGTGTTCCAGCAGTTGCAATTCGCCCGGGACCCGCGCTGTCCCGTGTGTTCCGGCCGCGCCTAGTCTGCTCGACCCGGCCGCCCGCGCACGCGTAGCGGGGCACCGGTGTGTTGAGCGAGGCAACTCTGCGCGCCACGGTAGCGACCGCGCCCTGCGCGGCGCGGGTCATCGGGGCTGGGGTAGCGTGCCAGCGTCGGCACTGCGTTCAGTGCCGGCGCTCCTGGGGCGGGATATCCCCATCGCCCATGGAGGACGCGGCACTGGCCGCAGACGCGGCGCAGGCATCGTCGTGGCATTGCTGCTGCAGCGCGTCCCAGGCGGCGTGCCCGAGGCGCTCCAGGGTGGCGATATTGGCGCCATAAATGGCTTCGGCGTCGGGGAAGGCCTCGACCGCACGTTCGATGCTGTCCTCGCGCAGCAGATGCAGGGTCGGATAGGGCGAGCGATTGCTCGCATTGCCGATCGCATCGGGCTCGGTATCGGCGAACTGATATTGCGGGTGAAAGCTTGCCACCTGGATGATGCCGGCAAGGTCGAGGTGATCGATGGCCGCTTCGGCAATTTCCAGGAAGTCATTGTGCTCGGCAAAATCGTACATCACCCAGGGATGGATGAGCAGTGTCGTCTCCAGGCGGGCGGGCGGCGCCTCGGCAAGGCGATTGAGCTCATCGACCAGCGCCGCGAGCAGGCCGTCGGCATCGCGCGCCTCGCACACCGCATAGCGCACCAGCCCCTTGGCCTGCGGGGCCTTGGCAAACGGGCACAAATTCAGGCCGATGACAGCGCGCTCTACCCACGCGCGCGTTTCGGCGGCAATGAATTCCGCGGATGGTTGGTCGCTCATGGTTGCGCAATGTACGCCAGGCGAGCGCGGCGCGGGCGGCGGCGGGCCCTGCGGCCTGCGGAGCCGGCGTTGCGCGCGACCGCGGCCAAACCCGTTGCCGGCGAGGCCGGCGATGCGTGAGGCTGCGGCCTACGGGGCCGGCGCGCCGCCGGAAGCGGAGCCTTGCATCTCGGTGGACCCGTTCAGCGCCTCGACGGGCAACCCGTCATGCACGGTGAGCGGACCCGGCGCCGATTGCATGATGCGGCCGGTGGACGAAATGGTGACGCTGGCCGTGTGCTTGGGGTCATTCCGATACTGTTGCAGCACCTGCTGCAAGGCCTGGGCGGCATTGGCGGCGGGAGGTGCAGCGTGCGCCGCAGCGCCGCCGGCGGACGATCCCCCGAGCCCGCCGCCCGCAGCAAGTCCCGAGCGGGCACCGGGATCGGCAACCTGGTCCTGGGACGGTGTCGTGTCGCGCGACTTCTTCACGGGCCCGTTCCGCGCGGGCGACGACAGCATGACCGCGATCTCGTCGATGAAAGCCGGCGTGCGAATGCGGCCGCCGCTCGAAACGAGGGCAAAGCCGGCTATGCACAGGCCCAGGAGGGCCATCGCGACCAACAGGCCGCGCCAGGCGACCGCATTGATGTTTTGGGAGGTGGACACGGTGGTGGCATTGTTGAAGTTATTGCGCGCCGCAAAACGATTGGAAAGCGGCTGGAAAGCCGTCGACTTCGCGGGCCCGGGGCGCTATTCGGATTCGCGGCGCAGCAGTTCGGCCTTGCGCTCCGCGCCCCAGCGGTAACCCGCCACGGCGCCATTGGCGCGCACGACGCGGTGGCAGGGCACGGCAAGCGCCACGGGGTTGCTGGCGCACGCCCGGGCCACGGCCCGCACGGCGCTGGGCCGGCCGATGGCGGCGGCCAGCTCGCCATAGCTCACCGTGACGCCCGCGGGAATCGCCTGCAGCGCCTGCCAGACACGGCGCTGGAACACCGTGCCCTGGATATCGAGGGGAAGATCGAGCAGGCTGCGCGGCAGTTCAATGAAGGCCAGCACCCGCTGCACCCAGCCGCGAAATTGCGCGTCGCCGGGGTCGAGGCTCGCTCTGGCAAAGCGCCGCTGGAGGCGGCTGATGAGCGCCGGCTGCGCATCGCCCAGCTCGATGGCGCATACGCCCCGTGCGGTTGCCGCCACCATCACATAGCCCAGCGAGCAGGGCTCCACCGCGTAGCGTATGCATTGCCCGGCGCCGCCGCCACGGTAGGCCAGCGGCGCCATGCCCAGAGTGGCGGCACCGTCCGCGTAGAAACGTCCGGCCGAATTGAAGCCCGCGGCATAGATGGCGTCGGTGACGCTGCCCGCCGATGCCAGTGCGCCCTGGAGCCGGCGATCGCGCACCGCCTTGAAATAGGCCTTGGGTGTGAGCCCGGTGATCCGCTTGAACATGCGATGGAAGTGATGCGGACTCAGGCCGGCAGCGCCCGCAAGGTCGGCCAGGGCCATGCCCGAGACGCTGCTCTCCAGCGCGCGGCACGCGGTGCCGACCACGTCGGCCTGCCGCGCGCCCGTCGGCGCCGCATCGGGCCGGCAGCGCCGGCAGGCGCGATATCCGGCAGCCTGCGCCAACGCGGCCGTCGGGAAAAAACGCATGTTCTCGCGCCGCGCGGTACGGGAGGGGCACGATGGCCGGCAATAGACGCCCGTGGTGCGCACCGCGTACACGAACTGCCCGTCGGCACCGGGGTCGCGCGCCAGCACGGCGGCCCGCCAGGATTGCGCCTGCGCTTCGGCCAGGTTGTCGGCTTGCGCCACGGCCGGCGCCGTGGCCCCCGCATCAGCCTGCTTGGCGGTTTGCGGGTCGCCCTGCGGGTCGACCGGTGACGGCGGCAAGTTGTCGGGCGCTGTCATGCTGTTCGTATGCATCCTTTATCCGCTGTGCCGGCGGCACGCCGCGCCTGGCCCATCTGGCCGCAGTATGCCGCCACGGCGCCAGAGCGCACCCTGAAACTTGCTTTCAAATTCGGGCGTGGCGCCGGCGGATCATCAGTAGTGCGGGGGAATCTCCTCGCGCAGATCGCGGGCCTGCTCGGGCCCGCTGGTCCGCATCTGCTGGCGCAAGGCAGCCAAGGCCTGCACCAGCTGATCGATCTGCTCCTGCTGGCGAAAGACCGTGCGGTTCAACGCCTCCACAAGATCGTCGACGAAGGCGAGCTTGACCTCGAGCGCATCGAGCCGGGCGTCTGCACCCGCATCGCCGGCGCCCGCTGACCGCGGCGGCACGGGACTCATGATGACGGCAAGGCCGCTGCTATGACCTGCACGCGGGCGCCCGGACATTCCACCACCTGGCCCACGCGGATCTTCGCGGTCTTGCGGCTTTCGGCGTGGCCGTCGACCCGCACCTGGCCCGTGGCGACGAGGTGCTTGCCCTGGCCCGCGGACCCGGCAAGGCCGGCGCACTTGAGCAGATCGCACAGGGCGATGGCCTCGGTGGCGAGCGCGAATTCGATGTGTTCCACGGGCTTCCTGCTGTTGAGGGGGTGGGCGGACGCGAGCCGCTGGCGCAGCGCCAATATTAGGCGGATCGCAAGCCCTCTGTCATGGCCGGCGCGCCTCGCCCGCGCGATGCCGATCCGGTCCGGGGAAATGCGGGCGCGATGACCGGCCCATGGCGCGCGCATGAACGAAATCTGAACCGGGCAAGGACAGCGTTCAGGCCCCATTCAAGGCCCGCGTGCACAGTGGCTCCTGTCAACTTAACCCAGCGATTCGGAGCCAACCATGCTGCTGCAAACCATGTTCTCGCCCTTCCTGACCCGTGCCGGGCTTTCCTACAACCTCAGCCTCGCCATCGGCGCCATGCTGGCCACGCTGGCGGTGGTTGTTTACGCCGATTCCGCATCGACGCTGTCGGCCGAACGCGTGCACATCATCCTGCAGGGCGCGCAGATGATCCTGCTGACGACGGCCGCGGGAATCATCGCCGGCGTGCTGCACGTGCTGAGCACCGCAGGCGATGGCGCCGCCCGCGCGCTGGCGCCGCGCTACGCCGCCGCCTGAGACCCCGGCGCCGGGTGCAATAATGCGCACCCGGCGAGGATGCCGCGGGAACCAGGATCGTCATGACACCGACCGATGGCATTCACACGCCGCCTGCGCGCCGCAGCTCGGGCATTGCCGTGTCGGCAACCGAACGGCACGCGCGGCGCCGCGGCGGATTTATCGGCGATGGCCGCGTCGACCCTGTGCGCTGCCGGTGCGTGCCGATCGCGAATGCCGGCGTCCGGCACGCCCGCCGTTGAGTGGTCGATTACCTCATACCCGCGTTCTTCCTGTTCATCGGCCTGATGATCGGCGGGCGCGCCGCCTGGCTGCGGCGCCGGCAGGCCGAAGTGCCAGCCATGCTCCGCGTCACTGGGCTCTTCGCCCTTGGCGCCGGGGGTTTCCTCCTGGCGCTGATCATCATGTGCAAGCCCTGATGGCCCGCAAGCGGCACGGCGCCGTAGAATCGGGCCTGCGCGCGGCCGCCGGGCCTTGCATGGATCCTTGAAGACCACGATGACGACCACCTTGACGGCCGAGCAGGCCGTGCAGCAGCAGCTGGACGCCTACAACGCCCACGACCTGGAGCGATTTGTTGCTGTCTACGATGAGAACGTCCGGATCTACCGTCCGCCGGCGGCCGAACCCAGCATGGTGGGGCGCGCGGCGCTGGAACAGTTCCATGGAACGCAGCGCTTCAACCTGCCCCGGCTGCATGCAGAACTGGTCCGGCGCATCGTTGCCGGCAACAAGGTGGTCGACCACGAACGGGTCACCGGGCTCACGGAGCAGCCCTTCGAGGTTGCCGTGGTGTACGAGGTTCTCAAGGGCAAGATCACCGCCGTCTGGTACTTCCCCGCGGCCTGAGGCATTGCCGGGGATGCCGGCAGGTGGAACACCGGCCCGGCTAGGACACCAGCACCAGCAGTTGGTCCTCGAGCGCCTCGCCCGGCAGCTTGCGAAAGCCGCTCTTGGCGTAGCGGTGCCAGCGCCCGACCACATAAGCGATTCCCAGCGACGCGCGTGCCGATGTATCCAGGCCGGGGGGCAGCTCGGCCTGTGAAACGGCCACGCGCAGCGACTGCTTGAGCGAGGACTCGACCCGGTCGAACAACTGGTTCATCCGCTCCTGCAGGCGTTCGTTCTCGTTGACCAGGGCATCGCCGATCAGCACGCGCGTCATGCCGCGATTGGTCTGCGCAAAGTCGATCAGCATGCGGATGATCTGCAGGACCTGCTGGCGACCGGACGTTTCCCTGCCGGAGATGTCGTTGATCAGGGTAAAAATCGTCGTCTCGATGAATTCGATCAGGCCCTCGAACATCTGCGCCTTGCTGGCGAAATGGCGGTAGAGCGCCGCTTCCGATACTTCCAGGCGGGCGGCCAGTGCCGCCGTGGTGATTTTTTCCGCGCGCGGATCCTCCAGCATGGTGGCCAGCATCTGCAGTATCTGCAGCTTGCGGGCCCCGGGGCGACGGCGGACCTTGCCGGCGTCGTCGCCGGCAGGATGGCGGGGACTGGATTCGGAATTCATAGGGCGGACAAAAGTGAGGCCACGAATCTACCGGAAACATCCCGGACGTGGGGGATTACTTACGTAGCGCGCCGCACCAATCCACACGAGCGCCATGCCGCGCGGGCAACCCGGTCGACGGGAGCGTCATTGCGGCGCCGCGCAAAGGCAGTGCACGTAAGCCCCGCGAGTGCCCGGCCGGTAGGCCGCCAACCAGTCCAGGTCGTCCTTCACCGGCCCGGCCGTTTGGGCAAGCAGGTTGCCCGGCGGCAGCGCCAGATTGGCCACCGCGCCGCGCAATGCGGCGCCTGGCAGCGATGCCAGCAGGCGGTACCAGCCCTTGGGTTCGGCCTCAATGTAGCTGGTGCGGTAGCCGTCCTCCATCTTGGCCAAGGTCGCCGCGGCATGAACCGCGGCCCGCAATCCGCCCAGTTCGTCGACCAGACCCCGATCGCGCGCCTGGCGGCCGGTCCACACCCGCCCCTGCGCAATATCGGCGACCTGCTCCTTGCTGATCTGGCGGGCCTGCGAGACGCGCCCCAGGAACTCGTTGTAGATGTAGCTGATCGTGCTCTGGATGACGCTGGCCAGGCGGCCGTCGATAGGCCGGCGCAGGTCGGACGCGCCCGCCAGCCAGGCGGTGCTGGTGCCTCCCGTATGCACGCCCACCTTGTCCAGGGTCCGGTCGACGGTGGGAAAGATGCCGAACACGCCGATGGAGCCGGTTATGGTGGCAGGATCGGCAATGACGCGATCGGCCGAGGTGGTCACCCAGTATCCGCCGGACGCGGCAACGTCGCTCATCGAGACCACCACCGGCTTGCCGGCCTTGCGGGTGAGTTCGAGTTCGCGGCGGATCAGTTCCGATCCGAATGCGCTTCCGCCGCCGGAGTCGACCCGCAGGACCACGGCCTTGACCGCGTCGTCTTCGCGCGCCTTGCGGATGAGCTCCGACGTCGATCGCCCGCCGATCGCCCCCTGGGCTTCATTGCCATCGCTGATGGTGCCGGCGGCAACGATGATGCCCACCTGGCGGTTGCGGTCGCCGGCTTCGGGCAGATTGGCCCGGTATTCGTCGAGTGAAACCTGGCGGAACGTCTTGTGCTCGGTGTCGGCCTTGCCCCGCTGCAGCATGAGGCTGCGCAGCTCGTCGCGGGTCTTGAGTCCGTCGACCAGCTTTTCATCAAGGGCAAACCGGGCCATGTCGCCGCCACTGGCCGCGAGACGCACCGGCGCCGCATCGATCAGGCCGGCAATGGCGCCCCCGGGCAGATGTCGCGCGGCTTCCACATCGACGGTGTAGCCGGCCCATGCGTCATCGAGCCAGAACGCATCGGCCTCCGCCGCCTCCTTGGATGGGGCATTCAGGGTGTAGGGCTCGACAAAGCTCTTGAACTTGCCGGCGCGGAAGACATTTACCGTGACCCCCAGCTTTTCCAGCGCGTCGTGGTAGTAATTGCGATAGCCGCCAAAGCCCGTGAGCAACACCGCTCCCATCGGATGAAGGTATATCTCGTTGGCGTGCGAGGCCAGGTAGTACTGGCGCTGGTCCAGCGACGATCCCCACGCCACGACCTGCTTGCCGCCGGCCTTGAAGCGGTCGATGGCCGCGGCAACCTCGCGCAGCTTGGCCATGCCGGCATGACCCATGTCGTCGAGCACGAAGACCATCCGCGTGATCCTCGCATCGGTGGCCGCGGCATCGATGGCCTCGACCAGGTCGCGCAGTTGCGTTTCGCGCTCTTCGCCGCCCACGGCCTGGGTGAATTCGGCCTCGCGCGCACTGCCGGTGAATTCCTCGACGATATCGCCCTTGATGGCGATGACCAGGGCCGTGTCCTCCTGCAACTTGAGCCGCGTACCGCCCGAGGCGACCGCCAGCACCACGATGGCCAGCAGGAACAGGAAGATCATGTTGAAGACGAACCGGCGGGTGCCGTCTACCAGTCGATAGAGAAATCCGACGGAACGGCGCAGCAGGCCGGGGCGGGAAGCGGACATTTCGAACTCCATGGCTCAGATGCTCGTTGGTACACGGGCGCGGCGTCCCGGCCGGTCTTGCCGAATTGCACCAGCGCGGGGGACTCGGAAGCTTACTCGCAGCAGGTTAACCCGGCCGCGGCGCGCGCAGCCGTGCAGCCAGCGCGGGCAAGTCGCGGACGGACCGGATCCGTGCGTCGACATAGCCGGTGCCCCGGATGCGCCGCGGGCCATCGGTTGCCGGGCGCACGAACAGGACCGTGGCAAACCCGGCGGCACGCGCCGCCTTGAGATTGGCCGCGTTGTCGTCGACCAGTATGGCCGTTGCACGGGCATTGCGCCCGCCCATGCGCTCGCGGATGCGGATCGCGCGAAAAAGGGACAAGGCCGGCTTGGGGCGATAGTGGCCGTGTACGCGCATGTCTTCTACGGAGTAGCGCGTGGTGATATGGCGATGCAGGCCGATGCCGCGCAGCACCGTGCCGGCATAGCGCTGCGGGGCGTTGGTCAGCAGCACCTTGCGGCCGGGCAGTCGACGGCCCAGGTGTTCCATGCCGCGCTCGGCGCGCAGCAGGCCGGCAATGTCGAAATCGTGGGTTTCATCCAGGAAGCGCTGGATGTCGACCCGATGATGGCGCGCCAGGCCAACCAGGGTGGCGCCGTACCGCAGCCAGTAGTCGCGCCGCAGGAAGTCGGCCTGCGCCCGCGAAATTTGCAGGTGACGCTCGAGAAAATCGGTCATGCGGACATCGATGGCGCCGAACATCGCGGGCGAGGCGTCATGCAGGGTGTCGTCAAGGTCGAGGAACCAGACCACGCGCCGCGGCGCCTGCGGTGGGGCGCCGCGCGATGTTGCGATTGGTGCCGGCCCGCGCGGCTGGCGGGCGCGCATCGTGGGGAAGCGGCGCGACGGCCCGGTCAATTGCGCCGGATCATGGTGCCGACGCCCTGGTCGGTGAGGATTTCCAGCAACAGGCAATGATCCACGCGGCCATCGATGATGTGGACCGAATTGACGCCCTTGCGCGCGGCCTCGATGGCCGAGGAGATCTTGGGCAGCATGCCGCCGGAAATGGTGCCGTCGGCAAAGAGCTCGTCGATGCGCCGGGCGGTGAGCCCCGTGATGAGGTTGCCCTGCTTGTCGAGCACTCCCGGCGTATTGGTCAGCAGGACGAGCTTCTCGGCGGCCAGCGTTTCGGCGATGCCGCCCGCGACGATGTCCGCGTTGATGTTGTAGGAGAGCCCGTCGGCGCCCACGCCGATCGGGGATATCACCGGAACGAAACCGTCGTTCTGCAGGGTCTTGACCACCGCCGGATTGACCGACTCGATCTCCCCCACCTGGCCGATATCGTGCAGGGTGCCCGGCGACTTCGGATCGGCCACCTGCATGCGGCGGGCGCGCATGAGGCCGCCGTCCTTGCCGGTGAGCCCCACGGCCTGGCCGCCGAACCGGTTGATGAGCGTGACCAGTTCCTGCTGCACCTGGCCGGCCAGCACCCATTCGACGATTTCCATGGTTTCGGCATCGGTCACGCGCAGGCCGTGCAGGAATTCGGATTTCTTGCCGACGCGGCCCAGGGCGTCGTCGATCTGCGGGCCGCCGCCATGAACCACCACCGGCTTCATGCCCACGAGCTTGAGCAGCACGATGTCGCGGGCGAAGCTTTCCTTGAGGCGCGCGTCGACCATGGCGTTGCCGCCGTACTTGATGACGATGGTGCGGCCGTGGAAACGCTGGATATACGGCAGCGCCTCGGTGAGGATTGCGGCCGTCAGTTCGGGAGGGTGTTGGGTGCGGGTCATGGGCGCGGCTTCTGCCGCGATTTTACCATTGCGCACCTGCCGCTACAGCACGTAGCGCGAAAGATCGTCGTCGACGGAAAGATCGTGCAGCCGCGCATCGACATACGCCGCGTCGATCACCAGGTGCAGCGCGCTGCGGGTTCCGGCGTCGAAGGCCACGTCTTCGAGCAGCTTCTCCATGATGGTATGCAGCCGGCGCGCGCCGATATTCTCGGTGCGTTCGTTCACCGTGCAGGCGATCTGCGCCAGGCGCGTCACGCCCTCGGGCGTGAACTCGAGCTCGACCTCATCGGTGGCCAGCAGCGCCTGGTACTGGCGGGTGAGGCAGGCATCGGTCTGGGTGAGGATGCGCTCGAAATCCAGGGGGCCCAGCGAATCGAGCTCGACGCGGATGGGAAAGCGCCCCTGCAGCTCGGGCATGAGGTCCGAGGGCTTGGCGAAATGGAACGCACCGCTGGCGATGAAGAGTATGTGGTCGGTGTGCACCATGCCGTAGCGCGTGGTGACCGCCGTTCCCTCGACCAGCGGCAGAAGGTCGCGCTGGACGCCCTGGCGGGATACGTCCGCGCCCTGGGATTCGGAGCGATTGGCGATCTTGTCGATCTCGTCGAGGAACACGATGCCGTTGGACTGCACGGCCTCCAGGGCCCGCGCCCGCAGTTCCTCCTCGTTGAGCAGCTTGGCGGCCTCTTCGTCGGTGAGGATGCGCAGCGCCTCGGCCACGCGCGCCTTGCGCGGGTGGCGGCGCGCCGGGCCCAGGTTCTGGAACATGCCCTGCAGCTGCTGCGA
>Ga0075030_100002568_pt1 | contig 16487 bp, 12 predicted proteins | sample LitLauG_LLR_2012_FD_71393 | JGI IMG/M metagenome (GOLD analysis project Ga0075030, IMG submission 71393) | Freshwater sediment microbial communities from Pennsylvania, USA - Little Laurel Run_MetaG_LLR_2012 | ecosystem: Environmental > Aquatic > Freshwater > Creek > Sediment | place: USA... | reverse complement strand
GCGGCGGAGAGTCGCTGGCCGACGTCGACGCCAGGGTCCACGCCGAACTCGACGCGCTGCTCGCCGACCAAACGAGCCTCCTGCACTCGCGCGATCACCACCTGGCCATCGTGAGCCACGTCTCGCCGATCAAGTCGGCGATGGTGTGGGCGCTGGGGGTGCCGACGTCAACGGTGTGGCGCATGCAGCTGAGCAACGGATCGATCACGACCATCACGACGAGGATGGCGACTCCGGCGCTGCTGCACTACAACGTTGTTCCGCACCTCGACTGATCAGTGCAGCGCCACCGACAGCGCGGCGAAGTGCAGGCCGGCGCCGACCAGGGTGAAGGCGTGGAAGAGTTCGTGGTAACCGAACACCCGCGGTGACAACCGTGGTCGTTTTGCGCCGTAGGCGACAGCCCCGAGCGAGTACGCCAGCCCGCCGGCGACCACGAGGGAGAAGCACAAGGCCCCGCCGCCGCGGTAGATCTGGGGCATCACCGTGACGGCGGCCCAACCCACCACGAGGTAGGGCAGGGTGTTCACCCACTTCGGCGTGTCGAGTGCCAACTGGCGGATGGCGATCCCGACGACGGCGCCCGAGCCGATGACGATCATCAGCACCAGGCGAATCGTGCCGTGCATCGTGAGTCCCGCGATACCGAGGTACGAACCGGTGATGGCGAAGAAGATCGTCGAGTGATCCGCTCGACGCCACGCCCGTCGCCCGGCGGGGGACCACTGGATCCGGTGGAACAACGCGCTCGTGACCATCATCGCCTCGACCCCGATCAGGTAGCAGAGGACCCAGCCGACCTGGGACCAGGTCTGGGCACGTACGAACAGGATCGGCGAGGACAGGGCGAGGAGTACCGCGCCGATCACGTGGAGCCATCCGCGCATCAGCGGCTTCACGTGGGCCGACGACGTTTCAGTCGATGACACCGAAGCACTCACGGTTCCACCATAGATTGCACGGCCGTACGCGTATCGCGGTCGAACACAGAGGGGCCCGTCCGCTTCACTAAGGAGAACGGACGGGCCCTCGATGTTTGGCCCCCCCAGCCAATGAGTAGAAAATACATCGTCCACGACCGCTACCCTGTGTCAGGAAGCACATAAACAAAGGTTTGTGAGCAACTTCACATTAGGAGCACACGTGATTCGTCGCACATTGGGACAGGGGCTGGAAGTCTCCGAACAGGGACTGGGTTGTATGGGTATGAGCGAGTTCTACGGAGTCGGCGACGACACCGAGTCGATCGCGACGATCCACGAGGCGCTCGACAGCGGTGTGGACTTCCTCGACACCGCCGACATGTACGGACCCTTCAAGAACGAGGAGCTCGTCGGTCGCGCCATCAAGGATCGGCGCGCCGAGGTCGTTCTCGCCACCAAGTTCGGCAACCAGCGCGGCGCCGACGGCGCCTTCCTCGGGATCAACGGCAGTCCCGAGTACGTGCTTAGGGCGTGTGACGACTCCCTCGGGCGGCTCGGGGTCGACCACATCGACCTCTACTACCAGCACCGCGTCGACCGCCAGGTCCCGGTCGAGGAGACCTGGGGCGCGATGAAGTCACTGGTCGAGGCGGGCAAGGTCCGTCACCTCGGGATCTCCGAGGCTTCGCCGGCGACTATCGAGCGCGCGCACGCGGTGCATCCGGTGTGCGCCGTGCAGAGCGAGTACTCCTTGTGGAGTCGCGACCCCGAAGACGGGGTGCTCGAGACCTGTCGCCGGCTCGGGATCGGGTTCGTTGCCTACAGTCCGCTCGGTCGGGGGTTCCTGACCAGTGAATCGTCGTCGGTCGGGTCCGCCGAGCGGGACTACCGCAAGAACCATCCACGCTTCTCGGGCGAGGCCTACGAGCAGAACCTTCGACTGGTGGAGAACCTGAAGGGGATCGCCGAGGGTCGAGGGGTGAGCGTCGCCCAACTGGCGCTCTCGTGGGTCCTCGCCCAGGGTTCTGACATCGTGCCGATCCCTGGCACGAAGCGTCGCACGTGGCTGCGCGAGAACATCGCGGCGAGTTCCATCGAGCTCAGTGGGGATGAGATCGCGGCACTCGAGGCCGCCGTACCGCGCGGCGCCGTGGCCGGCGAGCGCTACCACGCTCAGGGCATGACCACGATCAACGGCTGAGCGACTCGAGCGTCGTTTCGGACAGGACCATCACCTCGTCACACCACTCCACGATCCTCGGGTCGTGGGTCGCGATGATGAACGTGGCTCCGGTGGTGGCGAGCAGCTCCAGCACCATCGACGTCGCCAACGCCCCGAGTCCACTGGTCGGTTCGTCGAGGACGTAGATCCGTGGGTCGGTGACCATCGCCCGGGAGATGGCGACCCGCTCGGTCTCCCCGCGCGACAGGTTCTCCCATCGGGTCGACGGTTCGACATCGATGCCCATGGCCGCGAGATCACCGAGGCTGTCGCGCGACGAAGGGCGACCGAGTGACACCACGTCGATCGCGTAGCCCCGGACCAGACCGGGATCGCTCGGGACGTACGCCAGGTGTCGTCTCAGCTGGGCCTCGTCGAGTCGAGAGACTTCGAAACCCCCAACGCTGACCGTGCCCGACGTCGGTTCGTCGAGTGCGGCGATCACGCGCAGGAGTGTCGACTTCCCGGCGCCCGAAATCCCCGTGATGGCGAGGCGACGACCGGGGGGCAGCGAGAATGTCGCGTCCTCGACGAGGAGCCGACCGTCTTCTTCGATGGAGACGCCTTTCAGGTCGATGGTCGCGTCACGCGGCCAGTCGAGTCCAGCCCCGTCGACTGCGTGATCGAGTTCGTCGAGACGCTCAGCGCCGGCGCTGACCGCCACCGCCGTGTCAAGTGCGCTGCGAACGACACCGAGTGTCTCGTACGTCGAAAGGGCCAGCATTCCCGCCACGGCGGTCCACACCGGTGAGCTCGGCGGACGCAACGCGAGTCCCGCCACCGCGACCAATGTGGCGACCGGACCGATCAAGTTCGTAATCCGGTGGTGCCGGTCGAGGATTCGCTCAGCCCGTGCCAGCTCGAGGACCAGGGCGTGGCTTCGTCGTTGCACGTAGCCGAACCGGCCGAGGCGGGCCAGCTCGGGGGTCACGTTGCTCAACTCGACGAGTTCGCCGCGGTAGCGCCCGCGCGTGGCCCGTAGCGTTCGATCGGCCCGCAGCAGTGGTCCGAAGCTGGCCGCCATCGCGGCGACTCCGATCAGCTGGGCGAGAGCCAGCGCCGAGGCGACCCCCCACCAGTGCCCCCGCGGTGCGAGGAGGGCGACGACCACGTCGGAGACGATCATGACCACGAAGGTCGAGCTGAGCGGGATCGCGCAACGCAGCCACAGGTCCTGCAACTCGTCGGTGTCGCGCAACGCCCGCTCCAGCAGGTCACCGGAGGCGTATCGACGCCAGCGCGAGAAGTCGAGACCTCCGATCACGGTGACCAGCCATCGTCGCCAGACGGTGACCGCCTCGTAACCGAGGCGGTGCGAGCTCATACGTTCGGCGAAGCGCAAAGGGGATCGCAGGAAGGCGAACAGTTCGATCAGTATCAGGGCCCCGAGGACGGCCTGGAGACCGGGCCGGGCCGCACTTGCGACGAGTAGTCCCACCGCCCCGACCAGCAGCGCGACATTGGTCAGTGACGCGACCAGTCCCGCGAGGAGCGCGGCCACGAGGTCTCGACGAGGTGGACGGGCCCGTCGCAGCCACTTCGACAATCGGCGAAGATCGCTTCTCATATTGAGACCTCGACCGTGGACAGGAACGAGGTCACGACCGGATCGTCCACGGTCGCCTCGACGATCGTGAGGGCGCTGAGGCGGCCGATGGTCTCACGCAGGTGATTGCGAGCATCGACGTCGAGCACCCCGGCGATGTCGTCGATGATCAAGATCACCGGGTCGGCCAGGAGCGCCCGGGCGACCGCGAGGCGGACCCGCTCCCCGGTGCTCATCCCGTGGCCGTCGGCCAGGAGTCGGACGTCGAGGTCGGCGAAACGCGGACCCGTCAACCCCAGTGATTCGAGCATCGCGTGAACCCGCGAGTCTGGGACGTCGGCGCCGAGGGTCAGGTTCTCGCGCAGGGTGCCCGACACCAGGAAGCTCACGGCGCTCACGTAGCCGATCGGTCGATTCGTGCGTCGCACGACGCCGGACTTCGCCGGAGACCACCCGAGCCACGTCGCCAGCAGCGTGGTCTTACCCGACCCCGACGGACCCCGTACGAGGACCCGCTCCCCGGGGCGCAAGCTGATGGTGACGGGCCGATCGTTGGCGAAGGTGACGACGTGGTCGCTGACCAGGAGGTCGTCGACTTCGCTGTCCGGCGAGCCAGTACCCACTCCATTGAGCAGCGCGAGTGAGCGCTCCGCGTTCTCGCGGCGGTGGAACTCCGTGCCGAAGCGGCGAACCTGGAGGAACACCTCACTGGTGACCAGCACCGCCACCAGGGCGTGTACCAACGAAATCCTCCCTCCCAACAGGGAGAATCCGACCACCATCGCGACGAGGCCGATACTCACCCCGCTCAAGAACTCGGTGACCAGTGAGGATTCAAGGGCGATTCGAATCGCCCGAAGGGCAATGGCGTGCTCGGAGTCGGAGATCGCCGCGATCTCGCGGGCGCCATATGACACCGCGCCCAGCGCCCGCAGTTCGGGGGCGTGGGTCAACAACTCGAGTTGACGAGACTCCAGAACGGAGCGGCGCGACTCGAATTCGATCGCCATCGCCTCGCTTCGTCGTCCGGCTCGCAGATAGAGGGGAACGGCCCCGCCCAACAGCGAGACCGTCATGAGCAAAGCCAGCCACCCGGCCGCCCAGAAGACCACCGCGAGACCCAGCACCGAGACACGCGCGCTCGTGGAGAGCACCTCGAGGAATGGGGCCTCCGAGGCGTGGTCGATGGCGAGGGCCAGATCACCTCTAGCCCGCTGGTGCTCGAGACGCGGGAGTGACAGGTGGGTCGGCAGTGCGTCTCGCCAATACTTTCGTATCGAGCCGCGCACGCGCAGGCTCCATTCGGCCAGACCGGTCGTCGAAACCCAGCGAATGACCACGACACCGCCGAGCAGCCAGATTCCACGTGCGACGTGACCCTGGGCCAAGTCGGTGATCGACATTGCGAGGAGAACGGCGTTGGTGATCGCCAGAACCGAGTTGAGGACTCCGAGGATCCGAGCCGTCAGCGTCGGATCAATCGAATTCGTCGACGGAGCCGTGGTCACCGTGCAATGCTAATGAACCCGTAGCGCTCTACAGAGGGTCGTCGCGGTGGGCCAGCCGCTGGGCCGGGCCGTTCAACCAGTCGCGCAGGGCCTTGGTCGCCCGACAGTCGTCCTCGTTGTACTCGAGGATGCGCTGGCGCGACGCGCCAGACTCGGCGGTATCGCCTCGGGTCGCGACTTCGTACCAAAGCATCGACGCCTCGCCGCTGGGGTTCTCGTCGCGCCACGAGAATCCCGAGGCCGCGGCCAATTGCTTCAGCCCGAGAGGTCCATCGGTCTGGATCTGACGTTTGGCGATTTCGTGAAGATCGAGCCATTCGACCGGCGAGTGGTGACGGAACTCATCCAGGTCGGCGAGCGTGGGGCCATCCCCGGCGGGCGAGAGGACCGCGCGATTCATGGCGCCATCCTCCGCTTGGGCCCAGAAGCAGTAGGCCGCGAAGGTCCGGCCGGCTTCGTGGCAGGCTCGGCGTACTCCACTGAACCAACTCCAGAATTGGCCGAATATCCGCGCTTCATTGGATGAGTCCAAGGTGTCCCACTCGACGAAGGCGTGGTAGCCGGCATCCACTCCGTCGAGGGGATCGTTAAGTGTTACGTAAGCGCCCCAGAGGTACGTGGCGTCGTCGAAGCTCTCCATGTCGACGTCGATCTCGACGTCGGCCGTTGGACATCCCATGTGAGCGGGCTCGAGGATCCTCAGGAAACTGGAACGGACGTGGACTCTGGCGCGGTAGATGAGGTCGTCTAACTTGTCGATCTCCCGTCCGAGCACCTCCTCGACACTCCCGGCTCCAGATCCGGCGCCGAGTCGCGCGCGTTGGGCGCGTACCGGGTCCAGTCGCGCGAGCGACGATCGGGTTTGGATTCCGGCACCCCGCAATGATCGCTGTTGGTCGAGATTCGTGAATCTGGTCAGCGAGACGTCATCGGAGGATTCGAGCTCGCCCTGACAGTGCGCGCTGAACTCACAGGTCAGGCACTCACGATGCCAGTAGGGGGACGTCGGGAACTCGCCCCCGACGTCGAACCACTCGTCCAGGGCCAAGAGGACCTCGAGGCGTTCCTGGTAGAGGGCGTCGTAGGCCAGGAGGTTGAAGCGCGGGAAGGCGTCGGTGGCGAGATCCAGCCACCACAGACGCTGGTTGCGGTCGACGAGCCCACCTCGACTGCCCGGATCTCCGTGCCCGGAGACCTGCAGAATGCGCAACGCGCCCGACAGCAACAGCCCGTCGCGGCGCACGGTGGGCGTCGAACGCAGCCCCAGCCCTTCGCGCACCTCTACCTCGGAGGGCAAGAGCCGTTCCAGGGTGCCTTCGAGCAGGTGTCGCGTGGTCGCCGGCTCGACGACCTCGTGGTTCTTCGCGACGAGCGGGGCGTAGGAGAAGTTCTGGTCGTTTCGCCCCACTCGCACCAGAGCCTGCACCGACGCGGTGCGACGTGCGGCTTCGTGGTCGGCGAATCGTGGCTGCAGGATGAGTTGCGCGCCCGCCAGCATCAACTCGCGGGTGTGATCGTGGCCCGACGACACGACCGCGTCTGGATGGAGCGTCCGCAGGCGATCGCGAACGTCCCGACGGTGCTGATCGGCGTCGCGGCGGCGACGTTCCTGTTCGGGCGAGGTCGGGGTGCGAATCGCCGACGTCGGATCGGCGCGCGTGAGAGCGACCCGATGGAGGCACGCGTCGATTTCGGCGCCGCGCAGTGGTGAACTCACAAGCGAAGAGCCTACGAGCCCGGCGTCTTGTCATTGCGCCAGCTGCGCCAGAGCGCGGCGTACGGGCCGCCGAGGGACACCAACTCGTCGTGGGTGCCCAGCTCGACGATGGTGCCGTCCATCACGACGCAGACCCGGTCCGCGTCGTGGGCCGTCTGCAGGCGGTGGGCGATGGCGATGACCGTACGACCCCGGAGCACGGCGCTGAGGGATCGTTCGAGATGCCGGGCCGCTCGAGGGTCGAGCAGCGCGGTCGCCTCGTCGAGCACGAGGGTGTGCGGGTCGCTCAGCACCAGGCGGGCCAACGCGAGTTGCTGGGCCTGCGCCGGGGTCAACGGGAATCCGGTGGTACCCAGTTCGGTCTGCAATCCACCGGGCAGGGATTCGACCCAATCGAGCGCGTCGACCGCGGCCAAGGCGCGGACGATCTCTTCATCGGTCGCGTTCGGTTCGGCGAGGGCCAGGTTGTCTCGTACGGTGCCGATGAATATGTGATGCTCCTGGGTCACGAGCGCCACGTGGCGGCGCAGGGTGGCGAGGGGTAGGTCGCTGAGCGCCACGCCTCCTACCAGGACCTCGCCACTGCGGGGGGCGTCGATGCCGGCGATCAGCCGACCGATCGTTGACTTTCCGGCCCCCGACGGGCCCACGATGGCCAGTCGCTCTCCCGGCCTGACTTCGAGGTTGATCCCGTTGAGGACGTCGTGGCCCGGTCGGTAGGCGTAGCGGACGTCTCTCAGAACGATCGTCTCGTCGCTGGGTTCGGGACCCGACGACGGGCGATCGTCCTTCACGACCGAGACCCCTACGAGCCGCGCGAGTGAGGTCTGACCGATTTGCAGCTCGTCGAGCCAGGCGATGATGCCGTCCAGGGGCACGTTGATCTGCACGACGTAGAGGGTCACGGTCGTCGCGGCCCCGATGGTGATCTGGTGGTGGAGGGCCAACCATCCACTCCAGGCCAGCGTGATCGCCACGGCCAAGGCGAATGCACTCTCGACGGTCGGGAACCACCGCAGACGCATGAGCAGGGTGTACATCTCGGAGTAGAAGGACTCTCGGATGTTGCTCTCGATCCGTTTCGACTGGCGATCGGCGAGCCGATGTGCGTCGATGGTCCGGGCGCCGTCGGCCGTCTCGGAAACCGAACCGGACATCGTCGCGTAGCTGATTCGCTCGCGTCGATAGCCCGGGGTCGCGTACTTCAAGTAGTGGCGGGTCGAGACGTAGAGGAACGGGAACGACACCAGACTGGCGAGGCTGGCGAGCGGGCTCACCAGGATCATCGCGACGAGGGTCAGCACCGCCTGGACGATGGCGACCAGCCACTCCGGCAGCGCGAATCGCACTGTGCGGGCCAGTGATTCGACGTCGTTGGTCGTGCGACTCAGCAGGTCCCCGGTACCGGCGCGCTCGACCTCGACGAGGGGCAGGCTCAGCACGCTCGCGAGGAACTCCTCTCTCAGTTGGGCGAAGATCGACTCGCCCAACACGTAGCTTCGTCGTCGCGCCAGGTAGGAGAGACCGGCGTAGAGCAGTGACGAGGCGAAGAGGGCGCCGACCAGCAGGTCGATCTTGTGGCTCGTCAGATGGTGGCCCGCCGCCATATTGGTGATCTGGCCGATGATCCACGCTGGGATGAGTGACATCACCGCGGCCGAACCATACAGCGACAGCATGCGCACGAGTGGCGATCGGTGCTGGGCGATGAGACGGCCGGCGTAGGAGCGGACCACCTGGGTCGAGGCGACGGGTAGTTGGCTCATCAGGAGTCCTCTCGCAGGACGATCTGACGGTAGGCGGCATTGGTCAGGCTGAGAGTTGCGTGGGTGCCCTCAGCGACGACGGTGCCGTCGACCACCACGAAGATCCGGTCCATCGCCTCGAGCATCAAGGGGCTGGTCGAGGCGACCAGGGTCGTGTGGCCACTTCGCACCTCGCCGAGTCGAGCGGCGATCCGTCCCTCGGTGTGGGTGTCGACGGCCGAAGTCGGTTCCACCAGGATCAGCAGGTCGGCCGCTGTGAGGATCGCCCGCGCCAGACTGAGTCGCTGACGTTGACCGCCGGAGAAGCTCCGTCCCCGCTCCTCGACGACCGTATCGAGTCCGTCTTCGAGGGCGTCGAGCACGTCGAGTGAACTGGTGGCGTCGAGTGCGGCCAGGATCCGTTGGTCGGACAGCGCTCCGTGGGGAAGCAGTTCGGCGCGCAACTCGCCGGAGAAGAGGCGTGGTTCGATGTCACTGACCACGATGTTCGAACGAATGTCGCTCAGCGAGAATGAACTGACCGGAACGCCGTTCACGAGCACGTCGTCTCCGTCGGGAGTGAATCGGCCGAGTCGGTCGCAGAGCTCCGCCGCTTCGGCCGGTGTCTCGGTGACCACGCCCACCAGTTGTCCGTGCTCCACGGAGATCCCGGTGGCGGTGTCTTCCAATCGGTCGATCCGGGCCGGCCAGGCCACGGGGTGGACGGGGTCGACGATCGACGACGTGACGTTGAGGATGCGCAGCACCTTGCCCGCTCCGACGTAGGCCCGAGTCGTCGCGATGACGTACTCGATCGCGGTGCGCAGCGGTGTCGTGAGGAAGGTCGCGTACCCGAAGAACGCGACGAGCTGGCCGGCCTGCAGGGAGCCGTTCATCACGTCACGCGCTCCGAGGAAGGTGATGACCCCGGTCAATACGGCGGGCAGCAGGACCTGGCCGGACTCGAGTCCAGCCTGCGGGCTGGCGATCCGATTCCCGGCGATGCGCACGAGATTGCTCTGGCGGCGGTAGTTCTCGAAGAACACGTCCTCGCCACCGACGCCGCGCAGGATGCGCAGGCCGGCCACCGTGTCCGAGCTCAGGGCCGCCAGGCGACCGGCGGCTTCTCGCTGGGCGGCCTGGGCCGCGTGGAGGGGACGCATGAGAGGGGTCGTGAGCGACGCGAGGATCGGCACGCCAAGCAAGACGATGAGGCCGAGCTCGACTGACGTATTGAGGAGGATGATCGAAACCACGACCCAGGCGACGATCGCACCCATGAATCGGGCGAAGACGTCGTAGGCACCGCCGATGCGCATAGCGTCGGCCGCGACGGTGTTCACGATGTCGCCGGCGGGAATCTCGTCGGTCAGCGCCGTGCCGGTCTTGGCCAGGTGGTGGCCGATCGCCTGGACCGTACGGTACGCCGCGTGCATCCAGTTGGTCACGGCCAACTGGTGGCGCATGGCACCGCAGATCGCTTGGACGAGTCCTAGGGTCATCACCACGCCGACCCATTTGAGTAGTTGCGCCTCGTTGTGGCCGGCTATGCCGTGGTCGATCGCCGCGCCCACGGCGGCCCACAACAGTGCTTGGCTCACCATCCAGCCGATGCCGAAGAAGGCGTTCCAGAAGAGCAGGCCCTTCTGACGAGCGGCGATCCACATCAGGTAGCGCAGTGGGGAGCGGGTGTCAGGCGAGCCCGGTTCGGGATGCGGGAGCTCTCGAAAGGGCAGATGCAACATGATTCACCCTTCCGTGGGACTCGTCGTTCAGTGGATGGTGAGTCGACCTGTAAGCGGGGTTCTGTCCACCCTCCTCGCGGAGGGCTGGGCGGCCATCCATCTGAGCGATCTACCTCGGGAGTGCCTCGCTGTGCGAGGCATGCGGGCCACGCACCCCCATGTTTGATCTTGCTCCGGGTGGGGTTTACCCAGCCGCCTTGATCGCTCAAGACGCGGTGCGCTCTTACCGCACCGTTTCACCCTTACCTGTACCCGGAAAACCGGGCCATCGGCGGTCTGTTCTCTGTGGCACTGTCCTGCACGTCACCGTGACTCACGTTTCGCGAGCACCCTGCCCTGTGGAGCCCCGACTTTCCTCACCATCCGTTACCGGGTGATGCGGCCGCCCAGTCGACTCACCATCCGGCTCAATTCTGGCACAACGCCCCTCGAGGGACAAGAGCGTTGTCGGGTGACACTCTGGCGGTAGCCTCGCCACGTGGAACTTGAAAGCACCTCCGAACCGGAACCGGTACTCGAGGTCGGGGAGTTCTACCAGTTGATGACCGCTCAGCTGGAGGCGGCCTTTGGACGCCGCCATCCCCACTGGGTCCGCGGCGAGATCGCCAAGGTCTACGAGAAGGGCCACGTCTACATCGATCTGGTGGACGCCGGATCGGCGTCGTCAGACACGAAGCGTCCGGTCCTCAACACCCACTGCTGGGCCACGCAGTGGGCCCCGATCAAACGAAAGCTGGGCGAGGACGCCGTTGCGCTGAAGCCCGGGATGATCGTCAGTTTCCTCGGCTACGTGGACGTCTACGCCCCCCAGGGCAAGATCGGTTTCACCATCACCCAGGTCGACGTGCAGAGTCTGCTCGGCGACGTGGCCCGTCGGCGCCAGGAGCTCATCGCCCGTTTGAGGGGCGAGGGGCTGCTCGAGACCAACAAGCGTGTCGAGCTGGCCGCAGTCCCGCTGCGGGTCGGCCTCGTGGCGAGTCCCGGCACCGAGGGCTACAACGACTTCACTGGACAACTCCTCAACTCACGCTTCGGTTTCGAGGTGACGCTCGTCAAGACCGCCGTTCAGGGCGACACCGCACCGGCTCAGATCGTCAGCGCCATCGAGGCGCTCGACGCTCACGGTGTCGACATCATCTGTCTGGTGCGCGGTGGGGGATCGAAGGGCGACCTGGCCTGCTTCGACGACGAACGCGTGGCGCGAGCCATCGCGAGGGCGCAGACCCCGGTATTCACGGGCATAGGCCACACCGGTGACGAATCGATCGCCGACCTCGCGGCGCACACGGTGGCGATAACGCCGACGAAGTTGGGCGAGGAGGTCGTGGCCCTGGTCGACAACTGGTACGAGCGTCGGATCCGCGTTCCGACCCAGCGGATCCTCGATGCGACAGCTGAGATCCTCGAAGAGGCGACCGAGTACGCGGCCGAACGGCGCCGAACCATGATCTTCGCGGTCCGCGACCGCCTCCGGGCCGAGCAACGACATCTGACCACCACGCGGGCCAATCTCCTCACTCATTCGCGACACGTCCTCGCCAGCGCCGAGCAGTTGCTCGCTTCCAAGAAACAACTGCTCGGCGCCTACGATCCCAAGCGCCGACTAGCCCAAGGCTGGTCCATCGTCACCGACGAAGGGGGCCGGGTGGTCAGGCGGCTTTCGGACGTCCACGTCGGGGCCCAGGTCAGCGTGGCGCTGAGTGACGGCAGAATCGACGCTACGGTGACCCAGATGAATGGAGCAGGATGATGAGCAATATCGGGGACTGGAAGCAGGCGGCCGACGAACTCGACGCGATCGTCGCCTCGTTCGACGAGGGTGAAGTATCGGTGGACGACCTGTTCGCGAAGCTGGAGCGAGCGACGGAGATCATCGAGACGCTCGAGTCACGCCTCGACGCCACCCGGGCAAAAGTCGAAGAGCTGACGCCGCGGTTGACTCGCGTGATCGATAGCGAGTGAGCGATCGGTTCTACTTCCGTCAGTGGCTGAGCGGTGTCGACTTCGCCAAGAACCACCCGCTGGCCGTCCAGATGGTCAATTTCGCCTACGCCTTCGGAGACCGAGAGTCCGGCGAGGCCCTGTTGGTCGACCCGGCGTACGGACCCCGAGAACTGGTCGGACTCGTCGAGGCGGACGGGTTGCGCGTGGTCGGGGTCGTCGCGACCCACTACCACCCGGACCACGTCGGCGGCAAGTTGATGGGTGAGAACCACATCGACGGCATCGCCGAACTGCTGGCTGAAGTCGACGTACCGATCCACGTTCAGAGTCAAGAGGTCGGTTGGATCACCAAGCGGACCGGCGTCGAGGCGGGGGCGTTGGTGGCGCACCAGTCCGGGGATCGGTTAAGGGTGGGCGACATGGAAGCCACGCTCATCCACACCCCGGGGCATAGCGCGGGCAGCCAATGCATCCTCGTCGAAGGTCGTCTGCTGAGCGGTGACACCCTCTTCCTCGAGGGTTGCGGACGCACCGATCTGCCTGGTTCGGATCCCGAGGAGATGTATCGGACCCTCAGCCAGCGCCTCCGCGACGTGGACGATGACGTCGTGTTGTTCCCGGGACATCGTTACTCGCCCAGTCCGAGTTCGCCGATGCGTTCGGTACGCGAGGCGAACTTCGTCCTGGCCCCGACCAGCGCCGAGCAGTGGCTCGCGATGTTCTCCTGATTCGCCGTGCTCCACGAGAACGATCACGTCATAGTCGTCGGAGCCGGGTTCGCCGGCTGGCGCTTCGCCGAGGCGCTTCGTCGTGAGGGCTTTGGCGGTGCACTCACACTGATCGGCGACGAGTCCTACGCCCCCTACGACCGACCGCCGCTGTCCAAGCAGGTGCTCTCGGGCAAGTGGGACGCCGATCGGACCGTGCTCGCCACGCCCGAGTTGGTCGCGAGGAACGCGGTCACCCTTCGTCTGGGCGTCGCGGCGACGGATCTGGACGTGGCGACGACGACCGTGCACCTGGCCGATGGTTGGAAGTTGGCCGGGTCCCACGTGGTGATCGCGACCGGTACCCGCGCGAGGAAACTGCCCTTCAGCGCCGGTGCGGCGCTGCACACCCTGCGCAGCCGCGACGACGTCGTGCGACTCCTGGGTGACATCGAACGGGTCGCCCCCGACGGAGTCGTCGCGGTGATCGGTGGAGGGTTCATCGGAGCTGAGGCGGCGACCGCCCTGCACGCGAGGGGCTTGCGCCCCGTGGTGCTCGAGGCCGCGTCGCGGCCCCTGGTGTCGGTGCTCGGCGATGAGGTCTCGCGGTGGCTGGAGAGCCTGGCCGCCGGAGCGCGGATCGAACTGCGCACCGATCAGCGGATACGTGACGTCGAGCAGGTCGAGCGTGGCCTGCGTGTTGAGTTCGACGACGGTAGCGACCTCCTCGCGCAAGCGGTCATCGTCGCCGCTGGGGCGGTTCCAAACGTGGAGTGGCTCGCCACCTCGGGTCTCACCATCGACAACGGGGTCGTCGTCGACGCCGATCTACTGGCGACCGAGCGGGTCGGTGCCATTGGCGACGTCGCCCGGTTCGACTGGCCCAACACGGTCGGCGAGGATTTGGTGCGGATCGAACACTGGCAGACGGCTAACGACCACGCCGGTTCCCTCGCGCACCACTGGATGACGGGGGAGCACGCCGCTTCCTTGATGGTCCCGTACTTCTGGTCGGATCAATACGGCAAGAAGATCCAGATGCTCGGTCACCCCCGAGCCGGTGACGACGTGCGCCTTGTCATGGGATCGGTGGAGGAGGGCAGGTGGCTGGCGCTCTACTCGCGCAACGGCGTGGTGACCGGTGTGGTGTCACTGGCCCAGCCGAGGGCGCTGATGCTTTCCAAGGGGCTGCTCGAGGTCCGAACGACTCTGGATGAGGCGTTGAGCCGCGCGCCTTGGTCGAGTTAGAACTCGACGGCGCTCAACTCAGGAATCGTCTTCTCTGCGCGCTTCAGGGCCAATGCCCACGACGCCCGATTGGCTTCGCGCTCCGAAGTCGTCAGGGCCGGATCGAAGGTCTTCACCGGCGACCACAGCCGCTCGACGTCCTCTAGTTCGAGTGCGCCGACGCTGACGAGGGCCATGAGGCCGGCTCCGCGGGTCGTCGCCTCGCGCTCCGGGGAAACGGTCACTCGCAATCCGGTGAAGTCGGCCAGCCGCTGCACGAAGAAGTCGTTGTCGCTCATCCCGCCGTCAATTCGAATCTCGTTCAAACGCGATCCGGTCTCGACCTCGGCGGCGTCTACCAGGTCGGCACCACGCTGGGCGATCCCCTCGAGCACGGCGCGGACCATATGGGCCTTGGTGGACCCCCGGGTGATGCCGAAGAACCCGCCCCGGGCACCGAAGTCCCAAAGTGGCGTTCCCAGCCCAGCGAGCGCCGGGACGAAGGAGATCCCGTCGGTCGTGTCGACCGACGTCGCGAGTTCATCCGTCTCAGTGGCGTCCGTGATCAAACCGAGGTCGTCTCGGAGCCAATCGATGCAGGCTCCGGCTGAGAGGACAATGCCCTCGATTCCCCAAGTCGCGGTCCCGTCTCGGCTGCGCAGAACGACCGGGAAGCAGCCGGAGGCGAATCGGGTCATGTCGGTTGGCCCAGTCGTTCCTCGGACCATGTCGAGCATGGCACCGGTGCCGAAGGTGATCTTCGCACCCCGGGTGACGCACGACTGGCCGAAGAGGGAGGCGGGCTGGTCGCCGACCAGGGCCGTGATCCGGGGCGCACCTTCGAGGGCGACGGCTTCGCCGAAGGACCCCATCGTGTCGACGATCGACGGCATCATGTTCGAATCGAGTTCGAGCAGGTCGAGGACCCGAGGGTCCCAGGCGTCGACGGAGTTCGTGACCATGCCGTTGACCCCGGCGTTGGAGCGGTCGGTCACGTGGACCGCACCGTGGGTCAGGTGCCAGGCGATCCAGGTCTCGATGGTGGCGAAGCGCAACTCGGCCGCCACTCGTCCCGATTGGGCGACGAGCCAGCGGGCCTTGGTGGCCGACTGGTTCGGCGCTAGTCGCAGTCCGGAGCCCTGGAGGACCAGGCAGTCGATGACGGTCCGTAGGTCCTGCCATCCGAGTGCCGGTCCGACCGGTCGACCGGTCAAGGGGTCGAAGACGATGGTCGTGGCGCGCTGGTTGGTGATGCCCACCACGTCGCACCTTCCGCCATCGGCGATGGTGCGACGTGCCAGTTCCAGCGTGGTCTCGGCGATCTCGATGGCGTCCAGTTCGACCTCGCCGGGGTTGGGCGTGCTGATCGTGAGCGTTCGCTGGTTGACGTGCGAGACCAGGCCGTCGGTGTCGACGATGGCGGTGCGCACCGACGAGGTGCCCACGTCTATCGCGAGGGCCCTCACCACGGCGCGCCACCGAGGCCGAGGACGCCGGGGTTCATGACGTCGTGCGGGTCGAGCAGCGTCTTGATCCCGTCGAGCACGGGGTAGGCGGACCCGAGGGCGGCGGCCACGAATCGGGCACGGTTGCGACCGATGCCGTGGTGGTGACTGAGGTCGCCGCCGCTCTCGAGGACGGTGGCGGACGCCCGGTCCCAGGCTTCGCGATAGAAGGCCGTCGGGTCGCCGGAAGGCCGCCCGGCGAAGGTGAAGTAGAGGCAGGCTCCATCGAGGTAGGCGTGGGACTGGTGGACCGAGACGACGAGCATCTCGGGGATCTCGCTCAGGGCCGCGGTGACGCTTCGGTGCATCGGTCCCAGCGTCGACCAGGGACCGGCTACCTCGATGGTGTCGACCACGAACCCCTTCTGCCACAGCGGAGCCAGGGCGTCCACGTTGTTGCGGTGATCCAGCCACGATTGGACGGTCGATCGGTCCAGGGGGTCTGCAGTGGAGCACTCGTCGGCCACGATGGCCATGGTGGCCGTGACCAGGAGCTCGTCGCCCTCGTCCAACACGACGAGGGCGCAGCCCTCAACCTCGAAGTTCCGTTCCGACTCGACCTCGTCGTACAGGCGAAGTACCGCGGGACGGGCGTCGCGCTGGAGGATCTTGCGACAAGTGCTCAACCCCTCTTCGAAGCTCGAGAATCTAAACGCCGCCCGAGCCTCAAAGGGTGCCTTGGGGTGCATGACCAAGGT
>Ga0075030_100002567_pt1 | contig 16488 bp, 14 predicted proteins | sample LitLauG_LLR_2012_FD_71393 | JGI IMG/M metagenome (GOLD analysis project Ga0075030, IMG submission 71393) | Freshwater sediment microbial communities from Pennsylvania, USA - Little Laurel Run_MetaG_LLR_2012 | ecosystem: Environmental > Aquatic > Freshwater > Creek > Sediment | place: USA... | reverse complement strand
AGTTCCAGCCGGGTGGATACGCCCAGCTTGTCGAAGATATTGCTCAGGTGATGCTTCACCGTATCTTCGCTGATTTTGAAATATTCTGCGATCTCTTTATTGGAATACCCGGCGACCACGGCCGAGACGATTTCCAGTTCTCGCGGTGTGAGCCCGAATTTTTTCTGCCGCGCTTCGTCGTGCGAAGACTGCATCAGGGTGCGCAGATACTGCACCAGGTTCGACACGCTTTCCCGTCCCACCCAGTATTCACCCGCCATCACAGTCTGAATGGCCTTCAGCAAGAGCTGTGTGGCTGAGTCTTTGAGGACGACGCCACGAGCCCCGAGTTGGAGCGCTTCCACAATTTGGCTTTTTTCCGCCGCCGCGGTCAGGAGAATCACTCGCACAGGGGTCGCGTTCGCGGGAACACTGAGTTCTCGCAGGGCTTCCAGGCCAGGATGCTTTGGCATGGCAAGGTCGAGCAGGAGAATATCGGGCTTCAACTGGCGCGCCAACTTCACCGCCTCCGCGCCATCGGAAGCTTCTCCAAGGACCTTCATGTCCGCTTCAGCTTCCAGCAGACGTCGCAAACCGTCGCGGAAGATCGGATGATCGTCTGCGATCACAAGGCGAACCGGCTGCGACTTTCTAAAGTTCATGCGGCACTTCCCCATTCTTGGGCACGCTGACTTCCAGGCGCGTCCCCTGTCCGGGATTCGATTCTACCGTGAGTTGACCTGAGATGATACGCACACGTTCTTTGATGATCATAGGACCTTTGCCGGACTGCTCCATCTCCTCTTGATCGATACGCCCCGAGAAGGGAAATCCCTTCCCATCATCCTCCACCGTCAGATTCCATTGTTTCTGCGTGGAGCCCAATCGTACCAGCGCATGCCGCGCACCGCTATGCTTCCGCACGTTGACCAGGCTCTCCTGCACGATGCGGAGCAGTTCACGACAGACTCGCTGGGGCATGTCGAGCTCTTCGATATCGGTCACGAATCGCGCGCTGATGCCGGTCTCGCGCTGGAAGCGTTCCACTGTATCATGCAGGATACGCAGGAGGCGGTCTTCGTCGACCTCGATGGCCTTCATCTGCTGCATTAGTTCGCGCAGCTTGAGCACCTCTTCGCGCAGCAGGCCCTGAATTCTTCCGAGTTCCCCTTCGATGGACTTCCCGGCCTCTGCCTGCCGTCGTATCACATCGACCTGCATCTCTACAGCGATTAATGACTGCACCGCGCCATCGTGCAACTCGCGTGCGAAACGCGCGCGTTCGGCCGCTCCCGCACGCCGGCGCAGCCGGTGCAGCAGGTAGACGTTATACACAGCCGGCCCAACTTGATGAACCAGGTCCAACAGGAATCGGAGCTGCTCCTGCCGATCACCGCCCCACGTTGGGTCAAAAAGGAAGACTCGTCCCCGCCATTCTGTGCCAAAAAGAAAACTCACGGTGATCAGGGAGCGGAATTGACGTTGCTCCCGCAACCTGGAGATGGCTGCGAAACTCTCTACCGGAAACTGATTGCCGTTTTCATCAAGTGCCACTGCAGTCCAACGGTCGTCCTCAAATAATGCGTAACACACTTCAGCGGGAAAATCGTCGAGGTAGGTCTCTGCATCCCGGGGCTTGGACTCGAGCCAGTGGAACTCCGATGCTTTTCCACCCGTGGGCGCGTCCAGTTCGCCAACGAACATGCGATGGCTGCGCGACTCTTGGGAAGCCGTGATCAGCGAAGAAGCGCCGTACATGGAGATCACTTCAGTGAAGATCTCCTGCATGGTCCCAGTAAGTCCGGCCTCGACTCGAACCCGCGAGAGCGCGCCGGTGATCAATGCCTTCTCCGCGCGGAGATGCTTCTGCTGCTCAGCGAGGTAGCCCAGGAGCAATCCCATCACGATCAAGTAGATCGAGAGCATGAACAAGCGTTCCGGAACGAATTCCCGGTGGTTGACGGTAAGCCCGGTCAGGGCCCGCAATCGCTGCGATCCATCGGGTCCGCTGAAAAGATGCAGGACGAACAGGCTCTCCATCCAAAGCAGCGCCACTTCTGCCGCCGCTGTGCCTAGCGTTTCCCAGAGACCCCAGCGGTAGGCAGCCGCCGCCAGCACGAAAAAGAAAAACAGGAAGAAGGGCGTGCGCGGTCCTTCCGCAAAGATGGAAATCACCGCCGGCCAGATAATGTCGCCCGCATGAACCAGGAGCCGAAATGCCGCGGTGGACTGCTTCCTTCTGCGCAGCAGCATCAGGATCAGGATTCCGTTCGCCATGTAGAAAACGAACAGACCGTAGGCTGCCCAGGAATGCCCCAGCTCCGTCGGATCCATTCGGATGGCTACCAGCGTGGAAACAGCCAGGAACACGCGAGCTGTAGCCAGCCACCGCTCGATCCGGCGGGTCTCGCCGGGGTCGGGGGGGATCTTCAATCTCCAGGAGTTTCGATAGGGCTCAATGCGTGAAGGCAATCGAGTCGCTCTCCGCGATGGGGTCCGCCGCTTTCGGCATATTATTGAATAAGAGAAGCTTATGGGCAAGTTCACCCACTGGCTCCTCCTCCACTTTTCGCCTGCGGCGGGCTCCGCGTGTTACTAGAGTAACCAATCCCGAGGGACAAAAATCACTAAAATGGCGGGTGGGGAGTGTCTTGAGCAAGCTGGCTAAAGTCTGGCTAGGGGTCGTCGCGATCGTCCTGGTCGCATTCATCACCGCAGCCCTAACCATGCCGCGATCCTTTGGGCTGACTGCGTTCTGCGATGTCGCAGAGTCTTTCTTGCTGATCTCAGGCGCGGCATCGTTTTTCCCACTCGCCCGGCGCTCGCAAGGACGACTGCGGCTGTTTTGGTCACTCATCATCCTGGGCATTACGCTGTGGTTCTCGTACCAGTTGATGTGGACCTACTACGAGGTGCTGCTTCGCCGCGACGTGCCTGATTTGTTCGATGGCGACATCGTCCTGTTTCTCAACATTGTTCCGCTCATGGCCGCCGTAGCTCTTCGTCCCCACATACCGCGGGATGAATACTCCGCGCGCCTGGGACGCCTGGATTTCGCGCTTCTCATTGTGTGGTGGTTTTACCTTTACGTGTTCATCGTCCTCCCCTGGCAATACGTGGTCGCCGACATCAATGTCTACAACCGCAATCTGAACGCAATTTACACTGCCGAGAAGGTCGCGTTCCTTACAGGCCTGATCGTCGGTTGGATCGGTAGCCACGGGCAGTGGCGGAAGCTCTATGGACGCCTATTCGGCATGGGCCTTTGCTACGCGGCCACCTCAGCCATGGCGAATCTGGCGATCGAGAAAAACGTGTATTACAGCGGCGGTTTCTACGACATTCCGCTCGCTGCCGCAATGGCATCGCTGACCTGGATCGGATTGCGGACCAACACGGAGGAACCTCAACCCGATACGCGGGAAGTATCGACTGGCTATGGCGTATGGGTGGCGCGTTGCAGCATGATCGCAGTATTCTCCCTGCCGGCGCTGGCGATCTGGGCGCTTCTCGATAGCGCGGTCCCGCCACGCATCCGGTTGTTCCGACTCGGACTCACGCTACTGGCTGCGTTTCTAATGAGCGTAATGGTTTTTTTCCGCCAACATCTGCTCGATCGGGAGCTCATTCAGTTGCTGCACCGCTCTCGTGAGTCCTTTGAGAGCCTGAAGCGGTTGCAGGAACAGATCCTTCAATCCGAGAAGCTCGCTTCGATCGGACAATTGGTCGGTGGCGCCGCCCACGAATTGAACAATCCCATTACCGCCATGCTCGGCTACTCTGACCTGCTGTCGAGCACTGCGCTCTCTGCGGACCAGCAAACCCTGGCAACCAAGATCGGCCAGAACGTGCGCCGCACAAAATCGCTGGTAGGCAGCCTTATCAGTTTTGCGCGGCAGGGTCCGGCACCGAAGACTACGATCGATCTGAACACATTGGCACGCACGGCGATCAAGTTAACCCAGCCACAGTGGCAGACGCTCAATGTGGAGGTGCGAGGTGAATTTGATCCTCAACTCCCCAAAATTCTGGGTGATGCCAACCAACTCCTGCAAATCTGCCTGCAATTGATCGGCAATGGCCTGCACGTGATGAATGAACAAGGTGGAAAGCTGTTGACCGTCACAACGCAAAAGCAAGGGGGACTTTCGATCCTTCACTTCGCGACCGCTCCTATCGCAGGTGGGCCCGTCCCTCTGGCGGTCTCAGAGAACGACATCGCGCTAGGTGCCTGCAGGGGAATCCTTCAGGAGCATGGGGGAGCCTTTTCCTGCCAACCCAGCGCAAATGGCGTCACCGACGTGCACATAGAACTCCCAGCCGTCGAGCCTCTTCCCCAGAAGACCAAAGAGGCTAACGTACCGGTGCTGTGGCAATCTCAACCGTTCGCTTGAGTTGTCCGCACGCGGCGTAGATGTCGCGGCCACGCGGACGACGCACGAAAGCAGGGATTCCCGCCCGCATCAAGACTTGCTGAAAAGCATGCACCTGCCCTTCTCCCGGCGTTGAAAACTCAATTCCCGGCCCGGGATTCAGTGCGATCAGGTTGACTTTGGCCTTTAATCCCCGCAGCAGTTCGACCACGTTCTCAGCATCGCCGACAGAATCATTCACGCCATGCAGAAGCACGTATTCGAACGTAATTCGCTCTCGATTGCGCAAGGGAAAATCACGCGCTGCAGCCAGCAGTTTTTCCAAGTCCCACTTGCGATTCAGCGGCATCAGCTTTTCCCGCTGCGCATCGTTCGAAGCATTCAGCGAGATTGCCAGCTTGGGTCGAATTTGTTCCAGCCCGAAATCGTGAATCCGTGGAACGATACCGGCCGTAGAAACAGTCATCCGCGATTCAGCAATGCCGACTTCCTGAACGAGCAGGAGCACCGCCTTCATGAAGTTGTCATAGTTGAGGAAGGGCTCGCCCATTCCCATAAATACAAGGTTGATTCGGTCCTGCGGAGGAGAAACCTTTTGATCTTTCAGCACCGCGCAGACCTGCCCGACGATTTCTCCCGCGGTCAAATTGCGCTTCACTCCCAACTGAGCGGTGAGGCAAAACTGGCAATCGACAGCACAACCTACCTGGCTGGAGACGCAAATGGTGGCGCGATCCCAATTCTTCGCGGCCTCCTCGGTCGCGTCACCGGCTTCGCTGCCGTCCCCGGCTTCTCCTCCATCGCCCTCCGGCATCCAAACGGTCTCAACACTCTGTCCGTCCGGGAATCCGATGAGGTATCGCACCGTGCCATCCAGAGAAACGAATTTCCTTTCGATTGCGGGCATTCCCACCACCACGCGCTTTTGGTTCAGGCTGGCTCGGAGTGGCTGGGGCAGCGTGGTGATTTCCCCGATGGAATCCAGCCGCTGCCGGTACACTGCATCGAGAATCTGTTGCGCGCGATAGGCAGGCTCGCCCACTCTGCTCACGAGGGCGGACACTTCGCTTGCGTCCAAGCCCATCAGGGCGATTTGTGGAACATCTGGAACCGCATTCATCTTATTGATTTTAAACCACTAAACTATTCTCGCACGGTTCTGGACCCTATGTCAGAATAGTAAATGGTTCTCTCCACCCTTTTTGTATCTAAGAAAGGTTTCAAGAGGAAGTAGATATGGCCCAGGAAGCCCGCAGCATCCGCCGTCAAGTTCTGCCAAACGGGCTGACGGTCATCACCGAACAGATGTCGCATATCCGCTCGGCGTCGATAGGTATTTGGCTCGAGACAGGATCGCGCGACGAAGACCCGGAATGGAACGGTATCTCCCATTTTATCGAGCACATGGTCTTCAAAGGGACTCGGCATCGCACTGCCGAAGAAATCGCGCGGCAGGTGGATTCGATCGGCGGCAACATGGATGCCTTTACCGCCAAAGAGTGCATCTGCTTCAACGTCAAAGTTCTGGATGAACATGTACCCACCGCGCTCGATATTTTGAGCGACCTGGTCTTAAACCCTGTATTCGATGCCAGCGACATTGTGCGCGAACGTGGCGTCATTCTCGAAGAAATCAAGATGGACGAAGACAATCCCGACTATCTCGTCCATGAGATCTTCACGCAGAATTTCTGGAAGGACCATCCGCTGGGAAAACCCATTCTCGGGACGAAAGAGACGGTAAAGCGTTTTGACCGGGAACCAGTGCTGGAAGCGTACTCTCACCGGTTTGCGCCGGGGAACATCATCGTATCGGCCGCCGGGAATCTCAACCACGAGCGTTTCGTTGAGTTGGTGACGGGCCACTTCGAGCACATGAAGCCGATGAATAACGGCTTTCATTCTTCGGCGCCGAAAATTGTGTCGCGGATCATTTTGCGCAACAAGAAGGCCCTGGAGCAGGTGCAATTGTGCATCGGAGTGCCGGCCCATCCGATTGCGCACGAGAAGCGTCATGCTGGATACGTTCTGAATACGCTTCTAGGCGGTGGGATGAGTTCGCGACTGTTTCAGAACATTCGTGAGCGCCAGGGATTAGCGTACTCGATTTACAGTGATCTCAATCCATATCGCGACACCGGATGCCTTGCGGTCTATGCCGGAACTTCTTTGGGATCGGCGTCGAAAGTGGTGCAATCCGTGGTGACCGAGTTCCGAAAGCTCAAGACTGAGCCCGTTCCAGAAGAAGAACTCTGCCGCTCCAAGGCGCAACTCAAGGGCAGCCTGATGTTGTCGCTGGAGTCGAGCACGGCGCGCATGTCCAATCTGGCGCGCCAGGAAATGTATTTCGATCGCTTCTACGACCTGGATGAACTGATTCAGAAGATCGAAGCGGTAACCGCAGAAGATCTGACGGTTCTTGCGAACGAATTCTTCAAGACAGAGGCCGTGGCCGTAACGGTGCTTGGAAATTTGCCCGGGTTGAAGATCACCCGCGACCAACTGACCTGCTAGCTGACGTTATGTTTTCTGGGGTTTGAGGATTTTGCTGCTGTCATGTAACTTTCCCTCCTCTCGCCAATCCCATTTGTGCACGCAGGCAAGAGCCTGCCGACAAACCAAAGTTCCCTTCAAGGAGAAAGATATGAAAAAGATTTTCAGCAGTCTCGCGCTGTCGTGTGTCTTGGCGGCATCGGTCGTCAGCTTCGGTCAGGATCAGACGAAACAAGACGAGATGAAAAACGACGCACAACACGACACGATGAAGAACGATCAGATGAAGAACGATTCGATGAAGAGCAACAAGAAGAACAAGAAAAGCGCCAAGAAGGATGCGATGAAGCACGACGATATGAAGAATGACAGCATGAAGAATCAGAAGAAAGACGAGATGAAGAACAACTAATTCCGGACAAGACAGGACAAGGCGTGGGTGATTCAACCCACGCCTTGTTTGCTTTCCGGAGAATGAGCTGCGAAACGGGATTCCGGTTCAACGGCCGCGAACAGTCTCCTTCGCGTCCTCCAGCGCTGCTTCGGACGCTGCGTCTTCGTCTACGGACGCAGGGGACGCGCTTGCCGTCTCCAGATATTTCCTCATACAACGCAAACAAGGCACGTAACCCTGTTGCATCGCCTCTTTCGCTGTGAGCGTGCGTTCGGTGTTCTTATTGTGGACGAACTCACAACCTGGGACGTGGAACACTTTTGCGTCCGTTGAAACGACCACGATCATGTCCGGAGGAATTCCCTTGGACTGTTGCGCATGCTCGGACTGCAAAGGATGTTCTACGGTCAGGGAACTCGCGAACCGTATCGCCCCGGTGATCAACGCGAGGGCCGCGACTGGGACGAGCCATGCCGACCAACTCGACCAGCGACTGCGGCTTATACGCACACTTTGCGCGAGTCTATTTTCCAACCGCCGGCCAAACCCCGCAGGCGCCTCCATCATCCGTTCATCGCCGTAGAGGCCGATGACATTGCGCATGCCTTCCAAAACCGACCTGCATCTCGGGCACGACTGGAAGTGCTCGTCCATGGCCGACCGCAACGGCGGATCGACTTCTCCGTCTACATAGTTCGAGACCTCTCGCCACACCAGTTCGCAATTGGCTACCATGGCTTGCTTCCCTTCTCGAATGGCAGGCGGCTGAACCAGCCCTGCTCCCAACCAGCAGCAAGCAGGTCGCGCAGCATCAAGCGAGCGCGCAACAATCGGGTTTTTACCGAAGCAACCGAAATTCCCAGCGCCTCAGCCGTTTCTTGAATGTTCAACTGCTCCATGTCACGTAGCACAAAAACCTCACGATATTTTCGATCGAGGGACGCCAGCGCCTCCGCCAGCCGCTGCCGGACTTCTTTCCGCTCGAGAGCCTCAGATGGAATCTCCCGCCAGTCGGCGAAATCGCGAGGCGCGTAATCGCTCTCTTCGTCGCGGCGTTCGTCGATTCCCTCCATGACTATGGTCCTCTCTCTTCGCCGCCGCATCAGCGCCTCGTTGACGGTGATCTGGATCAGCCAGGTGCTGAAACGCGCCTCCGCGCGAAACTGGCGAATGTTGGCAAACGCTTTCAGCATGGCCTCCTGTGCCACGTCTTCGGCATCGGTCTCATTGCGGAGAATCGCAAAGGCCGCGGCATAAACCCGCCGCTCATAGGGGCGAACCAGTTCGTAGAACAGTTCGTTCTCCCCGCGCTGGACGCGAGCGATCAGATCCTGCTCGCGGGTGATCGCCTGATCCGGGTTGTTCAAGACCACCTTCAGTTCGGCCATCATCCCCCGCGTCAGTACTCGGGATCTTTCTTCCAACCCGTCAGCATCGAAACGAAATTATTCCAGCCGTGGAGAACGACCATGATCAGGTGTCCAAACACGAAGGCCAAGATCGCCCACATTACAAGGAAATGCCACAGCCGCGCCCAATGAAAACCTCCCACGAACCAAGCCAGCCAAGAGAACTGCACCGGCCTCCAGATAGCCAGTCCAGTCAAAACCGACAAGATGCCTAGCGCGATTGCGCTGGTGTACGCGTGCTTCTGTAGCGAGTTATAGGCTTCCCGTTGCGGCGGCTTGGGACCAAAGAAGAAATAGTGCCTGATCATCGGCCATACGCCGGGAATATCGCGATGTGTGAACAGGACTTGCCGGTAGTTCCCGCTGAACAGCTCGTAGCCGACGTAGACCAGACCGGTTGCCATGTAGATCCACATGAAGGTCAGGTGCCACTGCAGCGCCCCGCCCAGCCATCCGCCAATCGCAAATGTTTTCGGCCAGTTTAGAAGGTCCTTCTGCGGGATCTTGGCTCCGAAACTGGGGAAGGCACGAAAAATCTGCAAACCGCTGCCCACCATCACGAAGAGCGAGATCGCATTGAGCCAATGGCAAAGGCGCACCACGAACGGATGTTCGTAGACAACTCGTCCCACGCTCTCCGTTTCGTCGCCTTTTGCGCGGACAATTTCGAAGCTAGTGCTGCTCATCTCAAGCCTCAGGTTTCAAAGTTTCAAGGTTTCATAGTTTCAAAGTGAGGATCCCACGTCCCGGCTAAATTCTTAACTTTGAAACTTCCTCTTCTCACAGTCCGTAAAACGACGAATACCCCTGATCTTCCCAGTAACCGACCTTGTTGACGACGTTTGTTACCTTCAACTCCGTCAGGTATTTCGCCTGCTTGTATCCAATCTTGGTCGGAATATTCAGGCGAAGAGGCGCGCCATGCTCGCGCGTTAATGGCTGGTCATACATCTCGTAGCACAGCAATGTCTGGGGATGGAGAGCCGTCGCCATGTCGAGAGTTTCGTAATAGTCATCGGCACAGCTCACTGCGATGAATCGCGCTGATGTGTCGGCTCCAATCATGGCTAAGAAATCAGACAATCTTGCGCCACCAAAACGCCCGATCACATCCCATCCCTCGACGCAGACATGGCGCGTATTTTGGCGAATGCGCGGTAGCGACTGAATCTGCGGCAAGCGATACTCTCCCGGCTTTTGCACGAGACCGCCGACCGTCAGGCTCCAGTTCTCGAAAATCACTCCCGGATCATCGACGTCATAGTCATTGATGGGAAATTTCTCAAACGGCGTGACCTCCGAATCCGCAAAGGTCGGGGCGAGATGTCCCCCGCGGAACAGCCGGGCCGAGGCCCAATCGCTGAAGCCAAGTCCCTTCTTGAGCAGCGATTCTTGAAAACTCGGAATCGCAAAGGCTCCCAGCACAAGCAAGGGCGTGAGTTTGAGCAGTTCGCGGCGCGAGACCCGGGTCAACGTGGCTTGATCGATAGAACGTTGCGCGATCTTAGTCCGCGCCATCAACGCCTCCGGTGGTTTGGCCGCAACGACCGTATCTGGCGTACCATTTCCCTGTTCTGCCTTGGGACTTGCCGCCTGCGGTTCACCGGCATCGGGTTTGTTGGCTTCTGGGTCCATAGTCCTTTTATGATCGCAATGTCCTGCCCATGGGATTCAACCGAGGGAATAAAGTTACGCCAAGATAACACGCCCGCACAGAGCGCTCAGACCGGCCCTTCTGAGTGCCCCGTCTTTCGCGTTTTTCTTGGTTTGCGACCGGCTTTGGATGCATACTTAACCGAGCCCTCCGTCTCAGGTCAGCTATGTTGGATCCAGGTCCGCCGGCTCCGAAACCCGCTCGCCGTTTGCTGGCCCCATCGGAATCGAAGGTCGATGCGCCGCGGCAGCGCCGGCTTATGTTTGGGGCCCTTCTGCTTCTGCTCATTGCGCTCGCAGCCGTACTCTATGCAGACCGCGATTTCTGGTTTCCTGACGATCAAACCGCGGACGACCAAACGCCTCAAACCTCCCCGGCACGAGCGTCCACAAATTCGAGCGGTACACCTGCAGCCGTAAACCGGCGATCGCCCTTCCAAAAACCGCATCCTTCTCTATCCGGCGCGGTCAGCCAGTCCGCAGCCATGGCCTCGGCTCTGCCACCGATCACCGTGTCAGAGCGAACGGTGCTGCCCCCGCTCGAAGTGGAAGTGGTCGCGGGAGACGTTCATCGCACGGTGCGGCCGGGCAGTAGTTCGCTGCAGGTTACCGTGCAGCCCAGTGCAGGCTCTCAAGTGCGAGCTGGCGAGGATAGCGCCAGCGCGATGACCAGCTCAGCGGCCGAGCGCGTGGCGATATCAGCCGGCAGCAGCGCGGTTGTGAACCAAACCGTCAAACCAAGCTATCCGGTGCTCGCAAGGCAGATGAAGGTACAGGGCTCCGTGATTCTGCAGGCCTTGATTGGACGGAACGGTCTCATTCAGGATCTACGGGTCGTCAGTGGCCCGCCGATCCTGGCAGGCGCGGCAGAGGAAGCGGTCAAACAGTGGCATTTCAAGCCGCACTATCAGGGCAGCGAGGCTGTCGAGACCCAAGCCAAGATCACCGTCAACTTCACGATCTCCACGAACTGAAGCCTGCGGAGCACATCTTGAGATCCTTTCCTACACCCATCGCGAGGTTTTACAACCATCATCGATCCGTCGCGGCGCTGACCGTTTTGTTGATTTCGGTTGCCGCTCTCGCAGGTCCCCGTCCGCGTTCGCAAGGAGGATCCCCTATGAATCTCTCCATCCCAGGTTTCAAGAATGGCGCCGATATCCCCAAGAAGTTCACGTGCGATGGAGCGGATGTTTCCCCACAGCTTTCGTGGTCCGACGCTCCGGCGGGCACCAAGACCTTCGCGCTTCTGGTCGACGATCCCGACGCACCTGTTGGAAACTGGAATCACTGGACGACGTGGGATGTACCCGCAAGTTCAAAGGTCCTGCCTGAAGGCGTGCCCAAGGAGGCGCGTCTGCCAGACGGATCGCAACAAGGCCTGAACGATTTTCACAAACCGGGATACAACGGTCCCTGCCCACCCGCCGGCAAGCCCCATCGTTACTACTTCAAATTGTTTGCCCTCGACGCGAAACTCGACCTGAAGCCCCCGGCAACGAAAAGGGACATGGAAGCCGCCATGAAGGGACACATTCTGGAGCAAGCCGAGTGGATGGGTCGGTACGGGCGGTAGGGATCCCGCGCAGCTTTTGGAGCCAAAAATAACGGGCGTCCTGAAACTCTTGGCGAGTCCAGGACGCCCGGGCAGCCCTCCCCCAGAACTGCTCATCGACGAAATTAATAGTGTGTCCTGTTCTTGCATATGGCACCTTCGTGCCACCCACAGCCCCCGAAAGTGCTATTAGGCTATGCCCCAGAAAAATAGAGGGTTCCACCGAAAAACCAGGCCCTCCCAGGCTGAAGTCTCGGGGATTTCCGCCGATGAAAGATAAGTCCGGCCCCTTAGACGCTCGGCCGTCCTATGTCGCCCTTCGACCAATCCGACGTCGCTCGCAGCATTCTGGAAATGCTTCCGATCGGTGTCTGCGTGGTCGACACCGAGAAGAGGATCGTGGTCTGGAGTGATGGTGCCGAGCGCATTACCGGGCACCTCCGGCACGAAGTCATTGGCCACTCTTGCATCGCCGAAGCTCTGCTGCACTGCGATCAGCCCGGATGCGAGTTCTGCTCTGGGGAGTGTCCGGTTGCGCGAGCCATGAAGACGGCACAACCGGTTCATGCGTGCGGGTTTGTTCACCACAAAGCAGGTCATCAAGTTGGGGTTCGCGTGCGCGCGGTGGTTGTGCGGAATGGCCACGGTTCCATCATCGGAGCGGTGGAAACCTTCGAGGAAGCGCAATCCGCCAGATACGGCCAATCCGAGACCTTTGGACTTCCGGAATCTTTGGATGAGGTCACCGGACTCGCCAGTCGCACGATGATGCAGTTGCACCTGCTACAGGCCATCGAGACCTTTGCGAGTATCCAGGTTCCTTTTGCCGTTCTGTGTTTCCGTCTCGAACAACTGGACCACTTTCGCGCGAGTTTCGGCCCGGAAGCAGCTTCTTCTCTGCTGCATGTGGTTGCGCGCACACTGGAAGGCGCCCTCTGGAAAACCGACTTTGTGGGCCGATGGTCGGACGATTCTTTCCTCGTCATCTTGAACAGTTGCCGCGACGATGCCCTTCAATCCGTGCGGGAGCGGGTTCAGCGGCTGGTGGCCGACTCCTCCATCGCGTGGTGGGGAGAGAGGCGCTCGGTCCCGGTCTCGATCGGGCAAGCCACAATGCAAACGGGCGATACCCCCGCGTCGCTGATGAAGAGGACGGACCAATCTTTGAACGCGATTTCACATGCTCGCGCTCGCGCGGCTGGATCGGAGGTAAACCCGAGTTCCGGGAGTTAGCATGTTCGCAATTATCGGAATTGTCGTGGTTTTTGGTTGCATCGTTGCCGGCTATCTGATGGAGCACGGCAATCTCAAAGTTCTTATTCAACCGGCAGAACTGATCATCATCGGCGGCGCTGCGGTAGGCACGGTATTGGTTGCCAACCCGCTGCACATTCTCAAGCAGATCGTAGGCGGAATTGCGGGCGTCTTTGGCTCCTCCAAATTCGGAAAACAAACCTACCTTGACAGCCTCAAGATGATGTACGACCTGCTCAACAAGGCCCGCAAAGACGGCCTGATGGCCCTCGAAGCGGATGTCGAAGAACCAGAAAAGAGCCAGGTCTTCACCAAGAACCCGGCTTTCCTCAAAAATCACCACGCGCGGGACTTCGTCTGCGATTCGCTGCGCATGGCCATCACGGGGATTGATGCGTTCGAACTGGACCAAACGCTCGACGTGGACATGGAAGTTCACCATCACGATTCAGCCCAACCGACAGCGTCCCTCAGCACCATGGCCGACTCCTTGCCCGGCTTGGGAATTGTGGCGGCTGTGCTCGGAGTCGTGATCACCATGGGCGCCCTGGGCGGGCCACCGGAAGAAATTGGCCACAAAGTCGCCGCGGCCTTGGTCGGCACGTTTCTCGGCATTCTGCTCTGCTATGGACTGTTTGGACCGATCGCATCGAATATGAGCAAGGCAGCCGACGAAGAACACGCCTACTTGTATGTCATGCGGATTCTGATGGTCTCCTTTCTGAAAGGCAGCGCGCCGATTATGGCGGTGGAGATTGCACGGCGTGCCATCCCTGGGCACGTGCGTCCGTCCTTCAAAGAACTTGAGCAGACATGCCGAGGCGGCGGAGCACCCGCTGCCGCGGCGGCGTCTGCCTGAGGCTTGCGTTATGGAAAAAGCGCGGCCCATCATCATCGTCAAGAAAAAAGGTGGACACGGCGGTCATCATGGCGGCGCATGGAAGGTCGCCTATGCCGATTTTGTCACGGCTATGATGGCGTTATTCATCGTGCTGTGGTTAATGAATTCCAGCAAACAAGTCCAGGAAGCCGTCGGCGGATATTTCAAGGATCCCACTGGCACCTCGAAGAAGGTGGGCTCGAACATGACCGGCTCCGGAGAGAACTTCACCTTGACGCGGGACAACATGCCCAGGCTGAAAGAACAATTGCAGCAGGCAATTCGCCAGATGTCGGACTTCGAGAAACTGAAGAGTCACATCGCGATGACTGTCACCGCCGAGGGGTTGCGCATTGAACTGTCGGAGTCGGCGAGCGGAACGTTCTTTGATTCCGGCAGCGCCAAGCTCAATGGCGACGGAAGTGAACTGCTCGTCACCCTCGCACAAGAGATGGGGAAACTTCCGAACAAGATTTCGATCGAAGGGCATACCGACTCAAAGCCCTACGCGCCCTCGGCTGTTTACGGGAACTGGGAATTATCTGCGGACCGTGCCAACGCCGCGCGGCGCATCATGCAGGCCAATGGCGTTCATCTCGATCAAGTGATCCAAGTGCGCGGTTTTGCCGATCAGCGCCTGCGTAAGCCAGAGGCTCCCATGGATCCCTCGAACCGCCGCATCTCGCTGATCGTGCAGTATGTAGCCAAGAATGACGATGACGAAGATGCAGATGCTTCCGGCAAATCGAAAAAGCCGGAGGGGAGCAAGGAAGCGGCCGCAGAAAAATAGCTATCTTCCTTGAAACAGCCATTAATGGCCGTTGACCCGCTTTCCTGACTATGCCAGACTGCTTTGCGGCCTGGTTATGACGTTCCGCTGTCTCGGCTGCGACCTCTCCGCGAAGTTGACCGTTGCACTCGCCCTCATCACTCCGTTGCTGGCCTCCGCCCAAAACCCCACCGCCACCGACATGATGATCAATGGGCCGGATTCGCTGCGTGGGCGCATGGAAAGCGTTGGCTCCTACGCGACTGCGCCCGGAACCGCAGCGATTGCAGTAAACGTATTTGCTGGGCACAACGGCTCCCACATCGACCGTCAGGCCTTGTTGAAGCTGGTTGACTCCGGCACAGAAAAGGCCCTGTGGGAGACCACAGACGATCACGGACTCGGGGTGTTCACCAATGTCACGTACGGTCAGTATGATGTCGAGGTAAGTGCCGTCGGGTTCCTCAGCACTCATCAGAAGGTAGTAGTATCGCCCACTGCAATCCAACTGCAACTGGAAGTGGTTCTGCAGCACGACCCCACCGCCATCAACCTGGACGTAGGTTCGGCGACTTTGTCTCCAAAGGCGCGGAAGGAGACCAAGAGTGCGGTCCTTGCGCTAAGGTCAGGCAACCTCAGAGATGCAGAAAAGCACCTCCGCGCGGCATACCAGTCTGCCCCCTCCGATCCAAATCTAAATTTCCTACTGGGATATTTGTTCTTTCAAAAGAAGGACTACGCCGGCGCAGTTACATATCTGACGGCGTCCACAAACGCCGACCCGCACAATGCGCAAGCTCTCACGCTGTTGGGCAGGGCCGGCCTGGAACGAAGCGACTACCCGGTGGCGAGATCTGCATTGGAGCAGGCTGTGCTCGCAGATCCCGAGAATTGGCTTCCACACAACCTGCTGGCGGACACCTATCTTCACCAAAAGGACTACCCCAAGGCGCGGAAAGAAGCGGAAGCATCGATTTCGAAAGGGAATACCGCCGCTTCTACGTCGCAGCTCATTCTCGGGGAAGCATTGCTGAATCTCGGGGAGTCGGCTGGGGGGCTGCAGGCTCTTCAGGAGTTCCTGCGAGAAGCACCACAGCATCCTTTAGTGGGGCAAGTCCGAAAGGTGATCACTGACGTTCAGCGGCGGACATCCGAACCGGCCCCAACAGCAACCCCGCAGCCCCCTTCGCAAATCGCGACTTTAGACCCTTTGGCGGCCTTGCCGCCGCCAAAATTCTCCATCAAGCCCTGGCAGCCCCCCGGGGTCGATGAGATCAAGATCGCGGTCGCTCCCGACGTTGCCTGCCCACGAGACAAGGTGGTCGAAGAAGCGGGGAAGCGTGCACAAATGTTGGTGGATGACGTTGCCCGGTTTGCTGCCGTTGAAGACCTCTTCCATCAATCGCTCGATGAATACGGCAATCCGGTTCGCACCGAGACGCGTAAGTTTAACTACGTTGCATCCATCACTGAACCAGAACCCGGCTATCTGGCCGTAGACGAGTACCGCACCGATAAGTTTTCTCTCTCCGACTATCCCGATCACATTGGGAGTACCGGATTCGCCGCCCTGGCCGTGGTATTTCACCCCCACATGCGGGACGGCTTCGACATGGTTTGCGAGGGACTCGGCGACTGGAAGGGCCAAACAACATGGCTGGTGCATTTTCGGCAGCGGGACGATCGCCCCAACCGCATGCACAGCTATAAGGTCGGCAATGAATTCCAT
>Ga0075030_100002566_pt1 | contig 16497 bp, 9 predicted proteins | sample LitLauG_LLR_2012_FD_71393 | JGI IMG/M metagenome (GOLD analysis project Ga0075030, IMG submission 71393) | Freshwater sediment microbial communities from Pennsylvania, USA - Little Laurel Run_MetaG_LLR_2012 | ecosystem: Environmental > Aquatic > Freshwater > Creek > Sediment | place: USA... | reverse complement strand
CGCACATCCGCCTGGCGCACGCCTTGCATGGCGATGGCAGCAACGGTGGTGAACGCAGCCTCATCGAAGCCGACGTCGTCCGGCATCTTGGCGACCAGGTTACGCGGGACGGAGATGATCTCGGCATGAGAAGCGTAGCCGACGCCGCCGCAGGCAACACGGTCGCCGACCTTGATGTCATCCACTCCAGATTCCACGACCACGCCAGCCGTGCTGTAGCCGAGCTCCTTGAAATTGTCGAGCCGGTCCTGGACCTTCTGGTAGGTGGCCATCAGGCCGTCGCGCTTGACGTTGTCGAGAACCTGCCGGACCAGATCCGGCCGCAGGCGGGCCTTCTGCACCATCGAGGCCTGGGCCGTTTCGACCGACGTCCGTTCGGTGCCGGCACTGATCAGCGAGAACACGTTGCGCACCAGCAGGCTGCCGGGCCGGAGTTTCGGCGCGGGCAAGTCATCCACGCTGATCTCACCTGTTTTCTGGTACTGGATTACTTGCAGCAATGTGATTCCTTTCGAATGCGGGTTCTCCGTCTGGTAATTCTAGTTCTGGAAGAACGTGCGGAACCAGATCTCGTTGGTCAGCAACGTCCAGATCTGGTGGGAGTTGTCCTCGAGCCCCCTTTTGTCGCGGTCGATCAAGCCGGCGACGTAGGCGGGATCGTAGAGTCCGCGCGAGCGCAATGCCTGCTCAGAAAGCAGGTCGGCGATCATTGGCGCGAGGGGTCCCCGCACCCAGGAGCGTAAAGGGGAGCCGAACGGCGCCTTGGGCCGATAAATGATGTTGCGGGGCAGATACTTCTCCGAGACTTTTTTCAGCAGATATTTCTGCGTGGTCCGGTGGATCCGCTCGCGCGGGAGAAGCGAGAACATGAATTCCACAATCCGATGATCTGTAAGCGGCGGGCGGCTCTCGATGCTGGCCGCCATGGACGCCTTGTCGGAATAAGTCAGGTTGTGCTCAGGCAGAAACACAAGCGTGTCGTTCCAGCACATCTGGGTGAGATAGGAGAGTCCGTTGCCGTTGAACCGCGACGCCTGCGCCTTGAAAAAATGTGTGTCGTAGTAGGACATATGGCTGGCGAACATCTGCGAGAACTGCTTCGGCGCCACCGAAAGATCGGACATCAGGTAACGATCGCTGCGCGGGGCTCCGGCAAAGGACAGAAACCGCTTTCCCCAGCGAATCTGTTTCAAGCCGCGGTTCGCGGTGGCTACGGGGATTCGGTCGGCCGCGTACTGTACCACCCGCCGAACGGCTCCGGGCACCAGAGCCTGATAGCTCTCTGCCGTCAGGCAGGCGAGATGCTTGCGATAGCCGCCAAACACCTCGTCGCCGCCCATCCCATTCAGCAAGACCACAATGTTTAGGTCCCGAGCGGCTTTTGAGATCAGGTAGGTGTTGATGGCCGCTGGATCGGAGAGCGGCTCGTCCATATGCCACACCATCTTGGGCAGCAGGTCCTCGACCTGGGGCTCGATTTCCAGTTCGTGATAGGTGAAGTTGAACTGCTTGGCCACCTGCCGCGCGTAAATTTCGTCCGGGGTCATCTGCTCAAACTTCTGGTCCTCGGCGGAAAACTTGATGGTGAAGGAATGTACCGTCTGTTCGGTGTTGACGCGCATGAGCGCGCTGACGATCGAGGAGTCCAAGCCGCCGCTGAGGAATACGCCCACCGGAACGTCCGCCCGCATCTGCAAGCGGACTGCATCGCAGAGCAGCGCATCGAGCTGTTCAATGAGACTCGCTTCGCTAGCCGGCTGCTCGGTCGGCTTCAGGCTCCAATACTCGCGGACTGAGAGTTGGCCGTCTTCGAGCGTCATGCAGTGCCCGGCAGGCAGTTTCAAAATGTCCTGAAATCCGGTCCAGGGGGAGACCTGAAAGCGGGCGGGCGTATGCAGGGCCTGCAGATCAGGCTGCTTCGGCACCAGCGTGGAATTGAGCAGAGCCTTGATCTCGGACCCGAACACCAGGCAGCCGTTGCGGAAGTGGTAGTAGAACGGCTTGATTCCCAGGCGGTCGCGCGCGGCAAAGAGCTTCCGCGTGCGCGAATCATAAATCGCGAACGCGAACATTCCGTTCAGTTTCTGCAGGCAATCTTCGCCCCAGATCTGATAGGCGTAAAGCAGAATTTCCGTGTCGCTGGTCGACCGCAAACGCACGCCTTGGGCGCGCACTTCCTCACCCAGTTCTTGGTAGTTGTAGATCTCTCCGTTAAAGACGATCCACAGGTCACCGGTGTCATTGCACATGGGCTGGTGACCGGCAGGCGAGAGGTCGATGATGGACAAACGCCGCTGCGCTAATCCTGAAGAAGAGTCGGTGAACCATTTCAAGCCAGCGTCATCCGGACCGCGATGCGCGATGATATCGTTCATGCGCGCCAGCAGTTGCTCGTTGCCGCCGTTAATGAGTCCAGCTATTCCACACATAGGAAATTCAATCTCGGTTCGAGGGTTGCTAGGCGGTATGGTCCTCGACCGTCATCGACTCCCGGGGAGTCGCCGTTACGAGGGTTCTTGAGGTTCGCTTGTCCAGCAACTGCCGGTAGAAAGCAATCAGTCGCTGTTCAGAATTTTCCCACGCCAACACTTCCCGGAAACGTTCGCGAGCGTAGCGCGACATGGTTTTTCTTCGCTCGGCATCAAGCACCAATTCACGGATCGCGCGTCCCAGGGCAGCGTCGTCATTTTCCGACACATAGACAGCCCCGGACTCAGCCGAACGGCGGTGCTCGAGCAAATCAAACGCCACGACGGGCAGTCCGAACGCCATGAACTCGATGATCTTGTTCATGGTGCACAGGTTGTTAAATTCGGTGATGGGGTCGGGATCGACACCGACATCAGCCGTGGCAATGTAATCGCGCAACTGTTCGTCGGGAATCCGGCCGGTGAAATGAACCGCCGAACCCAGGCCCATCTGCCCGGCCAACGCTTTCATGTGCGGGAGATTGGGCCCGCCACCGACGAGCGCGAACAGGGTATCGTCGGGAGCCATCCCTCGGTAAGTCTGAATGGCACGCAGCAAGTGATCGACCCCGTCCTGCTCACCCATCACGCCCAGGTACATGACCATGTATTTGCGGCCGCGTTTCAGATCTGGGCACGGAACATGGCCGTCGGGCCAGCCGCACCTGGGACCGCTGCGCACGATGGCGACTCTGTCTTCGGCGACGCCACCGCGCCCGACCGCCATCGCCTTATGAGATTCGTTGGTGGCAATGACCGCGTGCGCCGTTTTGAATGTCATCCGTTCCAGCAACAGCAGGCCACGATAGAGCCGGCTCGTACGTGAGTGTCCCTTGGCCAGGTACAGTTCCGGACAAAGATCGTGATGATCAAATACGAACTTCACTCCCAGCGGCCGGAACAGCAGTGCCAGCGCGAAAAAGGTATCGGGCGGATTGCAGGCCTGGATGGCCTGAAAGGGGCGGTGCGCATAAGCTTTCAGCGCCAGCCACAGGGAAGCCAGCCAGCAATAGACAAACTCAACGAAATAGCCGGCCACGCCCTTGCCGGCCTCATAGATTAGCGGGTAGCGGTAAATATCGATATTTTCCAGGCGCTCATAGCTGGCATTGAATTGCTCCCGCTTAGGGCAAATGACGGCCACACCGAAGCCGTGGCGGCGGAGGCTAGTGGCTTCCATCCAGACGCGCCGGTCCATGGGGACGGGCAGGTTCTGCACGATGATCAGGATATTGCGTTGGCTTCCCATTTAGAGCACCAACTCACTTTCCGGTGCGCGAGCCCGCATCGCTGTTGGGTACTGATTCAGGTCAATGACCGACGCGCGGGTGTTTTCGAGCAACTTAGCCGTTCCATCGAAGTGGTGGCCCACAATCAGCAACTCGGCGTCGCTCAATTGCTCGAGCGATCCGACCAGCAGGCGAGAGAGATGGGGGATGACCCCATCGATGTATTCCTTGTTAGCGCCGGTCAATCGGGCCGCGATGACGTTGGGGTCGTAGATGCGCAATTCGTAGCCCTTCCCCAGCAGTCGCTCGGCTAATTCGACAAACGGGCTTTCCCGCAGGTCATCGGTGTTGGACTTGAAGCTGAGGCCGATCAGCCCGATGCGCCGCTTGCCGGTGGCGCGAACCTTCTGGAATGCGCGCTCGATCACCTCTTCGTTGCTCGATAGGATAGCGGCAATCAGCGGCAAGTGGAGGTCATGCTCTTTGCCCGCGTGCAGGATGGCGCGCACGTCCTTCGGCAGGCACGAACCGCCGAAGGCAAAGCCGGGCATCAGATAACGCCGCGAAACGTTGAGCTTGGTATCGCTGCAGAAAACTTTCATGACCGCTTCGGCGTCCACATCCGCCTGCTGGCAGACGGTCGCGACTTCGTTCGCGAATGCGACCTTCAACGCGTGGTAGGCGTTGCTGGCGTATTTCACCATCAGCGCCTCCCTTGGAGGCAACACGAAGACGGGAGCAGACTGATCCCCATAGAGCGAGCGCAACGTGTTTTCAGCCGCGGCAGTGGCCGTGCCCAAAACGGTGAATGGCGGTTGCTCAAAATCAGCAATCGCAGTTCCCTCTCTCAGGAATTCAGGATTAGCGCACAACTCCGCCAGCCCGGGGGCGATCGATTCGAATGCCTTGTGGCATTGGTCGAAGATGGAGGGCAATACACTGCTGCGGATCACCACGGTCTGCTTCCTGCCGAGCTTCGCGAGCGCGGCTGCAATCTGCTTGCAGGCGCGCAGCAAGTGAGCGGGATCGATCTGCCCGTTGACGCGACTCGGAGTGGCCACGGCGACGAAGCACAACTCGGTTTCACGCAATGCCTGCTCGATGTCGACGGTGGCGCAAAGGCGCCCGGACTGCCGTCCCTTGGCAATTTTTTCGGCGAGACCGCTCTCCACGATGGGCGAGTGGCCTTGGTTGATCATGCGTACTTTTTCGGCGTTAATGTCAACGCCCCAGACGCGGTGTCCTGAATCAGCCAGGCAAGCAGCTGATACTGCGCCTACGTACCCTAGACCGACGATGCTGATATTCATGAGTTGATCCTCAGATGAGTGCGGACGGTAGTTGGACCATCGATTTCCGCGCGAATGCGGAGCGTGGCGATCGGCTGTTTCTGGTTGAACTTGTGCGAGCGCCAGCCGAGCCGGGGATTGTCTGAGCCGCGAACGATCTCCCAGCAACCCTTGGGATCCGGGGCGGAAAACACAATGTGGTTCCCGCGCCAGTTCACCTGGGCCTCACCATCGCGGACGCTCACGACAGCGGCTTCTTCGTGCATGTGGAAGAATAACTCCACCTCGTGGCGGCCGCTGCACTGAAAACGATCTTCAATAGAGACGTTCCCGTTGGTGCGGTCGAAGCTGACCTTGCGCCGGTGGGTAACGGGATCCTGCAAGCGCGCGTAGCCGTCGTGCTCCGCCTCGATCGTCACCGCTTCAGAATCTGGTTCAAACTTCAGCAGGCGTGCATTTGCCTTCGCACTCCACATAAAGCGGCCCGCCATTTCAGACTGGCTTTGACCGTCCACGCAAGCTGTGTTGTGGGCTGCCGTACTACGAAAGTAGGTCCGCCACTCTTCATGGGAATGGTAAGCATAGGTTCCGGCGTCCACCAGGAAGTATTCGTCGCCGATCGAGAGCCAAAGCGACATGGCATCCGCATGGCCGTGCGCCGCAATACTTTTGAACCCCAGGGGGCCAAAATCCATCAGGAGACGAACGCGATCGTCGTGACTGCGTGCGCAAGCCAATCCTGCGTCGGGAAACAGGTCGCGGGTTCGGGCGGGAGACTGCGCGCGGTGCTCGAGTTTAGACAGCAGATCCGGGACCAGCGATTGCGTCGCGGCCGTGGCGGTGTTGCGGAAACGCAGCCATTGCGGCTCGGCGAAGAGCAGGCCGGCCAACTGCATGACAACTTCCAGCGAGCTCTCGCCTTCCGACAGCACAAACCCGCGCGCATCGTCCGAATCCCCGTACCACGGCAGGTCTCCGCTCGACGTGGCCACTGTATCGAGAAACGTGGCCATGCCTCGCAAACGGTCGGCATATTCGGCGCTGAACGGATGTTTCATGTTGCGTCCGATGACGAAAGCCAGGAGCAGCAACTCCATCGTGAACAGCTGATACGACATCGCCTGCTCCAGATTCACGCCGTCATTGCCAATCTGCAGGCGAATTTCGCGCTCCAGCAGTCTTTGCGCGCGATTGCGCCAGCCCTCGCATTCGGGCCAGAAAGCGAAGCATGTGGCACCGACAAACAAGCCAATCAGTTCGCCAATGAGATGGTTATTGGCGGAGGAATACAGGCTCAGATTACCGGAGATGCGCGTCAGGTGCTGGTAAATCGAGCCGAGCCAGCGCCGGCGGAATTCCTCATCCCGCGAAACATGGTCGGCGATTCGCGGATACAGCAGAACCCAAGAAACCATGCGCACGGCCAGTTCCAGGCTGCTGGTCCAGTTCACCCCGCACAGATACGGATTCTCTTCCAGCCATGAAGCGAGCGCCCGCACGATGTAGTCAGCATGCTCATCCGCGTTCGCCGCAAATGCCAATGCAGAGAGATGCTGGAAGCGGCTGGGCTCCCAGACGTACTTGATGTCGCTGACGACCGCGGTGTCGCGGATATTCAACGTGCCGGCGAAGCGGCGCTCGACCTGCCGTCCGTAACGGTAATCCCGATGCCAGTCAAAATCGAATCCCACGGGAAACTCGAGGTCGAAAAGATGGATGCTTTCCATCGCCGTGCCGTTATTGTGCAGTTGTACCGGATACGACGCGGCGCTGAGCGGCATCCAGCACGGGGCCGGAACGGCGGGCTTCTTTTTCCAGCTTGCCCAGTCCCAAGGCAGGGCCGCGGCGGAACGCGCGCGCCATACGATTTCAGCCGGTTGCATGGAGGCTAATCGTGACAAATACCAGCGGGCATTCGAAAGTTTGATGTTGTCACCCTTTCGCGTCTTGCTCCTCGGTGCAGGTCCGCGCTTGCTCGAGCGAGCGCCCTTCACGGAACCACCCTGCGGATGTTTGAGAACTGGATCTAGTGCCATAGATGAAAGATTTCAGAGACCTTCAGGTCGCAAGTCTCAGGAATTGACTGCAACTTCTTCCCCTTGGTGGTAGGGCACGTCGCGCCCGGCCACCGCACGCTGATAGATTTCCATCAGCAAGGGATAATTCTTTTCTGCGGTGTATTTGTCCTCGTATTCCTTCCGCGCGGCCTTTCCCATTTCTCGCATGTGCTCGGGGTGATTCCAAGCCCACTTAACTTTGGCCGCCAGATCCTCGGCATCTCCGGGAATAAAGTGCAGGCCTGTGCGACCGTCCTCTACAATCTCCTCCATCGCGCCCATCCTGGAGCAAATCACGGGAACGCCGCAGGCAAACGCTTCGGCGATGGTGACCGGGAAGTTTTCGTACCATTCGCTCGAGAAGATCAGGAAACGCGCGCGGCGCATGAACTGCAGCGCCTGGTCTCGAGCTACCTGTCCGTGAAACTGAACGTCGGTGAGGCCCTGATGGGCAGCCTCCTTTTTCAGTTCAATCGCCTCCGGCCCACCTCCGATAATGTTGAGTGGAACCGGGATTCCAAGCCGAGCCCAGGCATTCAAGATCGTACTGACTCGTTTCTCCGGAGAGAGCCGCCCAATAAACAAAGCGTAGTCTCCCTTGTCCTCGCCCATCCCGGGATCCGGGTACACGAAATTGGGCTTAACAAACAGCTTCTCGGGTGGGAACCCGCCTTTCAGGAATTGGTTGCGAGAAAACTGGCAAAGGGCGATGTAGCAGTCGATCCCAGCCCACGTGCCCCTCCGTCGATGGGTCGCCAGCGTGATTGCCATCCCGGCGGTAGTGACCCGCGAGTTGCGATAGCAGCCGTGGAGCACACTCCGCCACTGGCCATGGTGCGTGCATTCTTCACACGTCTTGCCGTCCCGAAAAAAGGTTCCGGCCGGACACATAAGCCTGTAGTTGTGAAATGTCTGTACTACCGGAATGCCCGCTTCCTTACACGCCTGGTAGACCGACGGCGAGATCATCACCCATGTGTTATGAATGTGGACGACGTCCGGCCTCTCCCGCTGCAGCAGATCGCTAAACTCCCGATAGGTGTCCCCCGACCAGACGGCCTTTTGCAACAGCGCCAACCGCTTTACGCCCGTGTACCCGTCAGTTTCAAAGTTGCTACGACAGTAGGCCACAACGTCGTGACCGGCCCGCTCCAAGAGCTGGCGTTCCTGATCGAAAACTACATCCTCGCCGCCCTGCTGCTTGTACTTGTTATGAACGATGACTATCTTCATAAGGCCCCGATTCTGTTGGTATGTTCGGCCGTTTGCGCGGAGGAAAACGGAATCAATTCGCAGTTGGGAATGTACGTCACGCCCTCTCTCTTGCAGACGTAGTCCAGTATTTCTTCCAGATCGTTCCACAGGCCCAGTTCGTCGATCTCCCACGAATGGCCCCACAGATGCCAGATCCCACCGTCCTGCAAGACCGAATCAAAAAGCTTCTTGCCGAGCTCGACCCAATTGCCAAGCTCTGTCATCTGGGCCAAAAAAACCTGCAGGCCTTCCATCTTTCCCGCTCTCGCCACGTTCTTGGCGTAGCTGAACCTAGGATTCGGAACGACCTGCACCGTCGTCGGCATCTCGAAAGGGTCGAACCCCGGACGCGTCGCCAGCATGCGCACCGTACGCGCCCCGGCGTAGCCCGCTTCCTTCACAGTCCGAATCGCGTTCGCATCGTACCGGCCCCTGGGATAGCAGAACATCCGAACTTCTGTTCCCAGGATGTCTTCCAGGATGGGCTTGCAGGGGGTGATTTCTTCGGCTAATTCTTGCGAAGACAGCTTCCAGAGATGCTTGTGCGAATATCCGTGAGCCCCGATTTCAAACCCTTCCGACGACAGCGCCCTCAATTCGGAGTGGCTCAACGCGGGGCTGCGGTAGGGATCAATCGGAACATAGAAAGTGCCTCGAATCGCTCTGCCCCGGAGGATTTCGGCGAGTCTCAGATCGCGTCGATCCCCGTCATCCCAACTCGTGGTTACAATTCTTGGTCTTTCCATGTTTTGCGAAATGCCCCCGGGCTGCGATCCCGACGGTTCGGAACTGCCTACAAAAGGTAGGCTTTCTCAGCGCTACCCGCGGACGCAGCGGCTCGTTTCTCACCGTCGTTCTTGGGGGACAAGTGCCAACGCATCAAGCCCAGAGCGAAGCCCATCAGGAAATAGAATGGAATAGCAGTTCCTGGATACTCGAATGGAGACTCCACCAAGCTACTCATCATGAACAGTACGTAATACAGAAAAAACCATAAAGTGAAGGAATACAGTCGCCTGTCGCAGTATCGTCTTTGCCGATACGCATGAGCGAATCGCGTCCACAAGCACACGTGAAACGCAGCCCAGAAAGCGAATCCAACAGCGCCCAGCCTCGCCAGGTAAGTAATGCTCGAATTGTGCGGCGTTCGCGTGATCGTGCCGTTGTCCCCGTCAATCACGCTCACCAGGGGCTGACCGAAACCCTCTCCGAAGATCGGATGCGCGCGGAAGTGCTGAAGGGCTTCGGTGCCCATGGTGACGCGAGTTTGCGGATCGCTTCCCGGAGTATCCTCAGCACCGGATATGCTTCGAATGTGGTCTTTGAAGAACGTAAGGTTCACTGGACCGATGCGGCCCGATATTTCCAGCCCTCCCCATGCGGTCACGGCGAATAGCACTCCGATTGCTGCCGGAACCAGAATGAAAAGTTTCGCGAATTTCTTGACTTCGCCGGCCAGCACAAGAATCACAACCACAACCACAATTCCCAGGTACATCCGCCGGACCTGCGTGATCGCGATTCCCAGCAACTGCACCACGGCTAGAAATGGCATCAGCCAACTCGGGCGGCTGATCACGTAACCGCCGACGCAGATGCAGAACAAGGCGCCGGCCAGCAATATGTCGCCAGTGCCATGGAAATTTCCGAGTATCGGTACCGGAAGATAAACGCCACTAACCGGAGACCATGACCAAATCTTTTCAGCCCAGGGGAGAGTGAAGCTGTAAACCATGGTCACCGCGAAAATGACCATCAGCCACTTCTTTAAGAAACTGGGACTGTCACTCCTCCTGGCCCAGAGCATCCCCAGGAGCACGAAAAGACCGTCGAAACACATGGTGCCGTCACGAAAAGCCAGACTTCCGTACGAAGGGATGTCGATCAGCAAATGAAAAAATGACAAACCCAGCACAGCCAGGAGACAGAGCAGGGCGGGTTCACGCCGCGCTTCCGCCAGCCAATTTCGACGGGCATAAACTGCCCAACCCAACGACGCATACATCATCCCGTAACCGATCAGTATGGGGAATCCACCGACGTGAAGGGCTAGGTTGTCAAATCCATAATTCAAAACCAAGTAGCCACTGAGACCAGTCACTGCAAGGACCTGCCACAATTCCAGGCCCGCACGTCGAAGAATTCCGAATAACCCCCAAGAGACCCCGAACGCGACCGCGGCCCCGAGGCAACTAAGCCATAGGATGGGATAAAGCGTTGCCACTCCGCCCGCCAGCACCAGCAGTGAAAACCAAGCGACATACCTTAGATCGATTTTCCCGAAGCGAGGGCTCGATCTAAGGCTGGCGGTCGAGTTGGTCGCAATGTCAGGCATTTTCGCGGATTAACTGTTTTGGACTGTGCAAAGCTAGACACTCACGGTTGAGAGCGTCGCTTCGGATCGCGACTCTTCCGCGAATCCCTGCTCGTATCCGAGAGTCGCGAGAACATCGCCCGCGTACTGGTCGATGAGCTTTATCTGGGCATCGGTCAGCCTTTCGCGCCATCCCCCCACCGAACCTTTGCGCACGAAACGGCCGTCCTCTCCGGTGGCGTTTTGGTGGCATCCAAGCAGGGAAGATTGCTCCCCGGTCTTCCGAGCCTTATCCTCTTTGGCGCGCATCTGCTGCAAGGAGTTGTTTTCGACGGCCTTTCGAATGATGCGGGCGTCAGGCGTGACTCCGAGAAAGCTCAGCAACTCTCCTAACACTTGCTCCGGGTTTCGGCGTAGATCCTCGTATCGCACAACCATCAAGTTGCCGTTCTGTGCCAGAGGGGACTCCAGCCATGACCGCGTGTGTTGCTGCCAGGAACCCTGCTGAAGAGCGGTGCCCTTTAGGAAGGACATCAAGAAGCTGTCCATATCGCCCTTTGAAACCAGTTCGGCTAAACCGGCTTCCACCGCTCTTACGTAGCAAGAAACAAAAACGTCTCTGACATCGCGAACCAGGAACACAGCCCGGGTGTATTCCTTGCGATATTGCTCGTGGGTCTTGATCAGTCGACCGCCGCCTGGCAAAAGGGGCGGGACTCCGCGGTGGGCGTCAATCTCGGGGATACACTTGTCGATCTTGCCGAATCCGGCTTCCTCGCCGCGCAATATCTGGAACAGCATGAAGCGCAGCCAGGTGCTGCCGGAACGAGGATAGGACGCCTGAAACATGTCTTGTGGTTTGAGCCCAAGATGCCATGACCACACCCGCGGGATGCGAATTTTGCTTCTTGCCGCTTTCGCGTGGATGAGTCGGTAGGTCTGAATCATGGTTGCATTCTCCTTGAAAGACTGAATTCTGACGAAGTCAGCGCGAAACAACCCTAGAGTTGTTCATCGGCTGACAGCGCGACAAAAATTGGGACCGCCTCTAATGACCGGCGAGTCCGGCGACGAAGCAATACGACCGCCACCACAAAAGCCAGGGATTCTGACAACACGATGCTCCATACCGCACCTCCCACTCCCCAGGCACGAGTAAGCGGAATGCCGATTGCCACCGAAACGCAGCTCGAAACCGAAACCGCGGCGAAAATCAATCCCGGAGACTCCAGGGACCGCAGCACAATGGACGGGCCGAAAAACGCGCTGCCAGCCACCGATGCCAATGCGACGACGGGGAGTAAGTAAGCGACCTCGGTGTAGCGGCCCGAGTAAAGCATGCGGAAAGCGCGCCCCTGGAACAACAGCAGCACCACCCAGTAAGGAACGGCGCACCCAACGCACAGCAAAGTCATTCGCTTCAGGATGACGCTCACGCCGGCGCTGCCTCTCGCTTCCAGGGCACGAGCCGCATAGGGAATCAGCAGCGTGTGGAGGGCCGCGCAAGCCTGCAACATTGGCGCGGCAAAGTTCATCAAGGCTTTGAGCTCACCGGCCTGCGCCAGTCCGCCGAACTTACTCAACAACGGATAGAAGGCATTGATGGGAACCCACATCATGGCATTCGCGCCGAGGGCCCAGCGCCCGTAGCGCCAGTGCCGCCGCCAGGTGTCCAGCATGGCCGGAGCATCTTGGCTCGAGGTGAGCCGGAACGCCAGATACGCCAGCAGCACCGCGCTAGAGCCTAAGCCGCCCAATCCCATCAGCAGGAAGGCGGATAGTGGTGTCAGATGATGCGTATGCCGATAAACCAGGGCCAGCCCACCCATCGTGAGGGCGCAGTATAGAAGCGCCGCGGCAGCGGAGGGAGCGGGGGAAAGCTTCAAATAGAACGTTCTCTTGGCCAGCCAGAACAGAAACAAGGCCGGCGCCGCGAAAGCGATACCCAGCAGAGCGCCGGGCAGGCCGTTGGCTTGTCCCAGCTTGAAAGCGATTGCCGCGGAAGCGCACAAACCGAAAGCCATCACGACGCTCATGCCCACATGCATCAAGAGCAGGGACTTTAGGTAGCCGCGCAGGCAGTTGCGATAGACCGAACTGCCGAACACCAGCATGGGCTCCAGCAACAGGGCCTGGTGGAAATTCAGAAGAAACAAAAAGACCGCGAACCCGACTGCGTATGTCCCATACTGCTCGGCCGGCAACCACCGGGCCAGCAGGATGCTAATCACGAAATTCGACCCCGCGAACACGCCCTGGTCGAACAGGGCCAGTCCCCCCTTCATGGCCCATGGAATCAGCTTGTGCTTGATGAGATCGCGATCGAACGACAAGACTCTCTCTACGAAGGACCGGCTGTTAGGCTGCGCGCCGTTTTCTGCCACGGACTCTACCGGTGGCGCCTGAATTCCCGATCCCATTACCGCGCTACCTCTTCCAATTGCGATACCTTTGCTTCTGAAATCTGACCGCCCGGTTGGGCACCGTCGAGACAGGCCTTCAATTGCACGGCCACCGATCGAACCTGCGGTTCCAGAAGGATATTCTCGTGATTGCCCAGGATTTCATGAACCTCCAGTCCGCGAACCGCGTGGGTATTCCATCCCGCTCGCGGGTCGCTCAACTGTCCGAGCGGCTTGTGGCTCGACCGGAACAGAATGACTCGCCCCGCGTACGGGCGTGGCAGGTACTGGCTTTCCGCCTGCAGGCATGCCGTCCGCACTCTCTTGCTGTTGCGCGGCAGCCGGGCAAGGTGCAGCTGTCTTTGCACCATTCGAACTGGGGCTCCGGCAATTCGTGAAAGATACGTCCACCGCTGTGCGGCCGGGACCCGGAAGAGCGTGACCAGCGCGGACGAAACGGACGCAGCCAGTTGAGAAACGGAAGGGGCCTGTTGGGGAAGGCTCGTGTCGAACAGCACGACCACTGTGTCTTCCTGCCCCAGCGCGGCTAACTGCTGCGCTATCTCGAAAGCGATCGCGCCGCCGAAGGAGTAGCCGCCAAGAAAATAAGGCCCGTGCGGCTGAACCCTGCGGATTTCCTGAATGTAGTGGGACGCCATGTCCTCGGTTCGGCTGTGACACGGATGTGCCTCGTCCAGTCCCTGCGCCTGCAGGCCATAGAAAGGTTGATCCGGGCCCAAGTACCGCGAAAGATCGTGAAACCGGACCACCGCGCCGTTGATGCCGTGGATGCAAAAAAATGGCGGTTTGGAACCGGCAGTCTGAATCGGCACCAGACAGGACCACTCCGGCACCCTGTCCTCATTGCGAAGAATCGCGGCCAATTGCTCGATGGTGGGGGCCTGAAGCAGCGTGGCGATCGGCAGGGTCTTTTCGAAGGCCTCCGCGATGCGGCTCATCAGCTTGACGGCCAACAGCGAATGTCCGCCGAGTTCGAAGTAGTTGTCCCGGATGCCGACGGGTCGCACGCCCAGAACAACCTCCCAGATCTGAACCAGGCGCGACTCGGTCTCGTCCGTTGGCGCGGCAAACGTACCGGTGGATGCAAGCTCTGCCTGAGCAGGAGCGGGAAGTGCGCGCCGATCGACCTTGCCATTCGGCGTCAGGGGCATGCGGCGCAGAGTCACAAAGACGGAGGGAAGCATGTACTCTGGAAGTTTTTCTCTCATGAACGAGCGCAACCCGGCGGTCGTGGGCGCCGCGCCGGGAGTGGCGACAAAATAGGCCACGACGCGCTTGTCGCCGGGCGTATCTTCCCGGGCGACCACGACTGCGTCATTGATCGCGGAGTGTTGCCGCAGGACGGTTTCAATCTCCCCCAACTCGATGCGGAAGCCGCGAATCTTCACTTGATGATCGATCCGCCCCAGGAACTCGACATTGCCACTGGGCAGATAGCGGACCAAGTCTCCAGTCTTGTACAGCCGCGCTTTGGGATCAGGGCGCAGCGGGTGAACGATGAATCTCTCCGCCGTAAGCTCGGGCCGCTTGAGATAGCCGCGCGCCAGTCCATCGCCACCGATGTGCAACTCCCCGGCAACTCCGACTGGGACCGGCTGCAGCAGTTTGTCCAGGATGAAGATCTCGGTGTTGCCGATGGGCCGTCCAATCGTGACTGCGGCGTGTTCTGCAAGCCTGGAGATAGTCGACCAAATCGTGGTCTCGGTCGGACCATACATGTTCCACACCGAGGCCGATCTCTGCGCCAGTTGCGCCGCGAGCTTCTGCGAGACGGCTTCGCCGCCGATCAGGATCTTGAGTCCGCGATCGCCCGTCCAACCCGCCTCGAGCAGCATGCGCCAGGTCGCCGGGGTAGCCTGCATCACGGTCGCGCCCGACTGAGAAAGCTTCGCCAGCAGCCGGTTGCCATCGGAAGCGATCTCGCGGGTAACGATTTCGAACGAGGCGCCCAGCGTCAAGGGCAGGTAGATCTCCAGGCCAGCGATGTCAAACGAGAGCGTGGTAACCGCCAGCAGCCGATCGCTCGAGCTCATGCCCGGCCGTTGGGCCATGGTCGTCAGGAAATTGACCACTCCGCGATGGGTAACCTCGACGCCCTTCGGCTTCCCTGTCGAGCCCGACGTGTAGATCACATAAGCGCGGCTCTCGGGATTCAACGTGAGGGCAGGACTGTCTTGAGTCTGCGCCGAGACTTCTGGCCAGTCGGAGTCAATGAGCACGACGCGAGCCTTCCCGGTGTTGGCCAGGTTTCCGGCGAGCTGCGATTGAGTAAGCAGCAAGGGTACTTCCGCATCCTCGAGCATGAACGCGATGCGATCCCGCGGATAGGCCGGGTCGAGCGGGACGTATGCCGACCCGGCTTTGAGAATGCCCAGAAGCCCAACCACCATCTCCACAGAGCGCTCCAGACAGATACCCACCAGCCCGTCCGGGGTTGCGCCCAACTTGATCAAGTGATTCGCCAGCTGGCTAGCCCGACGGTCAAGCTCACCGTAGGTCAGACGCTGCTTTCCGAAGACTACGGCCGTGGCGTTCGGATTCCGCGCCGCCTGTGCCTCGAAAAGCTGATGAACGCACAGCTGCCTCGGATAGTCCATCCTGGTATCGTTCCACTCCGAAACCAGCTGTCGCTGTTCGGCATCGGGCAAAAGCGGGAGCCGGGAAATTCGCTCCTCCGGATTCTCGACCACGCCTTCGAGCAGCCTCTGCAAGTGCCCCGCCATCCGGACCATGGTGGAGCGGTCAAACAAGTCAGTGCTGTAGTTGAAGTGCCCCGCTAGGCCATCCCGCTTCTGGCCTAGCTGGAGCGCCAGGTCGAACGGACACGGGCCGCAATCGGTTTCGAGATCCGCATTCAGCTGGCTCGACTGAACGAACGAAAACACCACCTGATACACCGGATGGCGGCTGGCATCGGACTCCGGCTGCACCGCCTGCACCACGCGCGCCCATTGAATCTCTCGATGTTCCAGAGCGCGACGTGCAGTCTCGTTCACGCGCGCCAGCAACTCCCGGAACCCCAGGTCTCCGCTCATATCCGTTCGAACCGGGAGGGCTACGGGATCGTCTGCGTTTCCTGCGTCAGCTTGGGGTTCGCGGTCAATCAATCCGACTGCAATGTCGTCCTGGCGTGTGTATCGCGCCAACAGCGCCTGAAACGCCGCCAGCAGGATCACGGACAAGGAAGTTCCTTGTCGCTCCCCCAGCAGGCCAAGTGCGTTCGTCAGGCTTGCCGGTAAGAAAAAATCCTCGCGGGCTGCGCGGAGGGACTGGGCCGGGGGGCGCGGCCGATCCGTGGGCAATTCCAGGATCGCAGGAATCCCCTCCAGTTGCTTGCGCCAGTACGCCAATACCTGTTCCTGGTTCATGCCGGGACGGACTTCCGCACGCGGCTCTGCATCCGCAGCAGTCGCAACCTCGATCGCGTCCGGAGCTAAGTTAAGTTCGGTCATAGGAGTGGCAG
>Ga0075030_100002564_pt1 | contig 16501 bp, 18 predicted proteins | sample LitLauG_LLR_2012_FD_71393 | JGI IMG/M metagenome (GOLD analysis project Ga0075030, IMG submission 71393) | Freshwater sediment microbial communities from Pennsylvania, USA - Little Laurel Run_MetaG_LLR_2012 | ecosystem: Environmental > Aquatic > Freshwater > Creek > Sediment | place: USA... | reverse complement strand
GCTGGTCCAGGACCAACCGCACAGCCCGCTCTCGAACCTCCGGCGAATACCTCGTGTTCCGCTTGTTCATGACTCCATCCTCTCAAGATTTGGAGTCTCCGGCAATCCCGGGGCGATTCAACTGGCGTTTGCACCCGTCATTTGGGCGATTCTGCGCTATGGCGTGATCCGCCACGAGGAACTGCATTTGGAGGAGAGGTTTGGCGACACCTATCGGATATACAAACGCAGGGTGCGCCGCTGGCTATGAACAATATGCAGAATGTCGCTGAAATGATCCAGCAGTCGACCATTACCTGTCCCGTTTGCTCGTATGCGCAGCTGGAAACCATGTCAACGGACTCGTGTCAGTGGTTCTATGAATGCGAGCGGTGCAAGGCGCTGCTTCGTCCAAAGCCGGGTGACTGCTGCGTATTTTGCTCGTTTGGCTCCGCCAATTGCCCATCTATGCAGGGTTGGCACCCGTGCTGCAAAGTGACGATGGCATCGACATGACGACCCAAGACTTACAAGCGGTCGTTCTTAACGAGCAGATGTTTCAGTACTCGGAAATTGCTCTCGGTATCCTAATGGCCGTTTGGGCGGTGGCGCTTTGGAAGAACTACTCATTGCTGCAGCGAATGGCGTTCCGGATCGTGCCATTTGTGTTGGTAATTGCGCTGTTTTCCATCGCGTTTTATTCGGAACGATTTCACTGAGGCAGAGCCAACTGCGCTTGCATGTGAACAACGGCGCCAGTTCTGAAGGAAAATGGCGGACCCGCAAGAAGTTCGGAAGACGGGAGGAGCCTGGATCGGGTTTTTCAGTGCAACGGAAAAATGACGTGCTGCGCGGCCTGGGATTGGTACAAGGCCCCGCATCCTGATGAGTTCAGTTGGTCTGTCCTAACATTCTGGCGCTTCTCGGTGATCAAATTCATTTCGTATTTTCTACGAACCGAGGCCCAACAGATGTAACGCGCGCGACGCTCCCGTTTGTCTTTGCCGCCTGTGCGTTGCAGGCACGCGATACGGTAATGATCATGCTATTTCACGATGCGGTCACCATCGCTGTCAAGGGTGCGCACCAGAAGATGATTCCTTTTGGTCCACGTTCGCGATTCGAGGGGATATTTCCCCATCTCAATGCGCAGGGGGGATCGTTTGCGAGCCTTTTGCGGAGTTGCAGGGGCATCAAGGAAATATGCTCGTCAAAAGCGCCGGTTTTGGAGGCATGAATAATGTCCATGGACATGCATCTCGAGCGGATGCGAAGCCGATCAGCTTTTAGCAATACACCTATAGCTTTGTGAAACCGGAAGCTGCCTGGGAAGTATGTGCGGCGATTTTGAACCGCCTCAATTCGATCAAGTTCAAAGCACCACCCGCCAGGAGCCGGCATTGCATACCAGCGGGAATTTCGCGGACCGCAGGATGCGAGCGGCCGCTGCGCTGCGCATGCCGCTGGCGCAGCAAACCACGACGCTGCGCGCCGGGTCGAGCTCGCCCATGCGCGTGGACAGCTCGTCGAGAGGAATGTTGATGCTGCCCGGGGCATGTGCGGCGGCGAACTCCACGCGAGTGCGCACGTCGACGACCTGTGCGCCGCCCGCCAGCAGGGCGGGCACGCGCCGGCGCACGCGCACGATCCCAACGCCGCGCCATGCGGCGTAGGTGAGCAACAGGGCGGGAAAGACGTATTCCGGGTTCACGCCGTACCTCTTGAGGGTCCGTGCAAACAGGCGCCGCTGCCGTCGTACACATCCAACTCCACTGGGATGCCGGCGCGCACGCTCTGGCCCACTGTGCAGAACTCCTCGAACTGCGGCAGGATGCGGTCGAGATGTTGCAATTCGGCGGCCACGGCGCCGATGCGAATCTCGACCGCGATGGCGAGCACCCGCTGGCGGCCAGCCTCGTTGCGACCCAGCTGGGTGCTCGCGCTGGTGCGCATTCCGCGCGGGTCGTTGCGGAATTTGCCCAGCGCAAACAGCAGGCTCGCGCTCATGCAGTTGGCAACGGCGGCCAGCAGCAGTTGAACCGGAGATGGTCCGCTCCCCGCGCCAAGCGGCGGCGGTTCATCGGTGGTCCAAGCGGCATCGAGCGCGGGGAATTGGACCTCGAACCGGTAGCCGTCGAGCAGTTTGAGCTCGACGCTTTCAGCTTGGGTCATTTCGCCCTCCTTGTAGTGGCGGCGCGCCGGGGCGCAGGGCGTGCCGGCAGCGAAGCGGCGCGGGCTTCTTCGTGCCCGCAAGTAGCGGCGGCTCGCCCTCGGCGGCTCGCTTGAGGACGGCAATAGGCCTCGTAGAGTGCACGGATGACGCCCAGAGCCGGCCCGTCGCTAAGTTCATAGATGATGGCCTGGCTTCGGCGACTTGTGCGCACGATTCCGGCCGCACGCAGCACGGCCAGGTGCTGCGAAAGCGCCGACTGGCTAAGGTCGAAGCTTCGGTGAATCTCGCCCACCGTCAACGGGCCACCAAGCAGTGCGCACAGCACCTGCAGGCGCTGCTGGTTGGCGAGCGCCTTGAGCAGCGTCGAAGCGGCATCAGCGTGCTCACGAACCTCCCGCATTCGCGGCAGCAATGCGTCGACCTTGTTGTTGATGCTGCGTTGCATCGGATTTGCCTTTCTGCGGAGCCCCAGGCCCGCTTGCGCTGGATCAAGTGCGTACTAATTAAGTGTTTGCTAATTTAGCACAAGTGCATTCAAATCGCGGTGAGGACAACGGCCATGGAACAGGGGGCGTACGCCATGCATCAAGTCATGCAAGCGGCGCGAACAGTGGCGGCGGCAGCCGCGCTTGCGCTGGCTATTCCGGTGCCGGCGGCGCAGCCCGCGAACGGGACGAGCGCCCTGCCCGTCGAGACGGAGGCCCCGACGCCACCCAAGACCCCGCAGGACCACCGCCAATACAAGGAGCTGCAAGGGCCGTTTCAATTGGGCAGCGAGGTGACGCGCGCATGCCTGCGCTGCCACACCCTGGCCGCCCACCAGGTGCAATCCACCCTGCACTGGACGTGGAAGGCGTGGGATCCCCAGCGCAAGCGCATGGTCGGCAAGCACGAGATCTATAACACCTTCTGTGTAAGCCCGATCAGCAACGAGCAGTTCTGCACGGTTTGCCACGTCGGCTACGGCAGCACGGACCCATCAAAGTTCGTGCCTTTTGAACAGCGCGGGGAGGATCAGGTCGACTGTCTGGTCTGCCACGACCAGACCCGTACCTACCGCAAGATCCCATTCATCGGCGGCAACCCGGCGACGACCCGCATCGCGGTGCGCCCCGGCTGCAACGAGGTCTATGGCACCGACAAGCCCTATGTCGATCCGATCGACCTGGCGGCGGTTGCCCAGTCTGTGCGCGCGCCGACGCGCGAAAACTGCGGGGCGTGTCATTTCTATGGTGGCGGCGGCGACGGCGTAAAGCACGGCGACCTCGACAGCTCCCTGGCCGCGCCAGCGCATGCGCTCGACGTACATATGGACGCCACGGGGCTCAATTTTTCGTGCCAGAAGTGCCACGAGGCGAGCGACCACCACATCAGCGGGCACCATTACACCATCGACGCCCGCCCAGAAACGGAGGCGCGCATGCGCGGTTCGCCGCGCAACGGTAACGCCGCCAGCTGCCAGTCCTGCCACGGCCAGCGCCCGCACAGGGGCACGACTCTTGCGAGCCAGGCCGCGGCCCGGCTGATCAACCGGCACACGCAGGTGATCGCATGCCAGACCTGCCACATCCCGGCCTTCGCGCGCGGCGGCATTCCAACCAAGATGGACTGGAACTACGCCACGGCGGGCAAGCTGGGGCCCAACGGTTCACCACTCGTGATCAACGACGCGCAGGGCCGCAACTCCTACTGGGGCGTGAAGGGCAGCTTCGCCTGGGGCGCGAACGTGGTGCCGGAATATCGCTGGTTCAACGGCGAGGAACAGTGGACGCTGATTGGCGAAAAAGCCGCTCCGGGGCCCGACGGCACGGTGCACGTCAATCAGATCTTCGGCAGCGCGCAGGACGGGCGCTCACGCATCTGGCCCTTTAAGATTTCACGCAACCACCAGCCGTACGACCCGAAGAACCAGGTGCTGGCCGTCTTCCACTCCTTCGGCTTCGACCCCGAGGCCTTCACCATGACCTACGACTGGCCCACGGCGATCTCCGCCGGCATGAAGGCGGCCAAGGTGCCGTATTCGGGCAGCTACGACTTTGTCCGTACGGAGATGTACTGGCCGATCGCTCATATGGTCGCACCCAAGGAGCAGGCGCTGGCCTGCGACCAGTGCCATGCCGCCGGCGGACGCCTAGACACGATCCCGGATGTTTACATCGCCGGCCGGCCTGGGGACCAGATGCCCGCCGTCGAACGGGCGGGCAGCGCGCTCGCGGCCCTGGCGCTGGGCGGCGTAGTGTTGCACGCCATGGTGCGATTCACGCTCTGGAGGAAACGGCGCCGCAAATTCGCAACGGAGGCCCCATGAACGCCGCAAGCGGACACCGGCTCTACCTTTTCACCCGTTTCGAGCGGTTCTGGCACTGGTCGCAGGCCCTGCTCGTACTCTCGTTGCTAGGGACGGGAGCGAGGATTCACGGGTGGATCACGACCTTTCCTTTTCGCAGCGCGATCCTAGTCCACGAACTCGCCGCCTGCCTGCTCGTCACGCTGTGGGTGTTCGCCATATTTTGGCACTTCACCACCGGGGAATGGCGCCAGTACATTCCGACATCTCGGATGGTGGTGGCCGTGGCCCGCTATTACGCGCTGGGGATGTTCCTGGGCGAGGAGCACCCGTTTTCCAAGACGCGCGCGCACAAGCACAACCCGCTGCAGCGGCTGGCCTATCTTGGCCTCAAGATTGTTATCAATCCCCTTATCTGGCTCACGGGACTGGTGCTGCTGGTGGCCGCGAACGGCGGCATGCCCGGCAGCTCCTGGATCCTGGCCTGGCGCGATTGGGCGCGGCTGCACACCGTGGCTGCCTACCTGATGCTCGTGTTCGTCATCGTCCACGTCTACCTTACGACCACCGGGAAAACCCTAACTTCGTACATCCGCGCGATGCTGACGGGTTGGGAGGTAGAACCGGGTGAGCCGGCAGTCGGCGACGCCCACACGGGGGCCCGGCCATGAGCGGCGTGCGCTGGATCTCGGCGGTGGTCTTTATCTTGCTGGCGCCCGGACCGGCGTTAGCCGGTGACATTCCCCTGCCGCGTTTGGAGGCGGATCGCGTCGCTCTCGACTCCGATCTCGTCCTGAAGACCTACGTCTGGGCCTACGGGGCGGAAAGGATCGACGCGGCCGCGATCCTCACGCGCAATTCCGAGGACATCACGCCACCACCGCCGGCCAACCCCACACCCGAGCAACGCATGGCCGTGGAAGGCATCGCCAAGAACCTGCGTGCGCACCCGCAGCTGGTGATCCATGCCGACGACATCGCCTTCGAGCCTTCGCCTGGGCACCCGGGCGCCTTCGACATCACCAACCGTCTTTTCGTCGACACCGCGCGCTACTACTTTGACAACTCGCGCTACCACTACGTGTATGTCAACGCCGCCGGCCTGCGCACTTGGGCGCCGCCCTCGCGCGCGCTGGGCGCGGCGCTGGCCAGGGACGCGGCAAACTACGAGCACTTCCAAATGGACATCGCCGCACGCGTCGCGCGCGCCGATCCGGCGCAGTCGACGCTGGAACTGGCCATCGAGCGCGTCGACCTCAAGTCGGCCTCCGGCAAGCTGCTCTGGTCTCGTCCGATTGCGGGGGCCGCGGCGCCGTAGCGGTTAGTCGAGCCGCCGTACTCTCGTTCTTGGCTCATGCGCACGGATAACGCTGCGACAAAAAGGGTCCGCTCCCAGGTACTTGAGTTCGTGTCCGCTTTACCCACCGAAGCGAAGCTACACCGGCCGGGTGCCAAAAAATCGCCTGTACGGGGCCAGCGACGAAATCCTGCAAAGATGGCCGAGGTTCTGCTTTACATCTAGCTGAACCCGATTCGCCGCTTGGGCGGAGGCGGTTGAGGTGTCATTAGTTGGCGGATTGCGTCGAGGATGCCGGCGATGGCCCGGTCGTGGGATTCGAGTTTGCGCTCCAGGCGTTGCTCGAGTTCCGTGAACCGCTTCGCAAGTTCCTTGTTGCTTGCGAGCAGATTGCGCAATCGGACGAAGGCCCGCATGATTTCGATATTGACCGCGATAGCGCGTTCGCTGCTCAGGACGGAGGAAAGCATGGCCACACCCTGCTCCGTAAAGCCGTAGGGCATCGTGCGCCGGCCGCCGTGGGCGGAACTTGAGGTCACAATTTGTGACCTCAAGATTGCCCATTCGTCGCTGGTGAGCTGGAACATGAAATCCTCGGGAAAGCGCGAGAGATTGCGCTTGACTGCTTGCACGAGTACCTTGGTTTGGACGCCATAAAGCGCAGCGAGATCGGTGTCCAGCATGACGCGATGCCCCCGGACAAGGTGGATGCTGTTATCCAGTGTCGTTACAGCCAGGTCAACGTCTTCGCTTATGCTTTTTCGAGGTGACATGTGGCGTTGGACTCCCAGCGTGTTCGTCAGCCAAGATTTGTCTTACAGGTCGGCGCAAACACATACGGCCGCGTCGCGGTCTCGCCTGGCGACAATATTTTGCCTGGCGAAAACTATGACGCCTACATTAGCGTCAAAGGCGTCAGGCCCTGGAAGAGCTGTGCGAATATTGTGCGGTCACCGCGATGTTTTGTGCGTTTTTGGACGTTTGATGGTTTCGGAAGCATTTGATTTTATTGGCGTAACATCGCCAATGGCCCCTATGTGATTCCAGTTGTTGTGGGTTCGAATCCCATCGGCCACCCCATTCAAATCAAGCAGTTGCGGCACCATTCCGTTTGACGCGAGTTCCGATTGCGCGCCCTTTGTGCGAACAGCGCGCACGATGGTCCCGCGTGCCGATCGCATCGACGTGCTCCTCGGTGTGTTGCCTGTTTCTCTCGCAGTCGCCCAAAAATTCTCCACGGCAGCAACCAGCCGTTCGCCGACGCCTTCGGTCCCGAGCGCAGTCTTGGCCGCTGCGACAATTTGTCGCAGTTACCTACAGCGCCTCCTTGGATACGATTCGCCCAGGATTTTTTGTGCCCGAACAATTTTTCGGGACGGCGCTCCCATCGTGATTTCGTGAGTCAAGACCCTAGATGAAGGTTCATGTTCCAAATGGCGCGAGCAGCAAGTCCTTGCCACTGTGCAGGCTGACTTGCACAGCAGCGCTGGCGGTTGCGCTCGCCGGGCTACTTGCGCCCAGCACGGCGTTGGCCTGCGCCTGCGGCTGCGGGATCTTTGACATCGGCGCCAACAACGCATTTCCGACCATGGCCGACTCGGGATTTTCCGCCTGGTTTCGGTATGGCTTCATGAACCAGAACAAGAACTGGGAAGGCAACTCCAGCGCGCCGGCAGCCGACAACGCGGACAAGCAGATCAAGACAAGTTTTTATACCTTCGGCGCGCAATACATGTTCACGCACGACTGGGGCGTGATGGTGGAACTGCCGGTGTTCGAGCGCTCCTTCACCACGGTAGGCGACGGCGGGCCGTATCCCCTGGGACAAACGGCGACGACCAAACTGACAGCGCTTGGGGACATCGTGATTCAGGGTGTCTACTCGGGCTTTTCTCCGGACATGTCAACGGGGGTGACCTTTGGCTTGAAACTTCCCACCGGGGATTACACGGGTCCGTACATTGCGCCCAATGGATTGCCTGCCGGTAATCCGAACGCGACGACCGGGGGCTTTGCCTACGACAGGGACACGCTGCCCGGAACCGGAAGCACCGACGTGGTGTTGGGCGGATATCACGTCGGCGGTTTGACGGCCGACAACAAGCTCGCCTATTTCGTCCAGGCACGCTACCAATTTGCCTTTGCCACCCGCGACGGAGCGACCAATACGTCTCCCGGAGGGTACCGCCCGGGCAATGAACTTGGCATTGGCGCTGGCCTTGTGTACGACCTGGGTGCGTTGGGCGGCTTTAGCAAGGTTTCGCCGGTGCTGCAGCTGGTGGCAAGCAAGCGCAACGCCGACGGTGGCCCGACAGCGTCCTTGAACAGCGGCTATCGGCGCATCCTGGTTGCACCGGGCGTCGATCTGCGTGCGGGCAAGTACAAGATCTACGCAAACGTGTCCCTGCCGATCAGCCAGAATGTCAACACCGACGTCCTGCCCAACAGCACGGGGCAACTCGTGGCGTCAACGGTTTGGACGGTGCAGGTCGGGTACGACTTCTGATCGGTAGGAGAGCGGCAATTCGAATTTGGCGTGGGTGCAGCAATTTTGAATTCAGGAGAATTTGCCATGCAAGATCGCCGTAACTTTGTGTTGAAAATTTTCCCGCTTGCTGGCGCGATGGCGGTACTTCCGCGCCTTGCTCAGGCTGAAGTACCGGTGCTGACGGAAGATGACTCGATGGCCAAGGCCATGGGCTTTCACCTGCACACCAAGGATGCCGACCAGAAAAAGTATCCAAAACATACGGAAGAACAGTTTTGTGCGCGGTGCCTGCACTTCACCGAACCGGGTAAGGACCGGGCGCGTTGCGACCTGTTCAACAAGATCGTGCCCAAGGGCGGGTGGTGCAGCGGCTTTTCCAAGCGCCCGTAAGCGCCGCCTTGATCGTCGCTAAGGTCCATTGGCCGCAGTAACTGGCATTCAGGCTGCGGCGTCTGCCGAAACAATCTGCAACGCGCTCGGTGACGGGTGCGCCGGCCGTGACGCGCCGAATAAGCGCTACGCGCTCCGGCGCAACCAGGTAGAAACCTATCGCGGCGGTTCTTGGCTGGGCCCGCTTGGGTTGCGCCTGGAGTCGCATCAAGCCAGGCGGGCGTTTCTTGCGGCGCAATCGGCTCTGGGTAGCACGCAATGGGTGATTTCCTTGACGGACGGAGCGCCCATCCGGCGTCGCCACCAGTGCCATGTGTAGTCCGCGTCGCCATCGTCGCCTGGCGCGCCCGCAAGTTCGTATGTGCGACCCGTCGTGGTGATCGCCAGGCGCCGGGCACCGTCAAAGGAGGCTAGCCGCGAAGTGACTCGACCGTCCCTGCTTTCTACGCACCAGGCAACGACATGCCAGTGGTTGTCGACCAGAAAAATGCGCCATCGCTCGAGGGTCAGCCTCGGCTGAAGTTTAACGGGAGCGCCGACGTGGATTGGCACGATACGCGCGCCGGGCCGGCTAGCGGCCGCGGCTTCCCCCAGCTTGAGGAATGGTCCGCCACATCAAGATTCGGTGGGCAGGTCCGGATACAGCGTGACGCGCACGCGCGCCTTTGCGGTAAACCAGCGTCCGCTGGGGCCATGTTGCACGACCACGGTTTGGTAGCCGTCCACGCTATGCTGGAACGCCGCTCGGCCGTCCGCGTCGCGCTGCAGGGCCCCGGGGTTCTTGGCAATCGCCATGGCGGCTCGATCCACGAATTCGCGTACGGGAAGCTCGCGCTGGGCGCCGCGGGCACGCCGTTCGCCGCCGACTGTCGATTTGCCGCTCGGCGCCGGGGCCTCCGCCGGATTACTTCCTTCGGAGTCGCCGCCCCCGGATTTTCTGACCAGCTGCAATGTTGCCGGCGCCTTGGCGGCAAGGGCTGCATCGTTTTGGCGCTTGGGCATTTGCTCTCTTTGGGTCGAAGCACGCATGGAATTACCTGCCAGTCGGATTTCCAGTTTCCATTTGCTTACCTTACCGGACCTGGCGATGCGCTGGAAGGCGTCCTGTACCAAACGCATGAGGGAAATCCCCGCGTTCACGCGCCCCGCACGCGTGAACGCAGCCGCAAGCGCTCGTCGCCAAGGACGCGCGCGCCTGCGAAAAGACTAACGCAACTGTGGGTAGGGCGTATGGGGCAGGCGAGCCGCCGCCAACATGGGTCCTAGAACGGCGCGATGTAGATCCGGTCCTCGTCCGTCTGGCGCGAGGGAGCCTTGCGTGGCGAGACAAACAGCCAGCGCCACAACCAGACCCAGGCTTGGGCGTCGATGGGCGCGATCGTGCGCGCGGAGCGGGGCATCCTAGACGGAAACCGCTTCACCTTGCGTTGCCAGCAAATTGAAGTGACGCGCATAGCGCGGTTGCAGGTTTTCCATCGATAGCCAGATCAGAAAATCCGCGCTGTTGAACTCGCGATCCCACGCCGGCTCGCCACATACGCTGGCCCCCAAGCGCAGGTAGCCCTTGATCAGGGGTGGCACCTGCAAGGTCGCGGCCCGGGCGATCCGGCCGTGGACAAATGGCTCGCGCGGGCTGACGCGGTACTCCGAATCGGCCAGGTGTGATTGCAAGCGGTCGCGCAGTGCCGCCGCCTGCATTCCTCCGTCGGCCAGGGAAACGCTGGCGCAGCCGATGAGATGCTTGTACTGGCCCTTCCGCATGTATTGGGCCAATCCTGCCCAGAGCAGCAGGATCGCTGAACCGTCGCGATGCTCCGGATGTACACAGGATCGCCCCACCTCGATCATCGAGGCCTGCAACTGCCGTAGACCGCGCAGATCAAATTCCCCCTCGGAATAAAAACGGCCGAGCTGTTCGCGCCGGTGCGGCGGAAGAATTCGATAGGTTCCCACCACCCTGCCGCCGGGCCCTTCACGAACCAGCAGGTGATCGCAGTACATGTCAAACTCGTCCTGATCGATCGCCGCCTCGGCGTCGCCCAGGTTTGCGCCCATTTCCCCAGCAAATACCGAATAGCGCAGGCGTTGGGCCGCTTGTAGATCCGCCGGACCGCGCGCCAGGCCAACCGTGAGCTCCGCCGTTTCCGCGCGAGCGGCGTCCCCGATGGGTGGGGCCACGTAGAGAGGGTCGCGGGAAACACTGCGAGCGAGCATCATGGGTTTTGGGCGTCCGAGAAATTCCTTGCCCGCTACGGTAGGCAGGATATTTGACGGCGTCGTGAAGCTGGCGTAACAGGACAATGACGTGCGGGGCATAGCCGCGCGATGCGGGCCCAATGATGAAATCCGCGTGACATCCCGGGCGCGCGCGCCCACAGGTCCGGACCGTGCCGACGGACATCGGGACGAACTCAGGGCACTGGCGGGTGGTCAGCCTTTGGGCCGGCCTTTGCAGGCGGATCGCTCCAGGTGGTGACCTCGTTGATTTGCAATGCTTCGGCAATGGCGCTGCGCGCCCGCTCGCCGATCGCCTGACGCGTTTCCCCGGCTTGTGCTTGGAGGGTTCGTAACCAGTGCAGTCGCACGCGTAGTCGCGGGGTTGTCAAGATGCGCCAAATTGACTGGGCAAGATTCATGTCGCCCACAAATGCAGGAACGCTGGTCGGCTGGCCATCCAGGAGGTACTGCAGCCCCAGCGGAATCAAGGGGGCCGAAGCATCGAGCGCCGGCTGCACCAAATTGGCGTGAAAACGCAGCAGACGATCGCCTTCGGTGGTGGTTCCCTCGGGAAAGATCGCGATGGTTTGGCCCGCGCGCAGCCGCTTTGCAATGACCCGATTGACCAGCGCCACCGCGTGACGCTGATTGCGCGCGACAAAGACGGTTCCCACCATGCGCGCAAATCGCCCCAACAGCGGCCAGTGCGCGATTTCCGATTTGGCGACAAAGCGTGCCGGCGTGACGGCAGCGATTACGAAGACATCCGCCCAGGAGATGTGGTTGGCCAGCAACAAGGCGCCACCGCTGCCGGCAATCGGTGCGCTCTGCGGTTCGATTCGCAGTTCCAGGTCAATGCCAAGGATCACAAGGGCGATTCGCGACCAGAATCTCACCAGTGCATTACACGCGCGCATGGGCAGCACCGGAAACAGGGCGCCAGCAACCGCCGCTCCCCAGGCCAGGTGCAGGACGATGCCGGCCAGGGCAAACGGCGCCCGCGCGGTGCGCGCGAAACTGCCACGGCGATTATCGGCCACTGCGGCGCTCTCCTGGGCTAGGTCCGCGACTGGCGCCAAGATCAACGGTTTCCCGTTTTCGGTGGCGGAGCGTACTTTGCACCCGCGCCGGCGGCCATTGGGCAATCCGGGACGCAGAATCCAGGGGAAACAGAAAATGCTCGGCTGTGGCTCATCTAGGATATTTTCTATGCCAGCAAAGGGGGGGCAGCCATCACCGCCAGAGCATGATGTTACAAAGCCGTTAACTGCACGCGGGCGAAGCCGTGCGCCCGCGGCCCGACCATCGCCGGGCTCCGCTGCCATTTATATGACACCATGGTTTCAACTCCATGACGAACCGGGCCGTGGCGGCATGGGCCCGATAATGCGGGGGGCAAGGAACATATGCCAATCGTTTCCAGGGCAAATCGGCCGTGGCGACTAGACTCGGCGCCAGTATCACCTTGCACCGTCTCGGAACCATAGGGCTTTCCTCGGACGCATAAGGGCCGCTCGGACGATGAATGAATCTGGTTGCGCTCTACCCCAGCACCTCAAGGCATTGCATCCGGTGCTCAACGTTGGCGTCTACGTCTACGCTTGCGTGCCCGTTACCACGGATCTGGCGGCCCTAGAGCCGCTCGCGACATTCCGGGAAGCGGAAGGCATCACCATCATTGTCCCGGAAGAGGTGGCCAAGCGCGCGCGGATCACGATTCTGTATCGCGCCGCCTGGATCACGTTGCAGGCGCATACCGATCTTCAGGCGGTCGGTTACACGGCCGCCTTTGCCACGGCTCTTGCCAGCGCCGGCATTGGCTGCAACGTGATGGCGGCAGCGCATCACGACCATCTATTTGTTCCGCTGGAAGCCGGCCAGCGGGCGCTGGAGACCTTGCGCAGCCTGCAATCCTTGCCGCCCCAGACTTGACCACCGGTCCCCTTGCCGTGTATCACGCTGGAGCAAGGCACATTGCGCTCTGGCCAGGAATGCGGACTGGCGCTGCGCGCTTGGGTGCCGGGGAGTCCGTGTATGAATTGGAAGATGGATCCGGTGGATGCGGGTGGTACTCGGGGAGCGCACTGGTGAACAAGGCCTTTGTCAAGGAAACCGCGGACGACGAGGACGAGACCCCGGAGGCGCCGGCACTGCCGGCCGGTACGCGAAATTACCTCACACCCGGCGGCTACCAGCGCATGCGGGCGGAGCTTGCGCATCTGGTGACGGTGGCGCGCCCCGAAGTCGTGCGCACCGTCTCCTGGGCCGCATCCAACGGCGATCGATCCGAAAACGGCGATTACATCTACGGCAAGAAGCGCTTGCGCGAGATTGACCGCAGAATTCGCTTTCTCACCAAACGCCTGGAAATTGCCGACGTCGTGGATCCGGCGCAGCGGGGCAGTACCGATCAGGTCTTCTTTGGCGCCACGGTGGCCTATGCCGCGGCCGGGGCGCCGCGGGAAGAGGTCACCATCGTCGGCGTCGACGAAGTAGATCCGGCGCGGCGCTGGGTGAGCTGGATCTCGCCGATTGCGCGCGCTTTGCTCAAGGCGCGCGAGGGCGACGTCGTCCAGTTCCAGACCCCGGCAGGTACCCAGACCATCGAGATCCTGGAGGTGCGCTACGGCAACTCCGGCGGCGCAAGCTCGGCCGGCTGAGCGCGTGTGCTCAGGCGAGTACGCGACACACGGATAACCTGTTCAATCCGCCGTAAGGTGCGCACCACTCGCGCGAGCTGGCGCCGATCGCGGACCTGGATCTTGAAGTGGATCGTCACTTCGCGCGTATCCTCGTCTTCGATATTGACGCTCAGGATATTGGACTCGGCCTCGGCCACAGCCATGGCCACGTAGCCCAGCACGCCGCGTTCATTGCGCGCCCGCACGTCCATATTGACGGCGTACACGCCCACCGGTTCCGGCGCCCATTGCAGGTCGAGCCAGCGATCCGGGTCGGCGCGGCGCGCGCGCTGCGCGTGGGTGCAGTCGGACTGATGTACCACCAGGCCCAGGTCGCGGCGCAGATTGCCCACGACATCGTCGCCCGGAATGGGCGTGCAGCAGTTGGCCATTTGCAGCGCCATGCCCTCGGTGCCCTGAATCTGCACGGGGCCGGCATCGGCCGCAGCCGCTGCGCCCGCCGCCTCCCCCTCGCCGGGGGGCGTGGACCGGGATTGGATGCGGCTGAGCTGGCGCGCCAGTACGGCCGCCAGGCGCCGCCCCAGGCCAACATCGGCCAGCAATTCGTCCTTGTCCCGGGCCTGGGCCTCGCGTACCAGTGCCGTCCAGGCCTCCGGCGTGGCATCGGCAATATGGAAGGAAAATTGCGCTGCCGCCTGCGCCAGCAGCCGCGCGCCCAGATCGATCGATTCCTGGCGTTTCATCGTGCGCAGGTAATGGCGGATCTCGGCGCGCGCGCGGCCACTGCGCACAAATCCCAGCCAGGCCGGATTGGGCCGCGCCACCGGCCCGGTGACGATCTCAATCACGTCACCATTGCGCAATTCCGTGCGCAGCGGCTGCACTTCGCCGTTAATGCGCGCCGCGATGCATTTGTTGCCAACGTCTGTGTGGATGGAATAGGCAAAGTCCACCGGCGTGGCGCCGCGCGGCAAGGAAACGATCTTTCCTTTGGGGGTGAAGATGTAGACCTTGTCCGGGAAGAGGTCGACCTTGATGTTCTCCAGGAATTCGGCCGAATCGCCCGTCTGTTGCTGCAACTCGATGAGCGATTGCAGCCACTGGTGGGTGCGCGACTGCATGTCCGACAGGGATTTGGCATCCTCCTTGTAGAGCCAGTGGGCGGCCACCCCCGATTCGGCGACCCGGTTCATTTCCAGGGTGCGCAGTTGGAATTCGACGGGTTGCCCGAACGGGCCGATCAGGGTCGTATGCAGCGACTGGTAGCCGTTGACCTTGGGAATGGCAATGTAATCCTTGAATTTTCCCGGAACCGGCTTGTACAGGCCGTGCAGCACGCCTAAGGCGAGATAACAGTCCGGAATGGTGGGCAGGACGATGCGAAATCCGTAGATGTCGAGCACCTCGGAAAAGGACAAGTGCTTCTCCTGCATCTTGCGGTAGATGCCGAAGAGCGTTTTCTCCCGGCCGAAGATCTCGGCCTTGAGCTTTGCCCGGGAAAGGGCGTTTTGCACGGCCACGTGGATCTTGTTGAGGACCTCGCGGCGGTTGCCGCGGGCCGTGAACACGGCCTTTTGCAGGACACGATGGCGCAGCGGGTAGAGCAGGGCAAAGCACGCCTCCTGCAGTTCGCGGTAGATCTCGTTGAGTCCGAGTCGATGGGCAATCGGCGCATAGATGTCCAGGGTCTCGCGCGAGATGCGCCGCTGGCGCTCGCGATCCACTGCATTGAGCGTGCGCACATTGTGCAGGCGGTCGGCCAGCTTGATCAGGATCACGCGCACATCGCGCGACATCGCCAGCAGCATCTTGCGAAAACTCTCCGCCTGCGCCTGGGCGTTGCTCGCAAAATTGAGCCGGTCGAGTTTGGAAACGCCATCAACAAGCTCGGCCACCGCAGGTCCGAACTGTTCGGCCAGATCCTGGCGGGAAATCCCCGAATCCTCCATCACATCGTGCAGCAGCGCCGCTTGCACCGCCACCACATCCAAACGCCAATGGGCCAGGATCTTGGCAACGGCGATCGGATGGGTGATGTACGGTTCCCCGCTCTTGCGAAACTGTCCGAGATGAGCCGCGTCGGAGAAACGGAACGCTGCCTTGACCTTTTGGATGTCGCTCGAGGACATGTAGGCCTTCAGCCGCACCGTCAACTCGGCAAAGCTGATGACCTGGCGTTCGGGCGTCGCCGCTTCGGTCGCCGAGGCATCGGGATCAAAGCGCCACACGGCGCTGCGCGCCTTGCGCAATGCCTGCGCAGCGCGCCGGGCAAAACCCGGTGGCTTCGGCGCATTGGCGCCGTCGGCAGGTATCAGGGGCGGGACGGGGGCGTCCGCAGGGGTGCTCATGGGTGTAACGCTAGCGCGTACAACCCGGGGCAGCAATCGGGAAATGCCGGAACAGGCCAGCGCGCGCGCCGATGCGGCGCGCCAGATTCAGAGCTAGGAGGGGACCAGAACGCCGTTCCCCGGTCAGGTTGGAACCTTGCGCAACATCTCGATCCCGACCTTTTGCGCAGCGATCTCGCGCAACGCTGCCACAGCCGGCTTGTCCTTGGTGTCAATCTTGGGCGCATGTCCCTGTGTCAATTGGCGCGCGCGATAGGCGGCCGACAACACCAGTTGGAACCGGTTCGGAATATGCTTCAGACAATCTTCGACAGTGATGCGGGCCATGGGGCAAATTCCAGTAGGTCGTTGCGCCGTTGGCGCGGAGTATCTGCGAGCGGCCATTATACCGTGGCGCGTTGTCGATCGTTGAACCCCCGCCTCTTTGTTGCCAGTTGTAAGACCCGGGCCTTGCCCGGCGATGTGGGTCAACGCCAGCGCCGCCCGGGGCGTTCGGTAGGGGTGTTGCCGCCCGCGCAGCGCTTGCACCCGGCCGCCACCAATCCAGGAGCGCTAATCATGAAACGGTTTCTCGTACTTCCGCTGATCATGGCCGTTGCCGCGTGCGTGGTGCGACCGGTGTACTCCTCGCCCACGGTGCCGCAGCCCTATCCGTATCCGCCTGCGCCCCAATATTCCCC
>Ga0075030_100002560_pt1 | contig 16514 bp, 21 predicted proteins | sample LitLauG_LLR_2012_FD_71393 | JGI IMG/M metagenome (GOLD analysis project Ga0075030, IMG submission 71393) | Freshwater sediment microbial communities from Pennsylvania, USA - Little Laurel Run_MetaG_LLR_2012 | ecosystem: Environmental > Aquatic > Freshwater > Creek > Sediment | place: USA... | reverse complement strand
TCTGCGGCTCGTTTCTATTGGGAACTTCACCTCAATCTTTATAACGCGGCCAATGTCTCTATCCCAGCTGCTGTGAGTGTGTTTCCCGGCGAGAACTATCAAGCCCCGCGAAGTTGGACGGAGCGGGCGTATGACAAACTCATTTATTACAACAAGGTCGACAAAGGCGGGCACTATGCGGCGTGGGAACAGCCGCAACTTTTTTCAGAAGAGCTTCGCGCGGGCTTCAGATCACTGAGGTCGCATGCGGCGAAGTCGGGAGCATGATGCGATCTCGGCTAAAGCTGGCTAACGGTTCGCAAAGCAGCAGACGCAGAGCTTCGATGGCAGAGGCTCTCCTGTTTCGACTCCGAGAAGATACTAGCCGCAGCATAGGAGGAAAGAACATGGCAAGCCTAAAGTATGACAAAGAGATCACTGCACTTCTCTTCATCGATCCGTACAACGATTTCATTTCCGAGGGAGGCAAAGTATGGGATCGCTTGAAGACTGTCGCAGAAGCAAATGATTGTATTCCTCATATGTTGCAAGTTCTGGCTGCAGCGCGGAATGCGGGGCTTCGGGTCTTCTATGCGCTGCATCATCGCTACCGTCCAGGCGACTACGAAACTTGGAAGTACATTGCGCCCGTCCAGAAGGCAGCCTGGTTGCGCAAGACCTTCGAATACGGCACATGGGGTGGCGAGATCCGCCGCGAGTTCGAGCCTCAGCCGGGCGAAATCGTGGCCCTGGAGCATTGGGGTTCCAGTGGTTTCGCCAACACGGACTTGGATTTGCAGCTCAAGAAGCACGGCATCCATCAGCTCATCGTCATGGGACTCATAGCACACACGTGTGTGGAGGCAACGGTTCGCTATGCCGCTGAGCTTGGGTACGACGTCACAATGGTAAGAGATGCGACCGCAGATTACTCAGATGAGGAAATGCACGCCGCTCTCGACGTGAATATTCCGAACTACGCCAGCGCCATTGTGACCACCGACGAAATCGTCGATTTGATCTCTTCTCTCAATGTCGTGACTGCTGTTGAAACAAAACCTGTTTCACGCGTGGTGTGATCGTGCGAGTTGAGGAAAGCTGGTCTTTGCTGGAGAGCGATCTATGATCGTAGAAATCAATCTTAACCGCCGTCGGTTCTTGAGTACTGCAGCAATGACCATTGCGGCTGTTCAATTCAGCACGATCGCTTCTGCGAAAACATGGTTCGGCGACGGAGGTGAATTGTCCGCTCTCGCCAACGCAACTGCGTGGCTCAATTCACAACCACTAACGGTCGCGGAACTGCACGGGAAAGTCGTCCTCATCGACTTCTGGACCTATTCCTGCATCAACTGGCGGCGCCAACTTCCTTACGTTCGTGCGTGGGCTGAGAAATATAAGGACCAGGGTTTGGTTGTGATCGGCGTCCATGCGCCCGAGTTCTCCTTCGAGAAAAACATAGACAACGTTCGCTGGGCCGCGAAGGACATGCGTATCGTCTATCCGATCGCGATCGATAACGATCACGCGATATGGCGTGGCCTCAATAACGAATATTGGCCCGCACTCTATTTTGCCGACGCGAAAGGGAAGGTCCGGCACCGTCAATTTGGAGAAGGCGAATACGAACAGTCAGAGAAAGTAATTCAGCAATTACTAGCTGAGACCGGGGCGAGCGGTATTCGCAACGAGCTAGTTTCGGTTGATGCTCGCGGCGCTGAAGCCGCCGCCGATTGGGGCGAATTGGGGTCGGGGGAAAATTATGTCGGCTATGAGCGCACCGAGAACTTTGCATCACCCGGCGGCATAAAAGCCGACAAGGCTCACGTCTATGCAGTAGGCGGTCAGCTGGGACGTAACCATTGGGCTCTCTCGGGCAATTGGACGATGGGCAGAGAAGCTATTGTACTGAACGAGCCTAACGGGCGAATCGCATACCGCTTTCACGCCCGCGACCTTCATCTCGTGATGGGACCAGCAGGACCAAAGACTTCAGTAGGATTTCGGGTCTTAATCGATGGACAAGCGCCCCATGCCGCTCACGGCGTCGATGTGGACGAACAGGGCAACGGCACCGTTACGGAAGCACGGATGTATCAGTTGATCCGACAACCGAAACCGATTGTAGATCGACAGTTCGAGATTGAGTTGCTCGATTCCGGTGTGGAGGCCTTTTCGTTCACCTTCGGCTGACCCAAGGAAACTATCGCGTCTACCGACAGTGTCGAAGTGGCAGAAGTGCAAGAACCATGACAAATGCAACGTCCGAAATCCGACCTCCTTTGCCTCCATTCACGCGCGAGAGTGCCATTCAAAAGGTGCGCCTCGCCGAGGACGGATGGAACACTCGCGACCCTGGGAAACTAGCTCTGGCCTATGCCATCAATTCACGATGGAGGAACCGCTCGGAGTTCATCGACGGGAGAAACGAAATCATCGCATTCCTTTCTCGCAAGTGGGCCAAGGAGTTGGATTACCGGCTCACCAAGGAACTGTGGGCGTTTGCGGGGAATCGCATTGCGGTACGCTTCGCTTACGAATGGCACGACGACTCGGGTCACTGGTATCGGTCCTATGGCAATGAAAACTGGGAGTTCAATGACGACGGTCTCATGGCCTCACGGTTTGCGTCCATCAACGACCTTCCCATCTCGGAATCAGATTGCAAATATAAGTGGCCTCTTGGCCGCCGCCCGGAAGACCACCCAGGCCTCAGCGATTTGGGTCTATAGTCTTTCCCCTGCAGTCGGTCGAGGGCGCAACGCCGGGGGCGATTGCCGCTGTGATTAGCGGACCAACGGCAGATTTCCAATCAACAATTCACCAAGACAACTGCAAATGGTCAGTTAATCCGCTCCAATCCGGAAAGCGAATGTGCGCAGTCCGATCCTCTGTGTGACTGATACCAAGGTATCTCCAATGCCATCGTCCGATTGTTTCTCCTCCACGCTTCTGGTGTGATGCGCTCATTCGCACTCGATGCAAAGTGCGAGACGCATATAGAACGGAAGCGGAGGGAATCCCAATGAACACGGAAGAATCGCTTAGCAGTTTGACGTATGCAGACGAAATACATAGGGCAGAGCGCGAGTTATCGGCGTTCATCACTGCAGTGACGGAAATGTTTGGTCCAGAGCAAGCCAGACTTTCGGCCGAGGACTGGATCGAGGAATCGGAGTTCATGGATAGCCCACTTCGATCTACAGGCCGAGATTGGAGGACTGTCACGATCGCAGCCTCGGCTCGGTTGGCAAGTCGGCTGAATGTTGCACTCCATTATCAAATATCGCTCGGCACGTCGACAGCTGATACGAAGGTATCGCCAATACGTTCGTCCAATTGTTTCGCTTCCACACTTATGTTGTGATGCGCTCATCGCGGCCCGATGCAGTCGGAATGCAGCGAGAGATTTCCTAGAGGAGAAATTGAATTATGATGCCCGAACAAGTACACCACAAGGCCAACAAGCTCGTGACCCGCGCCAGAGTTGATTCCAAGAATAACTGGCGCTATTTCGTCGCGACCTCAGTAGCAGTTACTTCGTGCAGCCTCGTCCTTCTTGCTGGTCTGAGTTACGGCCAGACAGGTCGGACCGCTAATGCACAGGGCCTTGTTGCAAACCCGCAGCCGTCGAAACAAAGCACTGCGGCCGAAGATGATTCGATTCGCCCGTTCCACATCAACGTTGTGGAAGAGCAGCTGGTGGACCTCCGCCGACGTATCGCCGCCACGCGATGGCCCGACCGAGAGACGGTCAATGATCGGTCGCAGGGCGTACAGCTCGCAAAATTCCAGGAGCTGGTGCGTTATTGGGGAACGGACTACGACTGGCGAAAGGCGGAGGCCCAGCTCAACGCCCTGCCGCAATTCATAACAACGATCGATGGCGTCGACATCCATTTCATACAAGTCCGCTCTCGTAATCCGAACGCGCTGCCGTTGATCATGACCCATGGCTGGCCTGGCTCTATCTTTGAACTTCTAAAGACCATTGGTCCGCTTACAGATCCCCCGGCTTATGGCGGACGCGGAGAGGATGCTTTCGACCTCGTTCTGCCCTCAATGCCGGGTTATGGCTTTTCCGGAAAGCCGACGGGCACCGGTTGGGACCCCGACCACATCGCACGAGCGTGGGCGGAGCTGATGAAGAGGCTTGGGTACACCCGCTACGTTGCCCAGGGCGGCGATTGGGGCTCCCCCATCACCACCGCGATGGCGCGTCAAGCACCAGCGGGATTGCTCGGCATCCACGTCAACTTGCCAGCGACGGTACCCCCCGAGGTAGGCGCGGCGCTCGCCGGCGGTGCGCCTGCGCCGGAGGGACTCTCTGAGAAGGAACGTGCGGCGTTCGATTCGATCAATACCTTCACCACGAAGAATAGGGCCTATGCCGTGATCATGCACACCCGGCCGCAGACGATAGGCTATGCCTTGACGGATTCTCCAGCGGGGCTTGCGGCCTGGATGTATGACTACAACGATGGCGAGCCCGAGCGGTTACTCACCCGAGACGAATTTCTGGACGACGTCACGCTGTACTGGCTGACGAACAGCGCGACCTCGTCAGCGCGGCTGTACTGGGAGAACAACAGCAACATCTTGTCCGCGGCCGGGCTGGAGACCGCTGAGATCTCGCTTCCAGTAGCCATCACGGTATTTTCGGGGGAGATCTATCGAGCCCCAGAGACGTGGGCCCGTCGCGCCTATCGCAACCTCATCTACTTCCACGAGGTCGATAAGGGCGGACACTTCGCAGCGTGGGAGCAACCGCAACTTTTCTCCGAAGAGATCCGTGCAGCCTTCAGATCACTCCGGGAGGCGCAATGAACAAACAGCGTCGGCTCGACTGTCCCCTCCACCGGCATGGTGAGGGGCAGTTGGTTCCACTCTTCGCCGGGCAGTTACCCAAAAAGGAGCTATTAACATGAACACGAACAAGCAATTTACCGTAAATCGCAAAACGCCAGCCTACTGGCGCATGACATTTCATAACCCCCCGATTAACCTCCTTGATCCTGATACGACGTTCGAGCTTTTGACGCTCATGGATCAAATCGAGAAAGACCCTGATCTGAAGGTCGTTGTTTTTGACACCGCAGATCCGGAGTACTTCATCGCGCACTATGACATGGCGCGTGCTGGAGAAAAGCAAAGACCTCCAAAAGCAAGTGACCTTCCACCATTTACCGATTTCACGACACGTCTTTCCAAGGCTTCGGTTGTCAGCATAGCTGAAATTCGGGGAAGGGCCCGCGGAGTCGGCAGCGAGTTCGCGCTTGCCTGCGACATGCGGTTCGCCAGCAAAGAGAAGGCCATCCTCGGGCAACCTGAAGTCGCTACCGGCCTCGTACCGGGAGGTGGGGCTATAGAGAGGCTATCCCGCTTGTCGGGGCGTGCTCGTGCTCTCGAGATCGTCCTTAGCAGCGACGACTACGATGCCTCAACAGCAGAACGTTATGGATGGATCAACAGAGCGATTCCTGACGCAGAATTAGACGGCTTTGTGGAGACCTTGGCTCGAAGAATCTCGGCATTCGATAAACAGACTTTAAGTGACGCCAAGAGGCTCCTTAGTCGTACTGGAATCCCTGAAGCCTCAGAATTGCTGGAATCTCGAACAGTCTTCATCTCTGGAGCCACGTCAAAAAAGACCCAGATAAAAGTATCAAAAGCAATCGCGCTAGGCTTTGGTCAACAGGGTGATTTCGAGCTTCACTTAGGGCAACGTTTAGCGAATTTGGAATAAAACTACCAGAGATCCGAGCGGCTTTCAGATCGGTACGCTAGTTCAAGAGAGGAGAAAACAATGCTTAAGCACACGGCTGTATTCGCAGTAGCTGTAATTCTTGGCCTGGCTGTTCTGGGCCTAGACGCTCCCTATAAACCCGCACCCCAGACTGGATCCTGGCAAGTGGATACTCGTCACTCCGATGCGAAACTTATCACCGACGCGACGACGGATTACGGGAAAACGAAGATAAACGTAGCCCTCGGCTACGCCAGGATCAGAGGGGTCTTCAAAATCGACGACGCCGATCCCACAAAGTCCAGTGTCGAGTTTCGGTTCTACCCGGCCATGTCAATGGTGCCCTCCATTGATGAAGATGGCAAATTCCTAAAGCAGTGGCTCCAGAACCCAGCCAATCAAACGCTGGTCTGTTTCCACTCCAAGCGGGTCGTGCGGACGCCTGACGGCCAGCTGCAAGCCACGGGCGAACTGGCCGTCACGCGGGTGGACCGCAACGTCGAGGCGGAGCCGACTGAGGCCTATTCCGGGCCCGTGTACGGTCCTCCGATAATCCACCGCGTCGCGCACGAGGCTACTTTCGTTTTTGACCTCCAGGACGCCAATGGGAACGGGCAGAAAGAGGGCGGTCTCCAAGCGTCGGGATCCACGAACATGTTCCGCGAGGACTTTCCCCAGTTAGTGAAGACTGTAGTCACTACATACTGGCCGACCCTGGTTCAAGAGCAAAACTGTCAAGTGCCGGACGCGAATGAAGCCTATAGCGGTTCCCAATGTACGGGAACATACCTGTGGACTGCCGGACTCCCTGAAGAGCCCCACGCAGACGGCGGCGAGGACGTCGGTGTCCCGATGAACTTCAATGCCATCGTGGGCAATCATCTGACCATTCTGGTTCACTTGCGTTTGATGGCGAAGGGTTCCGGAGAACAAGCAGCAGCCGGAAACTAGACGCTATACCGATTATCAACAAAAACGGAGAGTTACTAGCGCCGAAACAATGCATGCTCTGGCCCGCGCTGCAAAGCGCTCGGATGGGCGAGAAGCTATATGATTGGCAACCAATGCTGGGAGGAAGTTTTGAAAGGCCAGAGTCCACCGACGCTAAATTCTCCTGTGACGAACGCATACACAGTTCCGAGTATCGATGAATATTTGCGTGAGCGGTTGATGCCGGTGGAAGGTGCGATTCCGCACATTCCCGGCGTCGAGATGTTTGGGAACTCGATTCCCGCAGGAACTGTGGGTGGTGACCTTTTTGAGTACATCAATTTTCAACAGCGTAACTAAACTGGGAGACTATCCGAATTCATCCGATCCGAGTGGGGAAAGTTCATGCCGGCATGACGGGGGCAATTCGCAAATTGAACCATGGAGATCCATACTGACCAGAAGTCCACTCTAGGAAGCGAAGGTAGGGTGCTCGCAGTCGCGACGCAGGCGCGCCGATGAAACGTCATTTTCGGGCGGCCTCTGCCGCGTGAAAGCACACCCGAAATTATGGTCCATTAACAGTCCACGAATTGTTTCCAAGCCTTACAATAACGTATCTAAAGCGCCATCCGTGCCGCGTATTTTGAGTTAGTTACGAGTGAAATGGTCGCTGTCACGGCAGAGGCCGCGGGTTCGAGTCCCGTCGTCCCCGCCAATTCTTTCAAGCACTTGCAAGGAATTGGCAATTTGCGTCATGGTCCAATTTGGTCCCGTTAGGCCAGTGCTTCTCCCTTGTTGAGCACCATCCGAACAAGTTTGCTTTGTTCCAGCCGCTTGTTCGGCATGCCCGCCTGAGCGTAAAGATCCGGCGTAATGCGCCTGTTTGCATGACGTACGAGCTCCTGTACCGCCTTCACTTCATCGTTGTTCTGAGTCAGCAAGAGTTGTGTGCGTGTGACGGAAGGTGTGGAATCCGACCCGCTTCTGGATGTTGGCCGTCTTCACTGCCGGCCGCCCGTATCGTCGCTAGAGAGTTTCTGGCCAGAGCGGTTGCTTGCCTGTCATCGTCGGCGAGGCAAACACCCAGTCTGTTTCGCAATTGTACGGACCAACCAGCCTCAGCTTGAGCAGAGACTCGGCCAAAGCAGCGTCGGCCGGTACATCCTTATGCGGAAGCTTCCGTCTTCGGAGCGCCTTGGACCATGATCACGACTGAACGGCGACCATGGATTATGAGGTTCTCCAGGTCCACATCCTCCCATTGCAAGCCGATCAGTTCTCCACGTCGCAAACCGGTGAAAGCGTCCAGTTCTGCCGCCGTTCGAAGAGGTTCTGGCAATTCCTTGAATAGTGCCATGATCTCGTCTGGCGTCAGGACATCGGGCGTCCTCATACGCTTTGCACTTTGACGTACGCTCTTGATCGGGTTTCGTTCCGTCCACTCCCATCGAATTGCGTGAGAAAACAAGGCGCTCATCAGATTCCTGATTTTGGCCCTGCTCCCACGTGCCAACGGCATTGTTTTCAACCCCGCTTCGACATCCACCTCTTCCACCTCGGAAAGACGGCATGACCGCCAGCGTGGAAGAACCCACACTTTTTCAAGTAAATGTCGTAGGCATACTGCGTAGAGTAGGACTTGTGATGCTCGTCTGAGCTTCCAGTAGCTGGCTTTTGCTTTGAAAAAATATCCGGCAGTTCGTGCTCCGGGTAGTGCTTGACGAGGGTCTCGACTGCGCGAAAGCTCCCACGCTTCCCGCCGTAACTTTAAAATGGGCGACCGAACACCCCATGCGAGCGGGAGTGCATTTCTGCTGATACCAGGGGACTTGCCGCTGTTGGATTTGGCCAATGTACTTGACATCAACCTCACCTTTTGCGAGGTGGCGGATGGCGCTCCAGCGACAACCTCGTACCTGCTTTCCTTCCGTTTCGCGTACCTTGCCATACTCTCGCTCCTCGGATGGAAGGCCAATGGTCGGAGTGAGTTCAGCTTCTACAGTTTTCGCGGCTCCGACGAAGAAACCGAGCGACCGGATCGCCCGACATTCCAACAGCGGCTGGACGCGAGGTATGGAACGGGTCGGTACTGCGTAATCGAGTTTCCGACGACCGACACCAAAGTAGTTTGATCTGAACTCTTGAGCCGAGTTGGCAGAACTATCCTATCTTTATTGCACGGTGGCGAAACTGTGGTCCTGATGGATTCTGGTGGTTTTAGCCGGACCGGAGCTGTTTGTAGGTTCATCGGTTTTGTACGCCAGGACAAAGCGCCAAACATGAAGCGTAGTCGTCACGTAGAACCGCTGGAAGCTGAGTCTCATTTTACGGTCAATTGTTGGGGCCCAGCGCATCCGCTACTGGCTGGAGATCTCAGCCGTCTTCAGAAAGTCGTAATTTCCCGAGGGATTCAGGGTCAAATTCCGAACGCGCCGCGTGTGCACGAGCACATTATCGAAATACCACAGGTTGATGGAGGGCACATCGCGCGCCAGGATTTCCTGTATTTCGGCGTAGAGTCGCTTGCGGACACTCTGATCGGTCTGGCGGCGGGCCTCGTCGATCAGGCCATCGACCCGCGGATTGTAATAAAAGCTGCGGTTTCTCCCGGTGGGAGGAAAGTTGCGCGAGTGAAGAGCGGTGTCGAAGATATCGGGGTCCTCGTTACCGCCGATCCAGCGCAGCGAGTAAAACTGAAAGGCGCCGCTCGTGACATCGGCGAGAAAGGTCGCAAATTCATAGGTGCGAATGTCCAAGGCAATACCCACATCGCGCAGTTGCTGCTGGAGCACGGCGGCCAGCAATCGCGTGCTCTCCTCCGTCGAAGTCTTCATGGTCAGATGAAAGCGCACGCCGTTCCGCGCGAGATAGCCCGCTGTGTCGAGAATCTGCCGGGCCTGGGCTGGATCGTAAGTGAATCCCGTTGCGTTCGGGTCATAGGCCCAACTCTGGACTGGCAGTAAGCTCGAGGCGGGCTGCGCGAACCCACGCCAGATGTATTGCAGCAGCGGACGACGATCGATAGCGCAGGCAATCGCCTGCCGGACGCGCACGTCGCGCAACAGCGGATCGCGCGTGTTGAAAGCCAGGTACGAGAGAATCGTGCCGGGACTGCGTTCGATCTGCAGATTCGGCTTACGCTCCAGGGCCACCACCGTGTCGGGAGAGATTGCGTTAATGGCAAGGTCCGCGCTCCCCTTACGCAATTCGAGCGCTCGTGTGGTGGCGTCGGGCACGACCGTGAAGCGCACGCGAGAAAGGCGGGCCTTGCTACCCCAGTAATTCTCATTGCGCTCGACGACGACTTCTTTGTCCTGTTCCGCGCTGACGAACTTGAACGGGCCCGAACCCACAGGCCTGCGCGTGGTCTCATCGAGCGACCCATAGGGCACAATCCCAATCGCTCCCTCGGAGAGGTTCCACAGCAAGGCGGCAAATGGTTCTTTCAGATGAAACACCACCGTCAAATCGTCCGGTGCGTCGATCCGATCCAGGTAACGGTACGTCGAGGTTTTTGTGCTCCGAATTTTGCCCTGGAGCAGGGAATCGAAGGTCCACTTCACGTCGCGCGCAGTGAGCGGACGACCGTCGTGAAAGGTCACGCCCCGATGCAGGTGGAATATGTAGGTCAGAAAATCCGCAATCTCCCAACGCTCGGCCAGTCCGGGCTGAACGTTGAAGTGCTCGTCGCGCGTCAGCAGGGCGTCGAAGAGGAGTTCGTCAATGCGCTCCGATTGCCCGTCGACGCCCACGCGGGGATCGAGATTCGTTGGGCTGCTTTCGATGATCATGACCAGCGTATTGGGATCGGGAGGTTGCGAGCAGGAAAGCAGAGGCAGCGTTAATCCGCCGAGGAGTAAAAAGAAAACTGTCATCCTAAAATAAACTGTCATCCTGAACGGAGCGAAGGACCTGCTGTTTGCGCACTCCAGTATTGCCGCCTCACGCATACGAGATCTTCCCCAGGATCGCCGCCCGCCTCGCTCCAGTAGCCGACGGCACGTTGCTCGGCCGCCGATGCCAGGTTTCATGGGCGAGCAGGGCAAACGCCACTGCCTCTTTCGCCTCCGCGGGAAGGCCGAACTCATCGGAGAAATGCAGGCTGATACCGAGAGGTGCGATTTCATCGCGCAACATGGCCATCAGCGTTGGGTTCTTGGCGCCTCCGCCCGAGACAATCATCTGGTGATGACGGCGCTGCCGACGCGATGCGAAGCGCGGCAACACGAAACGCCGGATGGCGCCGGCAATCGATCGCGCCGTCAGCGTGGTTGCTGTCGCCACCACATCAGCCTTGCTGGCGCCGTGGCAGAGCTGCAGAAATCGGGCCACGTATTCCCGGCCAAAGTCCTCGCGGCCCGCCGTCCGCGGGGGCTCTTGACGGAAAAAGGGCGCGCGCAGCAACAGTGCTATGACCTCGTCGAGCACGCGTCCGGATGCCGCGATTTTTCCGCCGCGGTCGTAGTGTTTGCCGAACAGTTCATCCATTATCGCGTCCATCACCATGTTGCCGGGGCCGGTGTCAAAGGCGAGCACTTGACGCACCGAGGCGCCCGCAGGAATCGCCGTCAGATTGGCGATGCCGCCGATGTTCTGGGCGATGCGGTTTATGCGCCCATCACAATATAGAAGGCAGTCGAGGAACGGCACCAACGGCGCGCCTTTGCCTCCGGCGGCTATATCGGCGGGACGAAAATCGGAGATCACCGGCACGCCCAGCCGCGCCGCGATCACCGCGCCTTCGCCGGTTTGCCAGGTCACCGCCAGTTTTCGTCCGAGAAATCGCTCCTTCGTGCCTTGGTGATACAACGTCTGCCCATGACAGCCCACCAGGTCGAGTTTCAAGCGATGCTTGCGCGCCGTCTTCGCCACCGCCTCGGCGTACAGTTCGCCCAGAAGAAAATTGAGGCGGGCCAGATCGGCGACGCGAGCCAATTCCGCGTTCATCATTTCCAGAATTGCGCGTCGAACGGGGGCAGGGAACAGGTACTCCTCGTGCGCAAGGAGTGTGTGGCGCGGGCGCCCTCGCCCGCGTGCCGACAGTCGCACCAGCGCCACGTTGATTCCATCCGCCGAGGTGCCGCTCATTACGCCGGCGACAATCATGCGCGTTCCTTCTTAGTGTCTGCGCCAGCGAGCGTAGCCATCCAGATCTCTTCCCCAAATTCCCAGAGTTGTCGCGTCAGTTTCTCAACTCTTGCAGACGTGGGGACCGGAGACCGCTTGGCCAACAACTTCTTTTTGAACGCCAGCACGCGCTGCACCGATTCCCGAGCCCGCCGCGCAAATCTGCGGTCGCGCTCTGCCTCGCGAACCATTGCTTCGTACGACCGCATTATGAAATCTTCCCGATGGCAGATCAACCCAAGATCGCCGCCTGCACGGATGTGCAGGATTATTGCCCGTTCGATCGGGGCGACCGCCAGAACGCCGCCCATCTCGAGATCGTCGGAACAGATCAGGCCTCGGTAGCCGATTTTCTTGCGCAGAATGCCGGTGATCCATTTCTTGGAAAGCGAAGCTGGCGTCCGCTCTTTCGTGACCGCCGGAAACGCGGCGTGCGAAACCATTACGAATGGCAGTTCGCTCCGCAACGACAACGACCGATAGGGAACCAGATCCTGCTCCCATAGTTTGCGCGGCGGCTTTTCCACGCTGGGAAGTTCGTGATGCGTATCGAGAGTGGCCTCGCCCAATCCGGGGAAGTGCTTGCCGCAGCCGAGCACTCCGGCCTCGCCCAACCCGCGCAGAAACTCGCGCGCGTAGGCAACCACCTGCTTCGGATCGTCCGAAACCGCGCGCGAACTTAGCACTGAACGAGACGCCTCGCAGGCCAAGTCGAGCACCGGGGCGAAATCCACGTTGAAGCCAAGTGCGCGGCAATTTTCGCCGATCACCCGCCCATGCTTGCGAAAGAGCGCCCGGCTGCCCGTGGCAAAGACCTCTGCCGGAGAAGGCGTCGAACCGATCACGTCGCGGAAGCGGTCCACGGTGCCGCCCTCAAGGTCCACGCAAGTCAAAAGCGGAGTGGCCACGCACTTCTGGCATTCCCGCAGAAGAGCGTGCGTTTGGTTAGCTCCGGTGATGTTGCGGGCAAACAGAATCACGCCCGCCGGCTGAGTCTTCGCAAGCAGGGAAGCGAGACGCGAAGACATCTCGGTCCCGTCGAAGCCGACGATCAGGAGTTGGCCGATATGACTGGCGCGGGTTCTTGAGAGCGTGGTCACTATGTTCGGAAGCCAATTATAATCGGCGGCTACCTTGCGTCGTGCCATGGGAAAAACGCGACAGAAGCGGGGCACCTGCGAGGGTTGGAATCGTGGAAAGGGTGGGCCAGCCTTCTACGGGAGCGAATAATCGAAGCTCCAGGTGTGTTTACCCTGAGCGTCGATATGGATGAGGAGCGAGCCCGTGAGTCCGGTCAGTTCTCCAGTGCCGGAATTGGGTACAACCATCACGCTCAGCTCTCCCGCAGCGGGGGCGTCGCCTTTCATCATGGAGGCGCGGTGCGCGAAGGTGAAGCTGCCCTGTCGGCCGTTAAGCTTGCCTGTCATGCGCTCAATAGCAACGTAGGCCATGGAGCCGGTGCTCGCGGTCGAGCCGGTGACCATTTCTCCATGGCTGACGCCTTCGAAGTCACCGTGCCAGGTCTTGTCGGAGGTGACCCGAGTAATGTCGTTCGGCTTCTCGAAGTCGGTTGGTTCGGCGGGAGTCATCTTGATATCGAAAGAACCTTTGCCATGGACCATGTGCATCTCCTTCTGGGCTGCGACGGTCATCGATAGTGCGAGACTCAGCACCGCCGCTGCCGCTGCGAATCTCACTCTCATATCGCCCCCGGAATGCAACTTAAAGAATTCTTGATCCGAGCTCGATCGTATCCTTAGCGGCCGCACCACCCGCAGCGTCTACCAACGTTGGGCCAGCTCCCCGGACAAAGTTAGGTTTCGCTTCGACGGCTACCGGAGCCGTGGGCGGCGGTGCAGATGCTTTTTCGCTCGTGCAGCCCAGGGGCGTGAGCGCGAGGCAGCAAGTAGGGCGGCGAGGCTGTGCCGTATCATTTGTTCTTGCTGGTCATCTGGCAAATAGTTAGGGCATCTATGTTGCATAAGCTCTGTGCATGATTTTTAGCACCTTACCTGAAGGTACGTGCGATACTTCGTAGTGTCCGTAATTAATGCCCATCGCGATCATTGCCGGATGCGCCGAACGGACCTCGATTTCCAACTCATCGCCGGGCTTGAATTCGGGGGGAAAGACTTGCTCTTCCTCCAAGACCATTGGAGCGAAATTCTGTTCGCCGTCTTCCAAGACGCCCATAGCAACCGTGCCTATCCAATCCACTGTGTACATGACTTACCTCCACTGAGAAAGTAGCGCCAATCATACCTCGGAAAGCTTGTTCTCATTCCGTAAGGGAATCGGGTTGGTAAATTAGGCGGGTCGCCCATTCAGGCCCGGTTTTGGCTTGAGCGGGCCGCGCGCTCCGGCGCTCTAAAATGGCGATATGAAAGCCGCCGCGCACGTCTTCCTCGACCTCAATCACTGGATCTATTTATCCCGCGACTACTATGGAACATCCCAGAACGTAGGGCATAGCGGTCTAGCCGTAGCTCTGTTGCAGAAGGTTCAGAACGATGAGGTACGACTTCCGCTTGGACTGATCCATTTTCTTGAGCACTTGCAGAATGAGAGTCCGGCGCGAAGAGAGCGTTTGGCTAAGGTACTCGATTTGTACTCGCGTGGTTGGTGTTACACGGCGTGGAGTGATATTTGCGATTTTGAAATCCGGCAGGGACTAGCGCAGGCGTTCCGTGGCGCGCCACCGGCGCGCCCTGAGGTGTTCGGCCGTGGGTTCATGTTTACCGCCAGTGCTGGAGGACGAGATATCCTTAGAAAGGACCACACGGGAGAGCCCATCGCCCTATTCACTGCTCTTTCCGCTCAACCGGGCGCTTTGTTTGACCTATTGACGACGACCATTGAAGCAAATCGCAAGCAGCAGAAAGTATCCACGGCGAAGTTGAGTGTGGACAATGCGACCGCAGCTGAGGAATTGAGGCTCCGACGTCGAGGCTGTTCGCGCGAGGAGTACCGGAACGCGCAGTATGCAACTTCGACGTTAGAGCACGAAAGCGTTCTTGTTGACCAGTTGTCGCGAATGCAGCTATCGATGCCTGATTTTCTTGCTTTGGGTGTGGACGGCCTGTTGAAGTTCTGGTCTGGAGTCCCTTCTATCCATACGGAGTGTGAACTGACGCGCTACAGAGACCGGCAATGGTCAAGGAAGATTCAGCCCAATGACGTGAGAGATCTAGCTCAGTTGGCTGTCGCTATACCTTACTGTGATGTAGTTGTTGTTGAGAAATTCTGGAAGCGGGCAATATCCGAAACCGGAGTCGGGCGGAAGTTCGGAACACAAGTGTTCTCCGATTTATCGGAACTTCTCCCCTATCTTCAGCGTCCGAGAAAAAACAAGTGGCCCTAATTCAGGCCCGGTTTTGACATGGAAAGTCCGGGCCAGACACAACGTTCCCAGTAACTAGTTTGAATCGCACCCCAAAGAGAAACGCAGAGCGGCACACACCTCATTCATTCGTGCGGAACTAAGCTGGGCCACACGTTTCCCCAGGCGCTGTTGCGACACCGTAACCGCATTGTGCAGGTTCACCGCGCATGGGGACTTCATGCCGTCCTCCTCATTCAACACGACCTCCGATGGCACGCCGCGAATCGTGGAAGTGACAGGCGCAACCGTGACTGTGGATAAATACGCGATGGCGCTGCTGCGGGTGAGCACGAGGGCCGGTCGTTTCTTGTCGTTCGTCTTGCCGCCCGCGGCAAACTGGTAGAGCCGAACCTCGCCACGCGCTATTCTTTCGGCCACGTGGCCTCCGCTTCCCAACCCCGCGCTTCCGCGTCGGCTTGCGCGTCGGTCTGCAAGCGCCGTGAGTAGCCCTGGCGGTCGCGCTCTTCACTGGCTCGCAGTTCTAACCGGCGAAGATGTTCCCGCAGGGCGTCGCGCACCAAAGCGGACCGGTTTCGCCGGGTACGCTTCGCGGCTTTGTCGGCGGCGTGTAACAGCTTTTTATCCAGCACGATTTGAACGATTTGCATATGTGGAATCAATTCCACAGTATACTCCACATAAGAGACATTTTTTCAAAACAAAGTTGCGCCGTTAACACTGCTTGACTCGTTTAGCGACCATAGTTAATATTATAGTCATTATGAACCAGGTCTCCATCTCTGAGTTTAAGGCCAAGTGCCTGGGGTTGATTGAAGAAGTGCACAAGACGCGCCAGCCGCTACGCATTACCCGCCATGGTAAGCCCGTGGCGGAAGTGGTTCCGGCGGGCCCCGACCGGGCGCGCAAGTTTGTCGGGGCCGGAGTGGGCACGGGAACCATCGTAGGCGATATTGAGAGTCCCATTATCGATTGGGAGGCGATGGAGATCTATCGGAAATGAACCTCCTCCTCGACACCCACATCTGGATCTGGAGTCAGTTGCAACCCAGGAAACTGAGCCGGCGCGTCTCCGCGGAACTTTCGAATCTCAAAAATGAACTCTGGATTTCTCCAGTAAGTATCTGGGAGGCGCTGGTTCAAATGCAGAAAGGGCGGATCCGGGTCGATCATCCTTACACTTGGATCAGGAAGTACTCGGAACAACTGCGGGAGGCGCCTTTGACCAAGGAGATTGTCACCACCGGCATGGTCCTGGTGTTTCCCCATGCCGATCCAGCCGACCGGTTTCTGGCGGGAACCGCCAAAGTTCTCGACTTAACACTCGTTACCAACGACCGCAACCTGCTGGATTCCACTGAAATTTCCACGCTTTCCAATCGCTAGACA
>Ga0075030_100002559_pt1 | contig 16517 bp, 10 predicted proteins | sample LitLauG_LLR_2012_FD_71393 | JGI IMG/M metagenome (GOLD analysis project Ga0075030, IMG submission 71393) | Freshwater sediment microbial communities from Pennsylvania, USA - Little Laurel Run_MetaG_LLR_2012 | ecosystem: Environmental > Aquatic > Freshwater > Creek > Sediment | place: USA... | reverse complement strand
TCATTGGAGTCCATGACGCGCTCGACGTGATGCTCGTTGGCGCGGAACGTGCCGCTCTGGTTCAGCATGGCGTCGACGAGCGTCGTCTTGCCGTGGTCGACGTGGGCGATGATGGCGATGTTGCGGATGCTGGAACTCAAAAGAATCCTTTCAATTTATGGGCTCAATACCACTTTACTATGCGGAGAGGAAATTACACAGGCGGGATTGTGTTGCGCGGGTTGCCATGACGGCAAAAATCTCAAACCACAGAGGTCATGGAGAACGGCCGCAGAGACCACTGAAGAGCGCCCACTAGCCTACGGCTGCTGTTTCTCTCGTTGGCGATCCCGCCAATCTCGCTTCGGCCTGGCGCACGGCACGCTTTGCCGCGAGGATGGCCTCGTTCGTTGTCGACTCCGGTCCTTGCGAGTCGGTATTGGCGAAGAAGACGCGATCCATAGGGCGTCGCACCAACGGTTGCACCTGCGTGAAGAGGCGGGGGGTGGCCATGTACATGGGATGCCCGCGGCGGTAGATATGAACCTCGACTGGATCGACGTTCGTGCTCGGCATTAACTTCTGGAAATCGCGCAGGACGTTGCCGGCGAGCTTGCGCGCGCTGGGTTCCGTCAGAAGATATCCTCTGTCCTCTTCTTTCATCGGCGTGTAGCAACTCAGGATGTTGTACTTCTGCTTGTAGCCAGATTTTTTGCGCACGACCCAGTCGGCGACCACGATGTCGGTGAACGCGTTGCCGGGGCACCAGGTGTCGTATCCGAGGTTGAAGACTGGTTTGTCGAAGATCAGGTTCACCACGCAGTAGGGCGCGTAGCGGATCTGCTTCATGGCTTCGCCTTGTTTTTCGGGAATGCCTTCGACGATGCGGCGCGTAATGAACTTGGGTGTGGCCATGATGACGGCCTTGGCACTGACGGTCTTCAAGTCGCTGCCTGCCATGTGGGTGACCTGAACATCTTCTTTACCGGGGACAACGGCGACGGTGGTCGCGCCCGTCTGCATGCGGTCGCCTAGCGTGGGCTGAAGCAGGTCGGCAAGCTTCTTGGTGATGACGCCCAGTCCTCCAGGCCAGGTGTAGCGGTTGTCGTTGCGGCTTTGGCCGACAACGTCCTGGAATTCGCTGATGGCGAGCGCGGCCGCCGTTTCATCGCTGGTCGCGCCCCAGTTAGACGGGCCGAACGTATCCCACCATTGCTTGATCTCGCGCACGTAAAGCTTCATGAAATCGGAGAAGGGAACATCGTAGAGCGCTGCCCCGCGCTGCTCGACGTCTATGTTCATGATTTCTTTCTTGAATTTCTTGAAGCTGTCGCGCGTGATGGGCGGATAAGGAAGCCTGTTGAGGCCGTCGCCCCATGTATCGGGAACGAATTCGCCATTGATGATGGATCCGTCAGGACAGTTCACGGGAAGCGGTTGCAGACCGATTTCCTTGGCGAAGCGGAAGGCTTCGGAGTTGGACCAGATGAACGCCGAGCCGGTGGCGTACGGGACGCCCTGATAGTCCATGGCGTAGGCGTTACCGCCCCAGTGCGGTTCTTTTTCGAGCAGCAGGATGTCGCGGTGCTGCAGAGAGTAGGCGGCAGCGAGTCCACTGACGCCTCCGCCGACGATGACAATATCGTGCTTGGCCGAGGCTGGCGGTCGCGAAAAGACTTTGCCGTCGCGCACCTCGTGGCAGATCTGATTGTGTTCGCCATCGACGGTGGCGGAGTGCGATTCTTGGGCGACGAGCGAGAGGTCGAGCGGGCACCCAGCCGAGACGGCTCCCGCGACTACGAATTTGATGAAGTCCCTGCGATTCGCGCTCACTTTGAAGTCCCTTCTGCGGTTTCGAGCAGCTCCATGCCGACATCGGCTGCGCCCTCACTGCGCACGCGCAAGCGATACCAGACGACGATCGTGATCAGAGAAAAAGCGAAGATGATGGTGGAGATGGCATTGATTTCGGGCGTGATGCCGCGGCGCAGGCGTCCCCAGATTTCGAGCGGGAGTGTGTTGTCGCGGCCGATGAGGAAGAAGCTTACGGCGATTTCGTCCATGGAGAGCGTGAAGATGAGCAGTGCGGCGCCGACGATTGGAAGCTTCAGGTTAGGCACCGTGATGCGCCAGAACGTCTGCCAGTAGTTTGCGCCGAGATCGAGGGAGGCTTCTTCCTGGGAGCGGTCGAGCTTTTGCAGTCCGGCGAAGACTTCGGTGGTGGCGACGGAGATCAAGGCGGTGCCATGGCCGAGAATAATCGTCAGCAGGCTGGTCCGGACGTTAGCGAACTGGAAGAACATTGCCAGCGAGAGGCCCGTAATGATTCCGGGAAGAATGAGCGGCAAGAGGACGAGCCGGCGGAACAACGCCTTGCCGGGAAAGTGCGCGCGGTCGAGGGCGAGCGCCGCCGGTATTCCAAGGGCGAGTGAAATCATCACAGCCGCGAACGCAACTTGCAGGCTGTTGAGGACAGAATCCCAAATGGCTCCGTCGCCAAACAAAGAGCGATACCAGTCGAGCGTAAGGTCACGCGGAGGAAATCCGCCTACTCCTGGTCCGTTGAAGGAATAAATGATAAGGACGGCAATCGGCAGATAGAGGAACGCAAAGACGGCCAGGGCGTGGGCGAACAGCCAGCGAGAGCGCTCTGACGGGCGGGTCACGAGAAGCTCCATTTCTTTTCCAGGCGTTCGGAGAAGACCAGCAGGCCCACCACAATAAGGAGCATGCCCAGAGAGATAGCCGCGCCGAGCGGCCAGTTGTATGCCGCCCCAAAGAGGCTGACGACGACGTTGGAGATCATGATGCCGCTGGGTCCGCCGAGCAGGAGAGGGGCAAGGAAATCTCCAAGACTCAGCACGAAGGCAAACGTCGCGCCCGCGAGCACACCGGGAATCGAGAGCGGAAAGATAATACGCCAGAATGTCTGTGCTGGAGTGGCGCCGAGATCGTGCGAGGCCTCGACCAGATTGCGCGGGATATTTTCCAGTGCGGCATAGATTGGGAGGAACGTAAACGGTGTGTAGATGTGCGTGAGGGTCAGGACGACCGCGAAGGGACTGTAAAGGAGGAATTCGAGTGGATGCTGGGTCAGATGCACATACTGCAACGATGTGTTGAGCACACCGTCGGACCCGAGGATCGTTTTCCAGGCATAAGCCCGGACCAGGTAGCTGACCCAGAGCGGGATGATGACCATCTGATAGAGCAGATCTTTTCGTTTGCCCGCGTAGAAGGAGAGGAAGTATGCGAGCGGATATCCGAGCAGCAACGAGAAGAGCGTGACGCGGGCGGCGATCCACATGGAGCGCAGCAGGGTTTCCCAATAGAGCGGTTTCTCGAGCAATTCGCGGTAGTTATCGAAATTCCACGAATGCACGATCGTCTGCAGCGACGATACCGACCAGAAGCTGTAGCAGAACATCAGAAGGTAGGGGACAAGAAGGAACAGCGCGACCCATGCCAGCGGCGGCACGGTGACAGCGGCTTTGTAGGCGCGGGAGAACATCAGTTGCGCTCCGGCGATTCGCGGACGGCGATGGCGTCATCTGCAGAAAACTCGAGTTCGACTTCACTGGCGGGGGCTGAGACGCTGGGAGTTCTCACGGTGAAGATCGTTCCGTCCGAAGATTGCACGCGAATCAATTCCGTGGCGCCGTGGAAAGCCTGATGCACGACGGTTCCGCGCAATCGAACGCTGCGAGCCGATGAGCTTGCACCGACTCGGATGTGTTCCGGGCGTAGGGAGAACAGCACGGGGCCGTCGGGAAGGGAAGTGTTCCACGAGAGTGAGCCGCAACGGACCACTCCGTTTGACACATCTCCCTTCAAAAGATTGGTATGGCCGATGAACTGCGCGACATAGGCGGTTGCGGGGCGGCCGTAGATTTCGCGCGGAGTGGCAACCTGTTCGAGTTCGCCGGAACGGAGCAAGGCAATGCGGTCGGACATCACCATTGCTTCTTCCTGATCGTGGGTAACGAAAACGAAGGCGATGCCAACTTCCCGCTGCAGCGATTTCAGTTCGACCTGCATCTGGCGGCGGAGGTTGGCATCGAGCGCGGAGAGCGGCTCGTCGAGCAGAAGCAGACGCGGGCGGTTCACCAGCGCGCGTGCGAGTGCGACGCGCTGTTGTTGTCCACCGCTGATCTTGGAGGGTTTCTTGCCGGAGTGGGCCGTCATCTTTACTTTTTCGAGTGCTTCAGCGACACGCTGCTTGATTTCTGCGTCAGGGCGCTTCGCAATGCGCAATCCGTAGGCGACGTTTTCTTCGACGGTCAAGTGTGGGAACAAGGCGTAACTTTGGAAGACTGTATTGACGCGGCGGCGATAAGGCGGTTGATGGTCGAGACGTTCGGAGCCCATCCACAATTCACCCGACGTTGCGTTTTCGAAGCCGGCAATGATGCGCAGCAGCGTCGTCTTGCCCGAGCCGCTTTCGCCCAGGATGGTGAGGAATTCTCCCTCGGCGATTTCGAGCGAAACGTCCCGTAACACGGTGTTCCGGCCAAAGGCCTTGGCGACGTTGCGAATACTCAGCAGTGCCGCCTTGGTGGCGGACTGAGTGCTCGCCGGGGTGCTGGGAGTGGCTGCGAGGGTCATTCGGGTTTGGAATTACTGGGGAGTGCTTTCCTGTCTCGCAAAAACGACGAGACATGGGACACCCACGAGGTTATTGAGCCGCTTTTACTTCATTCCAGATTTCGGTGTACTTCGGGCGCCGCGGCACATTTTGCCAGAAGTAGATTCGCTTTTGATAGTTGTTCACGTCGTCGAGGTGCAAGCTCTTTACTTCGTCGGAAGTCATGTACTGTCCAGCCTGGGGATTCGCGGGAACGTAGTGCGTGATGTCAGTGACGGCCTTCTGCGTTTTGGCCTCGACCATGTACTCGAGAAATTTGTAGGCGAGTTCTTTGTTCTCGCTGCCCGCGGTGATCATCAAGTGATCGATCCAGCCGGTGGTGTTTTCTTTTGGAATCGTCTCGCCGACCGGAAAATTCGATTTCTTCAGTTCGGCTGTGTTGAGCGGCCACCCCATGGCGATGACGACTTCGTGACTTTGGAACAGGTTCGTCAATTCGCCACCCGTGGACCACATCTTGCGGACGTTGGGCTTCAACTCCAGCAGCTTCCTTTTAACGGCTTCCAGTTGCTCGTCGCTCAGGTTATAGAGCTGCGACGGATCGGGTTTGTCGAAGCCCAGCACCTGCGCCGCCATGTAAACCGTGGAGAGGTCGTCCCAGACTGAGATCTTTCCTTTGTACTTCGGATCCCAGAAGAGGCTCCAGGATTCCGGGGGCTGCGGGAACACTGTGGTGTCGTAAATGATGGGATCCGGCCCCCACATGAACGGAACACCATACACTTGGCCGTTCGCGCGAACCAGGGGCAGGGAAGTAAGTTGGGGAGAGAGTTGGCCGTAGCTGGGAATCTGCGAAAGATCGAGTGGGGCGGCCAGACCTGCGGTTGCAATCGAAGTCGCGACGTCACTCGACGGAGAGATTACATCATAGTTGCCGGAGCTTCCGCCGCGCAGTTTGGCCACTAACTCATCACTTGATCCCATGTAGGAGGCGGAGACCTTGCAGTGATTCTGCTCTTCGAAAGCGCGAACGTACGAGGGATCGGCGTAACCTTCCCAGACCAGCAGATTCAGAGTGGGCGTTTTCTTCGAGCAGGAAACGACAAAGAGTACGAGCAAGATGGCCAGCAACTGCGTGATTTTCAATTTTGTCATTCTTCTTTCCAGTTCCCGGCTTTGAGTCGTGATCGCAGCGTCGCTTCGGGAGCGGAACTCGTCAAACCGCCAATGCTAAAAAGTGGGCGGCGTATTCACCCACAGCACCCAGGTTTCCATGCGTCCTGGATTTTTCCAGCGATGCGGCGTTGAGCTTTCGAAATAGAAACTGTCCCCCGGCTTCAGATGGTACTCCTCGCCGTTTAGCGTGATCTTGAGTTCGCCCCGCAAGACGTAGATGAATTCTTCCCCTTCGTGAGTATAAGGATCGCCGCTCCCGGCCTCAGGCGCGACACGAAACAGATGGGGCTCCATCACCGTATTTCCCCAGGCGAGCAACTCCATGCGGACGCCCGCGCCGGCCTCCAGCACCTTCCGTTCACTGGGTCGCACGTGACGCCCGCTGCCATCCGAAGCGTTGAAGAAGTCGAGGATGTTGGTCTTATAAAAGCGCGCCAGCTTGCGCAGAGTTCCGACCGAGCCGCTCATCTGGGAGCGTTCGAGCGCGCTCAGGAATCCGACGGAAATTCCGACGGCATCGGCGACTTCGGCAAGCGAGAGATGCCGGCGGGAGCGCAACTGACGCAGGTGCGCGCCAATCGCCCCTGCATTTCCATCGGTGGCGGGCTTAACCTTGCCTTCCCGCCTGAGCAGTTGCACGATGGCAGGCGCATTCAGGCCGCGCACTTTGCGGAGGAAACGGGCCCGCTTGAGCAATTTCACGTCCTCGGCAGAGTACATGCGGTACTTGCTGTCGGTCCGACGCGGCCGCGTGAGTCCGAGATTCTCCCACGAGCGGATCACGGAGGGGGAGACTCCCACTCGCCGCGCCACGTCTCCAATCTTCAAGTAAGCTTCGTCCGTGTTGTTGTCCGAACTCATGCTGCAGGGCGCATCGAGAATTCCTATCCTCGGGACGCGTTTTTTCTCCTTGACAGTAGCCGGGGGCGTTCTCTAACCTTGCGGGATTATAGCAAGGTTGCGGCAGGACACAAGCACTTCGTTTCTGAGAATAAACTCTCTCCCAAGGAAGTCTGGAGGCCCCATGTCATTGCGACTCCGCTGGACCCGGATGAGTCTGGCCAGTTCGTATCTGAGCGTAGTTTGCCTGACCGTGATTGCGTTGTTGGCGCCGATGCAGCTTTCGGCCCAAGGCACCGGAGGCCGGATTCTTGGCCGCGTGATCGATCCCAGCGGCGCCGTTCTCGGTAATGTGAAGGTGACGGCGACGAATGATGCGACCGGAGTCGCGCACGACTCCAACTCCAACGACAGCGGCGATTACACATTTCCAGATTTGCCGGTCGGGACCTACTCGCTGACGTTTGACCTGAGCGGCTTCAAGAAGGCCGTGCGCCACGGCATCATGCTGGATGTGAACCAGGTCATCACGCTGAACATGACCATGCAACTGGGCGCGACGCAGGAAGTTGTCGACGTGACCTCGGAGGCGCCGCTGGTCGAGACGAGTAGCACGCAGTTGGGAGCGGTCGTCAACAATCGCTCGGTCAACGAGCTTCCGCTGAATGCGCGGGATACCTACCAGTTCCTTCAGTTGCAGCCTGGGGTGCAGTCGCAGCTGGGATCAAGCGGCGGGACGTTCTACGGCAGCGACAGCGCGGGATCCGTCTCGGTGAATGGCGGCCGCGACCGGGCCAACAATTTCAGCGTGAATGGCGGTGACGCCAACGATCAGTTCGTGAACCTGCCCACGATTCAGCCCACGCCCGATGCAATCGAAGAATTCCGCGTGATCTCGAACACGTTCGATGCGGAGTACGGACGGAACTCCGGCGCGGTCGTAAACGTGGTAACGAAGTCCGGGACGAACCAGTGGCACGGCAATGTGTATGAATACTTCCGCAACAAGGTCCTGAATGCTCAGGGATTCTTCAACACGATCAAGCCGCAGTTCAATCAGAACCAGTTTGGCGGGACGTTTGGCGGTCCGATCAAGAAAGACCGGACGTTCTTCTTCACGTCGTTTGAAGCGCGGAGGCTGCGGCAGGGGATTTCAGGAGAGACCGTGCAGGTGCCGACGCCGGCTATGAGAGGTGGCGACTTCTCCTACGGACAGCAGGCCGTGTCGAACGTCTATCAGCCCGGGGTCAATTTTGGTGGGCAAGTGAATGACAACTTTCTGGCGCAGGCGCTGAACGCCAGAGTGTACCAGGGCACAACTTGCCAAGCCGCAATCGCTAACCAGGGCGGAACGCCCATTGCTTCGGGGGCATACTACGGGGCGCATTTGCAGGATCCAACGAATCCGAATAGCGCCGTGCTTCCCGGAATTTTCACGGTCACGAACACTGCGTCTCCAAACTATGGCCTTGATAACCAGATTCCTGTGGCTTGCATGGATCCAGTGGCGCAGGATCTGTTGCGTTTTGTCCCGAATGCCAACCGTGCGGATGGCACGTATCAGGCGGTTCCTACCAGCAAAGATGATCAGAATCAGTTCACCATCCGATTCGATCATCACATCAATGATCACCAGAGTTTCAGTTTTTACTACTACTTCACCAACGACACCAATTTTCAGCCTTTCTACAATTTCCAGGCATCGGGGGCAAACATCCCCGGGTTCGGCGCAAACGTAGGCTCGCGTTATCAGCAATACAACCCAAGTCACACTTGGACGATCAGCAACTCGCTGGTGAACGAAGCGCGCTTCACCTACATGCGCGAAGGCCAATTGACGTTCCAACACCCGCAGGTCACAGGAGCAGTGCAGTCTTCGTGTACATCCGCGATTTCGCAGAGCGAGTGTTTTGGTGGAACCTCCGATTCTCCGTTCGTAAATAACTTCATTAGCACCCAGGGAATCAACCCAGCGAAGGCGGGGATTACCCCAGGTTTACCTTCGAATCACACTGGCGTTCCCTTTGTCAGCATCGGCGGCGGTTTTGCGATCGGAAACGGCTGGGAAGGGGAGTTGCCGCAGGTTGGCAACTCATTTATGTGGTCAGATAACCTCACGTGGGTGAAAGGGAACCACACGTTTAAATTCGGCGCGGATGTTCGGCGGTCACGGTTCGACCAGACGCTCTATTACAACGTGAGTGGCCAGTTTACGTTCAACAGCACGACGACGAATTCTGTCTCGGACAGCAATGCGGAGTACTTGCTGGGAATGCCGGACAGCTACGTTCAGGGTTCTGCTCAGCGTGAGAACGTCCGAAGCACGGGTGTGTACATGTTCGCGCAAGACAGCTGGAAAATTTCTCCGTCGCTTACCCTGAATTACGGACTGCGCTGGGAACTGGATACACCGCTGACAGATATTCTTCATCACGTGCAGACGTTCCGGCCGGGGCAGGACACCACGGTGTACCCCTGCCAGTTGAGCCAGGCCAGCATCAGCTACTTCCAGAGCAATTACGGAATTGCAAATCCCGACTGCAATAACACGGGAACTATGCCCACGGGGCTCGTGGTTCCAGGGGACAAGGGCGTTCCGAACGGGATGACGCAGACTTACTACAAGGCCTTTGCGCCGCGCATTGGAATTGCGTACAGCCCGAATTTCAGCAGCGGCCCAATGGCCAAGATGTTTGGAGCCAATGGCAAAACCAGCCTCCGCGCGGGATGGGGGATGTTTTACAACCCTATGGAGCAGTTGGTGCTTGAGCAATTCGGAGCTGAGCCGCCTTTTGGAGGCAGCACCTTTCTGCCTTCTACATTCTTCAATACGCCGTTCATCCCGCAGGCCGGCGGGGTCAGCCCGAATCCATTCAACGGGATTCTAAGTCCTGCGCCAGGGACGCCGACGGATTGGTCTGCGTTCCGTCCGATGCTGTTGTACGGCGATTTCCAGCCGCATATGCGGACGCAGTACACCGCGCAATATAACTTCACCATTCAGCGAGAACTGGCGAAGGATATTGTGTTGCAACTTGGCTACGTCGGATCCCAGGGGCACCGGCTGCTGGCGTCGCACGACATCAACGCAGCGAATCCGCGGACTTGCCTGGACCTGTACAACATTTCGCAGTACTACGCGCCGACGTTGCCAGACGGCAGTCCCAATCCCAACAGCAATCCAGCATTGAACGCAGCCTATGCCTGCGGTCAGTTCGCCGAGGACAATCAGTACATCCTTCCCGCAGGCAGCATTCCCACCGGATTCACGCTGCACATGCCCTATGGAGGGACCGCGCAATACGGTCCGGGGAATCCCCAACTTACGATGGTGGGTGTCCGTCCCTACTCGTCTCCAAACTGCAATCCCCTCACCGCTGCCGGCTGTCCCGTGGACGGAGTTCCCGTTTTCACCAACATCTTTGCTGAGGATACGATTGCAGCCGCGGCCTACAACTCGTTCCAGGCGAGCTTGGAGAAGCGCTTCTCGCACGGCTTACAGTTGCAGGCTGCCTATACTCTGAGCAAGTCGCTTGACTGGGCGTCGAGCTTCGAAGAGACGGTGAATCCCTTTAACTGGAAAGCCAGCCGAGCGCTTTCGCTGTTCAACTCGAAGCAACGATTCGTGATCAATTATGTGTGGGCGATCCCGGCGCGAAAGTTCGAGGGCTTCAAAGGGAAGGTTCTGGACGACTGGCAACTTTCCGGAATCATCTCACTGCAGAGTGGATTTCCGATCCGTATTCAGACGCAAAACGATAACGAGTTGATCAGCAGCCTTTTCTTTCTGGGTGCCGGGGCTCCGCAAATGGCGGGCAACACACCCCAGGTCCTCAATCCCAAGGTTTTAACCGCAAACGATGGCACTGCGTGCACGAGTCCGAGTACGCAGACTTGTGGACACTATTATCTGAACCCCTCGCAGTTCTCTGATCCGACTTTGGGGAGTTTCGCTACGACGCCGCGCTCGATCTGCTGCGGACCGGGCGAAAATCAATGGGATATCACTGTAGCTAAGAAGATCAACCTGGACGAGGCCCGGTATTTCCAGTTCCGCGCTGACATCTTCAACCTGTTTAATAAGACGCAATTCGTGAACCCAGACGGGAACTTTAGCAATTCAACCTTTGGCCAGGTGCTGCAGGCTCGCGATCCGCGTCTGGTGCAGTTTGCTTTGAAGTTCTACTTCTAGCTGTGCGAGTAGACTAAGTTCGACACCCCGGGCGGTTTCACCGCCTGGGCAATCTAATGGCCCGCCGCCTTATGTTCATGGTAAGCCGCGGCCGGCTTGAGTCATTCCGGAGAATCTCGATGTATCCCGATCTGCAGAAAGAAATCTCGACCTTCGAGCGGCGCACGCCCAAATCCGCCGAAGCCCATAAGAAAAATCTCAAACGTATTCCTCTTGGAGTCGCCAGCAACTATCGCGCCTATGATCCGTGGCCGATTTTTGTGAAGGAGGCCAGCGGCAGCAAGTTCCGCGATCTCGATGGGAACGAATATATCGATCACAACCTGACGTTCGGCGCGCTGATGGCGGGGCATTGTCATCCGGCGGTGATGAAGGCTGTCGAAAAGCGGCTCTCCACGGGCACCATGTTTGGCATGCCGCACGACATGGAATGGGAATTGGCGGAGGAAATCTGCACCCGCTTCCCGGTGGAGATGTGTCGCTTCGGCAACAGTGGTACGGAAGCGACCATGCACGCAATTCGCCTGGCACGCGCCGCGACCGGACGCGATAAGATCGTGAAATTTGAAGGCGCGTATCACGGGCTGCATGACAGCGCTTTGGTCAGCGTGAAGCCGCACGCGCCGGAGTATGGCGACATCAACAATCCCACGGCCGTGACCGGAGGCCTCGGCGTTCCGAAGTCCGCAATCGCAAACGTACTTATCGCTACATTCAACAATCTTGCGACTGTCGAACGGCGCTTCAAAGAGAATCCCGGCGAGATTGCAGCAATCATTCTCGAGCCGATCCTGATGAATGTTGGGCTTTGCATGCCGCAGCCCGGCTTTCTCAAAGGCTTGCGAGAGATCTGCGACAAGAACGGTGCCCTGCTGATCTTTGATGAGGTGAAGACCGGCGCGAAGCTCTGCTGGGGCGGCGCGAGCGAATACTTCGGCGTGACGCCCGACATGATCTGCCTGGCGAAGTCGATTGGCGGCGGCCTGCCGCTGGCGGCGTTTGGCACTCACAGGTCGGTGATGGACCTGATCAGCCAGCACAAGGTCTTCCACGGCGGGACGTACAACACGAATCCTGTTTCGATGGCGGCGGGGCTTGCCACGTTCCGCGAAGTCCTGACGCGCGACAACTACACACACGTCGAAAAGCTCAGCAAGAAGTTGGCTGAGGGCTATCGCAAGATCATTGCGAAAGCCGGATTACAAGCTTACATCGCGCAAGCCGGGGCAAATGGCGCGCTGATGTTGTATCCGAGGGAGATTGTGAACTATCGCGACTGGACGGTTGTTGACGTCGACCTGTGGCGTCACTACTGGTTCGGTATGGTCAACCGCGGCGTTATGGCGCAGCCCTACTGGTGGGATGAGCAATGGACGATCTCGGTGCAGCATACGGACGCTGACATCGACAAACATCTCGCCGCGTTTGACGACATCGCCGCATCGCTGGCGAAAGCGCAGCAGGAGCGCAGCGAGCGGGTGCCGGCGGAAGTCGCGCATTAGAAAACCAGGGGGCGGGGGTTAGGGATCAGGGTTCAGTCATCTCGCATGTTGACTGACCTTCTAATCCACAGCCCCGAGTCCCCAACCTCTGCCCTTGTCCACGACTCCACAATCCGCAGAACAGCCGCACTTGATCCGCGCGCTCGGGCGACGCGATCTGGTGCTGTTGTTCGTGGTGGCGGTTTTCAACCTGAACGTGGTGCCGTCGATTGCGGCGAACGGCGGGGTTACGGTCTGGCTGTGGATTATCTCCTTGCTGCTGTTTTTCTGGCCGCAGGGGATTGCGGTGATCGAACTGGCGCATCGGTATCCGGGCGAGGGCGGTGTTTATCTGTGGGCAAAAGAAGTGTTCGGGGACTTCCACGGATTTCTGTCGGGCTGGTGCTACTGGACGAACAACATGCTGTACGTGCCGACGGTGATGCTGTACTTCGTTGGCGTGTCGGTGTACGTGCTGGGGCCTGGACATCAGGGATTGGCCGATAACAAGGTCTTTGCATCGATTGCATCACTCACCCTGTTGGCATTACTGACCTTGTTTAACGTTCTGGGGCTGGGCGTCGGGAAATGGATCAACAACCTGGGCGCGATCGGAACCTTCGTCGCTGCGGCGGTGCTGATTGGGTTGGGTGTTGTGATCTGGACGCGATTTGGAACGACGATCACTCCGGCGGACTTTGCGATTCCGGCCAATCCGAAGTTTGTGCTGAATTCGTTTGGCGTGATCTGTTTTGGCCTCGTTGGGCTTGAGCTCGCGTCGGTAATGGGTGATGAGATTCAAGATCCGCGGCGGACTTTGCCGGGCGCCGTGGCCTGGGGCGGCGTTCTTTCGGGGGCACTGTACATCGGTGCAACGCTTACCTTGCTGATCGCGGTAGGGAAGAACGTGAACGTCCTGCAGGGAATCGTGCAAGCGGTAACGCACATGGCTGGGCGCGTTGGCGTGGGATGGATCACGATTCCATTTGCGGTGCTGCTCAGCTTGTCGATTGCCGGGATCGGCTCGGCGTGGATGGGCGGATCGGCGCGGATCCCATTTGTGGCGGGTTTGGATTCTTACATGCCGTCGTGGCTCGGGAAAGTGCATCCACGTTATACGACGCCTTACGCGGCGTTGATCCTGCAGGGATGTGTGTCGGCCGTTCTGGTAATTTTGAATTTTGCGGGCGCGGGCGTGCAGGAAACGTTTCAGAAACTTCTGTCATTAGCCGTTGTGCTGCAGCTTGTGCCGTTCGTCTACATGTTCGGCGCCCTGCTTAAGTTTGCCGTGACAGAGTCCGCGCCGCAGGGACAATACGGCCGAGGAACGCTGTTCATTTCCGGAGCCGCAGGATTGCTCACCACGATTCTTGGGATCGCGCTGGTGTTTTTTCCGGCGCAGCAGATCAGTTCCTTGTTTTGGTATGAGGTCTGGATGATCGGGATGACGATGTTTGCGATCGGCCTGGCCGCATTCTTCTTCTTTGTTTACGGGCGCCGCAAGGCGCGACAGACGATTCATGTAGCGACAGCCGCCTCGGCTGTCCCGGCGAGCGAGGCTCGCCGTTAGCGACGCGCAAGGAGGCCACGATGCCCAGCGGAGTGCAGACAGAAGTCAAAACCTACCAGATGTTCATCAATGGCGAATGGGTCGCCGGCAATTCCGGGAAGACGTTTCCGGTCTACGATCCCTCGACGGAAGAAGTTATTGCGCAAGTTCCCGATGCCAATGCCGCGGATGTAAACCGAGCGGTCGCCGCGGCTAAGGCTGCTTTTGAAGAAGGAGCGTGGGCCACGACGACAGCGCAGGAGCGTGGACGCGTGCTGTTCCGACTGGCCGACAAAGTCCGGCAGAATCTTCCAGCACTCGCCGAATTGGAGTGCCGCAACACGGGCAAGCCGATTGTCGAAGCCGAATACGACCTGAATGACGTCGCCACCTGCTTTGAGTATTACGGTGGACTCGCCACGAAAGTTGTCGGCCACGTGAATCCGGTTCCCGACAACGCTCTATCGCTTTCCCTCAAGGAACCGGTGGGCGTCGCGGGGCAGATCATCCCGTGGAATTATCCGCTGCTGATGGCGGCGTGGAAACTGGCGCCGGCGATTGCGGCCGGATGCACCTGCGTGTTGAAGCCGGCTGAGCAGACGCCGCTGACGGCGCTGGAATTTGCGCGCTATTTTGCTGAATGCGGCTTGCCTCCCGGAGTGGTGAACATCGTCACCGGATTCGGTGAGACTTGCGGCGCTCCCATCGTGCAGCACGCGGATGTGAACAAGATTGCATTCACCGGCAGCGCCGCGGTGGGCAAGATCATCGTGAAGCAGGCGGCAGACACGGTGAAGCGGGTCACGCTTGAGCTTGGCGGCAAATCGCCCAACATCTTTTTCGCCGATGCCGATTTCGAGGCAGCCATCGACGGCGCGCTCTTCGGTGTGTTCATCAACCAGGGCGAAGTTTGCTCCGCGGGCAGCCGGATCCTCGTGCAGAACTCGATTTACAAGAATTTTGTCGAAGCCATGGCCGAGAAGGCAAAGAAGATCAAGCTGGGTCCTCCGTTGGAGCGAGAGACAAAGATGGGGCCATTGGTCAGCAAAGAACAGTACGAGCGCGTGAATGAATATCTCTCGATCGGAAAAAAGGAAGCGAAGCTGGCTTCGGGCGGAGGGCGTCCGGAGAAGTTCGCGAAGGGCTATTACGTGCAGCCGACGATCTTCTACGATGTGGACAACAGCGCGCGCATCGCACGCGAAGAGATTTTCGGACCGGTGGCGGCGGTGATTCCATTCGACGACGAAAAAGATGCGATGAAGATCGCCAATGACACTCCCTACGGACTGGCGGCCGCCGTCTGGACGCGCGACATCTTCAAAGCCATGCGCGCCGTCAAAGCTTTGCGTGCCGGGATTGTCTGGGTCAATCACATGCAGCCAACCTATGTGGAAGCGCCGTGGGGAGGCTTCAAACAATCCGGGTTCGGGCGCGAACTCGGGCCGTGGGGAATCGAGGAGTATCTCGAGACCAAGCAGGTTCACATCAATCTGAACGAAGCGCCGATCGGCTGGTACTGAAATCAGAGATCAGGGACCAGGGGCTAGGGTAGTTTCGTTCTGATCCCTGGTCCCTGACCCCTAGTCCCCAGGATTTAAACATGTCTACCATTCAACTCCGCACTGAAATTCCTGGGCCGAAGTCGAAGGGCCTTTCCGAGCGCCGCGCAAAAGCCGTGCCCCGCGGACTTTCTCACGGCACACCTATCTACGTCGCCCGAGCGGAAGACGCATGGCTGGAAGATGTTGACGGTAATCGGTACATCGATTTTGCCGGAGGGATCGGCTGTGCCAACGCGGGTCATCGCCGCGATGCAGTTGTCGGGGCCGTGAAGGATCAGCTAGATCGCTTCCTCCACACGTGCGTGCAGGTGACGCCGTACGAACTCTACATCAGGCTCGCCGAGCGCATGAATGAAGTCACGCCGGGCAAGTTTGCCAAGAAGACCATCTTTGTGAATAGCGGTGCCGAAGCGGTCGAGAACGCGGTGAAGATCGCACGAGCTTACACGAAGCGTCCCGCCATCATCGCATTTGAAGATGCCTTCCACGGGCGCACGATGATGACTTTAGCACTGACCAGCAAGACGCATCCCTACAAGGCAGGTTTTGCGCCATTCCCGAGCGAAGTGTATCGGGTGCCGTTTGCGTACTGTTATCGGTGTTCCTATTCGATGAAGTATCCGTCGTGCGACCTGTATTGCGCGCGGCATCTGGAGGATACTTTCAAGCGCGTCGTGGCCAATGAGGAAGTGGCTGCGGTGATTGCAGAGCCGGTGCTCGGAGAGGGTGGATTCATTGCGCCGCCGCCCGATTACTTCAAGGTTCTCATTGAGCTGTGCCACAAGCATGGAATTTTGTTTATCGCCGACGAGGTCCAGTCTGGTTTCGGGCGTACGGGCGCGCTGTTCGCCAGCGAGCGATATGGAATTGAGCCGGATCTGCTGGTGACGGCGAAGTCGCTGGGTGGAGGCTTACCTTTAGCGGGCGTGACGGGCCGTGCAGAAATCATGGACGCTCCCGGCGTTGGCGGACTCGGAGGAACGTTCGCGGGCAATCCGCTCTCGTGTGCAGCAGCTTTGGCGGTGCTGGATCTGTTCGAACGGGAGAATCTGCTGGCACGCGCAAACGAATTGGGCGACCGGTTTCAACGGCGGGCGCGCGAGTGGCAGCGCCGCTGGCCGATCATCGGCGATGTGCGCGGTCTGGGTGG
>Ga0075030_100002558_pt1 | contig 16521 bp, 9 predicted proteins | sample LitLauG_LLR_2012_FD_71393 | JGI IMG/M metagenome (GOLD analysis project Ga0075030, IMG submission 71393) | Freshwater sediment microbial communities from Pennsylvania, USA - Little Laurel Run_MetaG_LLR_2012 | ecosystem: Environmental > Aquatic > Freshwater > Creek > Sediment | place: USA... | reverse complement strand
CTCAGCCCAGGGCGGATTGTTTCTGCCTCCATCGCCCGAGCCGGAAAAACTGGAGCTCACGCTGGCCCGCATCGCTGGCATCGTGGGCGAGCACAAAGTGGGGGCGCTGGAAATGCTCGACACGCATCATCCGGAAGGGTTCCGCATGCGGCGCTTTGTCGCCGAGGTGGCGCGAAGAGTTCCGCAGAAAAGAAGTCCCGATGCAGCCGAAGCGACCTCTGCGGTTACCGCTCTGCGCCGCGTTCGCCCACCATTGCGCGCCAACGTGACGCTGGAAAATGGCCAGCCCACGCAGGTTGTGTGCGTGAAGAAAAAAGATGTGCGGGGGGAGGTGCTCTGGAAGGCTGGTCCATGGCGCTTTTCCGGCGACTGGTGGGAGCACGAAGCCTGGTCGCGCGACGAGTGGGATGTTGCCTTGCAAAACCACCACACGATCGCTCTGTACCGCCTGGTGCACGATCTGCTCAGCGGTGGTTGGTTTGTGGAAGGAACATATGACTGAAAAAGCAGTCCTCAGTTCTCGGTTCTCAGTTCCCAGTGAAAAACTCTGGCTCAGAGCTCTTGCTGAGAACTGAGAACGGGGAACTTGTTTGTCGAATTTCACGCCCGCTCTGCTTTCAGCTTTCTCGAAGGTGCATCCCTGCCCGAGGATCTGGTGGCAACTTGCGCGCAACTCGGCATGCCCGCCATGGCGCTGCTCGATGCCGATGGCGTTTATGGCGCACCGCGTTTTCACCTGGCCGCCAGCAAAATCGGCCTGAAGGCGCACATCGGTGCGGAAGTCGCCTGTGGTCCTCTTCATTCTGTCATCCCGAGCGGAGCAGGTGCTTCAAGAAGCGAAGCACCTGCGGAGTCGAAGGACCCCTGCCCTCGGGAGTTTGCCAAAGCTATAGGGATTCCTCGCTCCGCTCGGAATGACAAAACTTTCCGACTTCCCCTGCTTGTTTCCTCTCGCTCTGGCTACCAAAATCTCTGTCGTCTGATCACCAAAATGAAGTTGCGTGCGAAAAAAGGGGAAGGTGCAGTTACCGGGCAAGAACTGCAAGAACACGCCGGCGGACTCATTTGTCTCACGGGAGGATCCGAAGGTCCGCTGGCGGCGGCTTTGCAGCAAGGTGGCTTCGAAGAAGCGCAGAAACTGTTGGATCATCTCACCGGAATTTTCAGTACCGGCAACGTCTACGTCGAACTGCAGCGCCATTTTCAGCGCGAAGAAGAATCCCGCAATCGTGCCGCGGTCGATATTGCCCGTTCACTGCATCTTCCTTTGCTCGCGACCAATGGAGTTTGTTATGCCACTGCCAAAGCTCGTGAGTTATGCGATGCTTTTACTGCCATTCGCCACCACCGCACTCTCTCCACCGCCGGACGCCTGCTCTCCCGCAACTCCGAACGCTTTCTGAAGTCTCCGCAGGAAATGCAGCAGCTCTTTGCCGATCTGCCCGATGCGATCAGCAATACAGTTGGCCTTTCCGAACGCCTGGAATTTACTCTCAACGATCTCGGCTACCAATTCCCGTGCTATCCCGTGCCCGAGGGTGAGACCATGAATGCCTTCCTGCGCGAGCGCGCCTGGGAAGGATTCCGCGCGCGCTATGGCCGTGGCACGCCAGACCTGCAAGCCCGTGCCCGGCGCCAGATCGAGAAAGAACTGGCGCTCATCGAAAAACTCAAACTCGCCGGATACTTCCTCATCGTTTGGGACCTGGTCCGCTATTGCCGCGAGCAAAATATTCTGGTGCAGGGACGCGGTTCCGCCGCCAACAGCGCCGTCTGTTACGCGCTCGGCATCACGGCGGTCGACGCTGTCCGCATGGAACTGCTCTTCGAGCGATTTCTTTCGGAAGAGCGTGGCGAGTGGCCCGACATCGATCTCGATCTGCCCAGCGGTGACGAACGTGAAAAAGTTATCCAGTATGTCTACAAGCGATACGGCGAGCGCGGCGCCGCCATGACCGCCAACGTCATCACGTATCGCAACCGCATGGCTGCCCGCGAAATGGGCAAGGCGTTGGGATTCGATCCGGAAACGCTCCAGAAAATTTCTGCCGCCGTTGCCACCTGGGAATTCCGCGACGAGAACGACGCCCTCGACCGCCGCTTCCACGATGCCGGGCTCGACCTCAGTCATCCCCGCCTGCGCAAATATTACGAGCTATGCCTTGCTGTGCAGGACATGCCCCGCCATCTTGGCCAGCATTCCGGCGGTATGGTCATCTGCCAGGGACAACTTGATTCCGTCGTGCCGCTGGAACCCGCCTCCATGCCCGGCCGTGTGGTCGTGCAATGGGACAAAGAAGACTGCGCCGATATGGGCATCATTAAAGTGGATTTGCTCGGCCTGGGCATGATGGCCGTACTTAAAGATTCCATCGAACTCATTCGCGGCCACTATTGCGAAGAAGTCGATCTGGCGCATCTTCCCCAGGACGATACGCAGGTGTATTCCACGCTGCAGCAGGCTGACACGGTGGGAATGTTTCAGGTCGAAAGCCGCGCGCAAATGTCGTGCCTGCCGCGCCTGCGCCCCATGCGCTTCTACGACATCGTGGTGCAGGTCGCCATCATCCGCCCGGGGCCGATTGTCGGGCAGATGGTGAATCCGTTCCTGCAGCGCCGCCAGGGAAGGGAAGAAGTGACCTACCCGCATCCCTCGCTCGAGACGGTGCTGCAGCGCACGCTCGGCGTTCCGCTCTTTCAGGAACAACTGCTGCGGATTGCCATGATCGCCGCCAACTTCACCGGAGGCGAAGCGGAAGAGTTGCGTCGCGCCATGGGATTCAAACGCTCGCAGGCACGGATGAAGGAGATCGAAGCCAAACTGCGCGCCGGCATGACACAAAACGGAATATCTCCCAAAGCGCAGGAAGAAATCATTCTCTCCATCACGTCTTTCGCGCTCTACGGATTTCCTGAATCGCACGCCGCCAGCTTCGCGCTGATTGCCTATGCCAGCGCATATTTGAAATGCCACTATCTGGCCGCGTTCACCGCCGCCCTGTTGAACAACCAGCCGATGGGATTTTATTCGCCGGCCACGATCGTCAAAGACGCGCAGCGTCACGGATTGAAGCTACTGCCGGTCGATGTGACATGCTCAGAGTGGAAGTGCACGTTGGAAACAGTTCTCAGTTCCCAGTTCCCAGTTCTCAGTAAAAACCCGGCCGCGGAGCGGCAACAGAATGCAGCCCACGGCACGAGCCGTGAGTTCGACACCAAAAATGAAGAAGCCCTGGAAGGACGAAAGAATATCGCGCTCCGCATGGGCTTGCGCTACGTTCGCGGCTTGCGCGAAGAGGCCGCGCGGTCGCTGGTTCTCGAACGCATGCGCGCTCCCTTCACTTCGATTCACGATTTCACGCGCCGGGTGCCCGAACTGCGCAAAGACGAACTGGGCACGCTGGCGGAAATCGGAGCGTTGAATGCAGTCGCCAGTAAGCCGCTCGTCAACGCGAAACCTGAAACCGGAAACTCGAAACTTCACTTCCACCGCCGCGATGCTCTCTGGCAGGTCGAACGCGCCGTACGCAACTCCGGGCCGCTGCTGGAACAACAGCCCGAACCCGACGTTCCTTCGCCCTTGCAGCCCATGAACCACGAAGAGCGACTGGTTGCCGACTTCCACGGCACCGGAATCACCGTCGGCCCGCATCCCATGGCGTATCGTCGCGAATGGCTGAATGCCATGGGCATTCGCCGAGCCAGCGAACTGCGTGATCTGCCCAGCGGGAAACGGCTGCGCATCGGAGGCTGTGTGATTACCCGCCAGCGTCCGGGCACGGCGAAAGGTTTTGTGTTTATCAGCCTGGAAGATGAAACCGGAGTGGCCAACGCCATCATCCGGCCTGACCTGTTTCATCAGAATCGCCTGCTGCTGGCCAGCGAACGCTTCCTCGCCATCGAAGGCATTCTGCAGAATCAGGACAACGTGATCTCAGTTCGCGCCGAACGCGTGCAGCCGCTGTTTGTCACGAAAGCGGAAACGGTCTCGCACGACTTCCATTAGAGGTGGTCAGCGGCCAGTGATTAGTGGCCGGAAAAACCACGTAACCACTGACCACCACTCCTCATTTCCCCGCGTAGCTAACTCGCCAGATCGAATTCGACCCGTCATCGCTTACCAGCAGGGAACCATCGGGTGCTACCGTCACGCCGACCGGACGACCCCAGACGTCCCCGTTCGGCAACACAAAGCCGGTCAGGAAATCTTCATACTCGCCTGTGGCATGTCCTGTCTGGTGCAGCGGCACGCGAATCACCTCATAACCCACGCGGACCGCCTTGTTCCACGACCCGTGTTCCGCAGCGAAGATATCTCCTCTGTACGCAGGCGGAAAGTTTTCGGCTTCGTAAAAGGCCAATTCCAGCGACGCATTGTGCGGCTGCAGCAGCACATCCGGGACAATCGCTTTATCCTTCAGTTCCGGGTGTTTGTCCATGTGCCGCGGATCCTGGTGGGCGCCGATATACCACCACGGCCAGCCATAGAATCCGCCCTCCTGCACATGCGTAATGTAGTCAGGCACCAGATTGTCGCCGAGCGCGTCGCGTTCATTCACCGAGCACCACAACTCCCCGGTCTTCGGATTCACCTTGATCCCGCCGCCAGCGTTGCGGACGCCGTAGGCGTAGATGCTGAGCGTGCAATTTGCCGGATCGCACACCAGGATGTCGGCGCGATTTTTCTCTTCCGGATGGGTGTCAGTATCGTCGACATTCGAGGCCGAGCCGACCGCCACGAACATCTTCTTGCCATCAGGAGAGAACTCGACCGCGCGCGTCCAATGTCCGCCGCCGGACGGCAGGTCAGCGATGTGCTGTGACGCTCCGCTCGCCTTCAGGTCGCCATTGTGATACGGGAAGCGAATCACCTCATCCTCGTCGCCCATATACACCCACTGCGGATACGGTCCCGGCGGATAAAACGCGATCCCGTAGGGCCGTTTCAGCCCCTCCGCAAAAGTCGACATCTGCTCCGGCTTGCCGTCGCTGCTCATGCCCCGAAAAATCCGAATGCGTCCGGGCTCGCTTTCCGCCAGAAAGATGTCACCGTTCGGAGCAGTGCGCATCCACCGCGGATTGTCCAGCCCGGCTGCGTAAAGCTCAACTTTGAACCCAGCGGGCGCCACCGGCCAGGCGTCCTTCGGACGCGCTGCCAGTTCCGGGCCGTTCCGCGCCGAGTCGGTAGCAAACGGTTCGGGCAGATCCTTCACCGTGATCTTTCGCGTCGTCCCGGGCGATTCGTAGCGAAAGTCGGTGAAAGGAGCCTGCGGAGATGGGTCTTTGATTGGCGCCGTCGTCGCCGCCGCCGGAGTCGAACTTGCCGCTGCCGGAGCGGCGGTGGTCGTGGCCTTTCCGGACGCCAGTGCTTCGACGTAAGTGATGATCTGCCAGCGCTTGTCCTCCGGCAGAAATGCCCACGACGGCATGCCGTTGTCTTTGTCTCCCTGCGTGATGAACCAGAAGACTTCGCCCTCCGGCACGCCTTTCAGCTTGCCATCTACGAGCGAGGGGACGTTGCCCGTACCCTTGCCCAGCTTGCCGTGGCAGGCCAGGCAATTGCGGGCATAGAGGGTTTTGCCGGCGTCGGCAGCATCCGCGTGTCCGGAAAACGGATTTTTTGAGCTTTTGACCGAGTCGGGGGCGTTATGGAAGTTCTTGTCAACGGCCGCCAGCGTCAAGGGAAAGACAGCGAAGAGGACTGCGACAGAAATTCTGCAGACGTGCGCACGCATGTGTACCCTCGCAAAAGTTATAATCTGGAGCCACAACTTTAGACGTACCGCCAGATTCCCACGATTCGATTTTACAAGGTTTTGCCGGCTGCTCGAGATCGTGGCAGTTTGTCGAAGTACTGCGAAGTCCGGATGGACATCGAATGTGCGGATTGGATGGCGTTCCTATAGCCTTCCGCACAGAACACCAACGGGAGCTGATCGATGAAAACGATTCGTGGACCAGCCGTCTTTCTGGCGCAATTCGCTGCCGACAACCCGCCGTTCGATAACCTTGACAATATTGCTCGGTGGGCAGCAGGGTTGGGCTACAAAGGAGTGCAGATTCCTTCCTGGGACGCGCGCCTTTTCGATCTGAAACGCGCTGCTGAGAGCAGAGCTTACTGCGATGATCTTCGGGGTACGCTGGCGAAGCACAAGCTGGAACTGTCGGAACTCTCCACCCACTTGCAGGGCCAGTTGGTCGCTGTGCACTCGGCATACGATATGGCGTTTGACGCCTTTGCTCCGGAAGCGCTTCGTGGCCATCCCAAACAGCGCCAGAAGTGGGCGGTCGAGCAGTTACTTCAGGCGGCCAAGGCGTCAGGAAATTTCGGACTGAAAGCGCACGTCACGTTTTCGGGAGCCTTGGCTTGGCCTTTCGTCTATCCGTGGCCGCCGCGGCCTGCGGGCTTGATCGAGACCGCTTTCGACGAACTGGCTCATCGCTGGCGACCGATCCTCGACGCGTTTGATCAAGCCGGGGTCAATCTTTGTTTTGAGATTCATCCCGGAGAAGACCTGCATGATGGCGCCAGCTGGGAAATGTTTTTGGCTAGAATCGGGAATCATCCCCGGGCCCATATTCTTTTCGACCCCAGCCATTTTGTTTTGCAGCACCTGGACTACCTGCAGTTCATCGACCTCTACCACGATCGCATCAAGATGTTTCACGTGAAGGACGCGGAACTTCGCCCGACTGGACGCGTGGGAGTCTACGGCGGGTACCAGTCCTGGGCAGACCGCGCGGGCCGGTTCCGCTCCCCCGGTGATGGGCAAGTCGATTTCCGCGCGATCTTTTCGAAGCTCACGCAGTACGGCTATGACGGCTGGGCCGTGCTGGAGTGGGAGTGTTGCATCAAGAGCAGTGAGCAGGGCGCAGCCGAAGGCGCGCCGTTCATCGCGCGCCACATCATTCAGGCAGTGGACCGTTCGTTTGAAGATTGGGCGGGCTCGGCGCCTGATCCGCGTACCAACCGGCGCATTCTTGGATTGGACTAGGGCGACAACCGATCTTAGACGGAGGATCTTACAACTATGGCGATCACTGGGTCGAGTTCCGGCGCGTCCCGCCGGCGGCTTCGGTTGGGAATGGTGGGCGGCGGTCCGGGCGCGTTCATTGGAGCGGTACACCGGATCGCGGCACGATTGGATGATCGCTATGAACTCGTCGCTGGCGCCCTGTCTTCGAACCCTGAGCGCGCCCGCGCCGGAGCCCGTGAACTGCACATCGCCGAGGACCGCTGTTATGCGACCTTCCAGGAAATGGCAGCAGCGGAGGCCAAGCGTCCAGATCGAATCGACGCAGTTGCCATCGTCACGCCCAATCACGTCCACTATCCCGTGGCCAAGGCTTTTCTCGAAGCCGGCATTCACGTCATCTGTGATAAGCCGATCACCACCACGGTGAAAGACTCGCTTGATCTCGCTGCGATGGTGCGCCGCACGAACCTTGTTTTCGGCCTGACTCACAACTACACCGGCACGCCCATGGTGCGCCAGGCGAAGCAGATGATAAAGGAGGGAGAACTCGGCCCGATTCGCCTGGTGCAAGTCGAGTATGCACAAGATTGGCTGGCCACTCCGCTGGAGAATACTGGCCACAAACAGGCCGCGTGGCGCACCGATCCCGCGCAGAGCGGCCCCGGTGGATCGCTGGGGGATATTGGCACCCATGCCTTCAATCTTGCCGAATTTGTTACCGGGTTGCGTTGCGAGCAGTTAGCCGCCGAACTCACCAGCTTTGTGCCGGGCCGCAAGGTCGACGACAACGCGCAAATGTTGCTGCGTTTCAATCACGGGGCGCGGGGAGCGCTTTGGGCGAGTCAGGTGGCCACGGGAAACGAGAACAATCTCCGCCTGCGAGTGTACGGAGAAAAAGCGGGAATCGAGTGGAGGCAGGAAGATCCCAATTACCTGCGCTTCACGCCGCTGGGCAAGACCTCGGTTCTGATGAGTCGTTCCGGGCCCGGATCGACCACGGATTCACTGCGCGCGAGCCGCATTCCAGTGGGTCATCCCGAGGGCTACCTGGAAGCCTTCGCGCAACTCTACACCGACCTGGCCGTACAAATCGCAGCCAAGCTGGAAGGCAGGGCTCCGGATCCCGCGTCGTTGTTGGTGCCCACGGTCGACGACGGCGTGGCCGAAATGCGGTTTATGGCGGCTGCCATCGCATCGTCGAAGAAAAATTCAAGCTGGGTCTCGTTGGCCGATATTGCGTAGTCAGAGTGGACCAGATCGTCTACCATGGTCCCGCATCAACCTCATTTCTTCAGGTGACCGCATGCGATTCTCTTATCGCTCCATGGCAAGTACGTGTGTGCTCGTTCTGCTTGGCATCTCTATCTTCTTCATCCCCTCTCGCGCTTCCTCGCAAGTCGCCGATCCCAGTGCTCCCACGGCGTCCCTCAGCCCTGAGGAGATTGACGAAATCTGGCAAAAAGCCAGTTCAAAATATGACGCGGCCCGGGCCGCCATTCTGGAACACGTGGACCAGGTCAACCGGAACGGCACCTTCCGTCCCGACTGGGAGTCGCTGCAGCACTACCAGGTACCGGAGTGGTACAAAGACGCCAAGTTCGGCATCTTCATTCATTGGGGCGTCTATTCGGTTCCAGCGTTCGGCAGTGAGTGGTATCCGCGCGAGATGTATTCGCCGGGAACCGACGAATACAAGCACCACATCGCAACCTACGGCACGCAGGACAAATTCGGATACAAGGATTTCATCCCGAAGTTCAAGGCCGAGAAGTACGATCCGTCCGCGTGGGCGCGGCTATTCAAGGACGCGGGCGCGAAATACGTCGTGCCGGTGTTCGAACACCACGACGGTTTCACCATGTACGACTGCGGGCTATCGGATTGGACTGCGGTCAAAATGGGTCCGCACCGTGATCTCTGGGGCGATCTCGCGAAAGCCGTACGGGCTGAAGGATTGCATCTGGGCGCGTCCTCTCATCGCGTGGAACACGATTTCTTCCTGGAAAAGGGCCGCACCTTTACCTCCGATGTGAACGATCCGCGTTATGCCGCGTTCTACGGCCCGGCTCACCATTGGATGGTCAATACCGGAAGCAGCCCGCTCTCGAACGACTTCACTTATGTTTCGCAGGCCTGGACGCACGATTGGCTGGCCCGCTCCGCCGAACTCGTCGATAAGTACCATCCCGAGATGATTTACTTCGACTGGTGGATCGGACAACCGTCAGTCCGTGCCGACCTGGTGCGCTTCGCTGCTTTCTACTACAACACCTCGATGCACAACGGCGCTCCTGTGGCTCTGATCAACTACAAGGACTACGCCATGCAGTTGAACTCCGGGGTGCTCGATATCGAGCGCGGACAGTTATCGGGCGTTCGCGAGCCGTACTGGCAAACCGACACATCCGTCAGCAATCGCTCCTGGGGATACATCGAGAACGACACGTTCAAATCGGCGGAGTTCATCGTTCATCAACTGGCCGATGTGGTCAGCAAGAACGGCAACCTGTTGTTAAACATCGGACCGAAGTCTGACGGTACCATCCCCGACGCGGTACAGCAGGTGCTGCGCGACGTCGGTGCATGGCTCAAGATCAACGGGGACGCGATCTACGGCACGCGTCCCTGGAGAATCTACGGCGAGGGCCCGACCAAGGTCGTTGAAGGCGCATTTCACGATACCGAGACGCAGTCCTACACGCCGGAAGATTTCCGCTTCACCACCCGGAGCGGTGCGCTCTATGCCATTGAACTGGCGTTGCCCCCGGCTCGCCAGGCGGTCATCCACTCTCTGGCTTCGGGAACAGTCGGGGAGCAAAACGTGGAATCGGTGGAACTGCTGGGTTCGGACGGGAAGCTTTCGTTCGAACAGAACCCTGACGGCTTGCACGTTCACCTGCCCGATGCGGCGCCAGGCAAGTACGCTTACGCTTTCCGGATTCGCTTCGGGAGCCAACGCTAGCGGGCTTGAGAAGGGGCCACTCACTCAACGTTGTTGACCGGTTCCTGCGCTTCGACCTCGGGTTCCGGTTCCGCCGGAATCTCGATTCGCACGTACCGGTGTTTTTTCGTGGACTGGTAGCTGGGAGCAAAGCAATGGACGAAGCCGCGCCGTGCTCGGAACGTCTTTTGTGAATCGTATCTGCTTTGGGCCTCTTCGATGGTCGCGAAGCCGCCTCGCGGCGACAGAGTGTACTGAATCCGGACGCTGCGCTTTGCCGCCGGATCCAGCCAGCAATGGGTCTCGCGCACGAAATAGCCAGTTTGATCGTTGAGGGTTTCTTTGCCCATCTGCAACTCGAAGCATTGTTCGATCCAGGGCAGAGCCTGGGGAGTCTTGGTTCGATAGAGGGACTCTTTCATCATTGCCTCCCCAAAAGACGGAGTGATTCTACTCCGTATCTTGCGATCCCGCTGCAAGGTCCCCGGTCGAGGTTCGCAGGGTTCGCCCGGACCACTAGCGAAGAGGGCTCCATACATCCCGCGTTCACCGCCCGTTGGCCCACTCTCAGGCAGGGCATGGCGCACCACCAGATTCCGTTCACGTTCACCCGACCGACACGCCACGTGTGCCGCTAGCGCTGTTCCATCTGCCGGGAAACCCCCGTGCCTCGAGGTTCCGCGCGATTGCCGCTCGACACTCGTCGCCTGGAGTCGGGCCATGGGCACGAATCGCTCGATGCACTGCCCTTGCCCCACGTTGACGCCGAAGACGCCATCGGTGCTGCGAAGTGAAGGCTTCGGGATGCAGAGCCAAGCAACCGGCATTCGCCCAAAGACGTGCGGCGCGGCTCTGGTTGAGGTTCCCTTCTCAGGGTCTTAAGAGTCGGGCGAACTGCTGACTGGCGACTGGTCCTTTCCGTTGGGTCAGCCGCTTGCTAGCCGAGGAGCTTTTTGCGCCTACCTGCACTGCTTGAGCCGGCCGGCCACGACGCCGGGCATGACCGACGAGAAGCCGTTTGGACTGATGGTCCCGGGCTCACGAACGGCGCCCCAGGTTTTCAGGCTCTGATTAAAAAGACTGCAAGCTTTCTGCAGACGCGGCAACCGGTCGGATTGCTTTTCCCTTTCGGCAAGCTTCATTTGCGCATCCCCCTGCCCGGCGTAAGAATTGGCGATCACGTAAAGAGCTTCCTCGCTTGGCGAGGCTGAGTCGGAAATGGTGGCGAGCGTCATGCCTTTTTCATAAGCATCGGCCGCGCCGCGGGCGTCTCCCTGACCCAAAAGGGCGGACGCAATGCTGTTGTAATCGGCGGCAAGGCGCAAGCGAGCGTCCTCATTCTTGGGGTCCCCGGCATAGATTCTTGCGGTGATCTCCAGCGATTTCCGGTAATAGCTGAGCGCGAAGTTTTCGTTCCCGGCTCGCTGATAAACCGCCCCAGCTGTATTCATAGCGGCGGATTGTACCCCTTGCAATTCGACATTGCTGGGATCGTCGGCGAGCAGCGCGCTCATGATGCTGAGTGACCGCTTGGCCGCGGGAATAGCCTCTTGCCACTTTGCGGTGCGGGAGACCGAGTCCGCCACGTTGCTGTAGTCCTCAGCCAAACTGAGCTGAGCCCACTTATCTCGCGGATCCGCGGCAGTGAGCCGGCTGGACAGTGCAAGCGTGTCACGCGCCGCCTTGACGGCGTCTGCGTACTCTCCGTTGGCCAGGCGAACGACAGAGATGCGCTGACAGACACCGTGCAGATTGTCCTGCAATTTGGGGGTGGGCGAGTGCGTCACCAGCTTGGCGAAAAGCGCCTGCGCCGCCACATACTGTTGGAGCGATCCCTGCCTCTGCCCGGACAGGAGCAACTGGTCTCCCATGCGGACCACGGCAGCTCCCAGGGAACGCTGCGCAGACTCGTCCTCCGGTCGCAACTTGGCAAGGCGCTCGGCAACCTCCATGTTCTTGCGTCGTGCGGCCAGGGCAGCGTTACGGTCGCCGAGGTTCGAGAGATTGAAATTGCCGCCGAGGATGTCCGCCTCACCCTCATAGTCGCTGGCCAACTCTTGCAGCAGGCCGGCGTCCTGGGGATGAGAAGGGAGTGCCTTCTCGCCCAAGGCAACGGCTTGCTCTACGTCCTGATAGGCTTCCGCGGTCTGGCCCGAGGAAAGAAGCTTCTCGGATACTGCGCGGTAGGAATCGGCCAGCGCCATGATGTTGTCGAGGCTCCGGGGATCGGCGGCATAGATCTGCTTGCGAATTTCCAGCGCGTTTTGAAAACTGCGGAGCGCCCCGGTCGTGTCGCCCAAATTCGCCGCGAACTGGCCTCCCTGCGCCTCGCCAATCCTGCGGTAGGCGGAGGCCAGTTCGGCCATCAACGAGATGTCTGCCGTGGACTCTTGGGACAGACTGTCGAGGTACTCCAGGCCCCGCTCAACAATCAGTTTGCGTGTGGCGGTGCTTCCCGGTACCGCGGAGACAGAATCATGAATCTCGAAGATCAGCGAGTTGGCGAGCCTGCGCACGTCGTTGAACCGCCTCTCGGCACGGGCCCTCTCCGCACGAGCCACGTGGGCTTCGCGCAGAGAGACTGCGGTCCCCATGATCAAGGCCAGCCCAGCCACGGCCGCGGCGGAGATCCCGGCCCGATGGCGGGTGACGAATTTCCGCGCTCGGTACTGCAGCGAATCACCGTGCGCCGAGACCGGCAGGTTCTCGAAGTGACGACGGATGTCCTCAGCAAACTGTTCCACCGACCCGTAGCGACGCTCCGGTTCCTTGCGCAGAGCCATCAGAATAATGTTGTCGAGGTCTCCGCGGAGTTGCGCGCTAAGTTTTCCCGGTAGAGATCCGCGCGACGTGCTGACGGTTTCTGGAGTGACCTTCGCCCGTCTTTCTTCAGTCGTGAACGCAGTCCGCAGGACGGCCAGGCTGGGCTTCTCCGGTTCCTGCTCACAGGCGGCTCTCGCAAGGGTTTCCGGCGTGCGCAGCGCGACTCGATACGGGGGATGCCCGGTTAATAGTTCGTACAGGACCACTCCCAGGGAGTACACGTCGCTCGCAGTGGTGATGGGCTCACACTTGACCTGCTCGGGACTCGCGTAGGCAGGCGTCAGTATCCGCAGGCCCATCGTGGCTTGATCAATTCCATCCGAGGCTTCTGGATCCAGGATCTTCGCAATTCCAAAATCGATGAGCTTGGGCGACCCCTCCCGGGTTACCAGGATGTTGTTGGGCTTGATGTCGCGGTGCACAATAAGGCGGCGGTGGGCGTACTGCACGGCGGAGCATACTTCGAGGAAGATCTTCAAACGCGCATCGATGGTCAGTTGATGATCATCGCAGAACTCCGCGATGGGCTGCCCGTCGACCAACTCCATCACAACATATGGAATCTCGTCCTGGGTGGTGCCTCCCTCCAGCAACCGGGCAATGTTGGGGTGCTCCAGATTCGCCAGGATCTGCCGCTCGACGCGAAAGCGCTCTAACGCCAGGGGTGTGGTGAGCCCCACGCGAACCAGCTTAATCGCGACCTGTTTTCTGTACTGGTCATCCGCACGAGCGGCGCGGTACAGCGTACCCATTCCGCCCTCGCCGATCATTTCGAGAATCTGGTAAGGTCCGATACGGCATCCCACTAGGGGCCGCTCCTTGAGGGGCCCATTTTTCAGACTTACACGGACTGGCGATTGCAGGAACCCGTCTCCACCGTCATCTTCCTCCAGCAACAGCGACTCTACTTCCTGCCGAAGGGCGTGATCGTCACGGCACGCATCCTCGAGGAACGCCTTTCGTTGCTCTGGGACAAGATCGAGCACCTGCTCGAGGACGGCTTTGACCTGTTGCCATCGCTCAGGAATCATGAGCATCGCTCCGTCGCAATTCCCGCTGCAGCCAGATGCGGGCGGTCGACCATTCGCGACTCACGGTCGCGGGGGAGATCCCAAGCACTTGCGCAGTGTCTTCGATCGACAAGCCGCCAAAGAAACGCAGATCGACGATCTGGGCTTGGCGTGGATCCATGCTGCTGAGCGAACTCAACGCGTCATCCAGGGCGACCACATCCACTTGCGACGTCTGCGGCAAAGCGATGGCTTCGTCAAAAGTGAGGGTGACACAACCGGAGCCGCGCTTGGCAGCGCCGCGGGAACGGGCGTGATCCACCATGACCTGGCGCATCAAGCGCGCGGCGATGGCCAAAAAATGGGCGCGGTTTTCCGCTCGCAGTGAGGATTGCCCTACCAGTCTCAAATAGGCTTCGTGAACCAACGCAGTACTCTGCAGCGTCTGGTGTTGGCCGGCGAGACATCTCCCGGCGATTCGGCGTAACTCCTGGTAAACGACGGGGATCAGGGCTTCGCGAGCGTCCTCGTCGCCACCGCCCCATCGGGCAAGCAACTCCGTCACCTCATTCGAAGAAGAACTCACAGCCGCTCCCCACGCGGACCGGTCGGGCTTTTGGCGGAGAACAGTACCCTGCCCACCCTGCAAAGTCAAGAACCGGCTAGGAGTTTAGAGCCATTGCACCCGATTCAGAGATCTCGGGCAGAGCGACCTTCTCACAGAGCTTGGGGCTGGTCCGAACGAGGCGAAAAAAATCGCACCCCTGTGAGGCAATCCGCCCCGCTTTTCCGAATTTGTAAGTGACGGGGGAAATGGGCAGACCTGGGGACAGAGCCTCTACCCGACCCCGACGGAATGAAATTCTTGAAAGCGAAAGGATTGTTTATGCGGATGCGATACTCCTTCTGGCCCATGGCGGCTTCGCTGGTGCTCCTCATGCTCACCACCGAAGCCCAGCTGTTTGCGCAATACACGATCAACACGTTCGCCAATAGCACCGCAAGTCTGCTGATTCACGGGCAAGGCGTTGCCGTGGACAGCGCCAACAACGTCTACGTCGACGGCACTTTCAACGGTTACACGTGGCCTGCGGTGATCAAGGCCAATGCTTCCGGCCTCAGTGTCGTAGCTGGGACGAGCTCTCTATCCGGTTCCACCGCTTGCGGCCAACCGTCGAACAATGAGTTGTTGTCTGGCATTGGCGGGGTTTGGGTCGACGGTTCGGGAAATGTTTACATTACCGCGTCGGGCGCCGACCAGGTGCTCCGCGTCAACGGAACTATTTTATGCCTCGTCAACTCCGAGCTTAATGCCAATGGCTTTAACGGCGTCGTGACGGACAGCGCAGGCAACCTGTACTTTGCCTCGTACCAAGACCATGTCATCTACAAGTTAGCGCCAGGTGCGACCAAGCCAACGCCATTCGCCGGGAACGGAACCGAAGCCTGCGGCAACGACGAGATGGCCTATCCGGAGGGGATCGCGCTCGATGGCGCCGGGAACATGTATATCGCCGATCAGTACTGCAACGTCATCTGGAAGTTGAATCTCAGCTCCCCAAACACGATTGGAATCGCCGCCGGCAATCCGACCGTGCCGGGCGCGAAGGGAGGGTTCTCGGGAGACGGACTAACGGCCACCAATGCCAATGTTATGCTCTCCACCCCATACGGCGTCGCCGTCGACCTGTTCGGCAATCTCTATATCGCCGACACGGGGAACGACCGTATTCGAAAGGTCGGCACCGACGGCATCATCGACACCATCGCCGGCAACGGTATCGCAGGATTCTCGGGTGACGGAGGAGCAGCGATCCCCTACGCTGAACTTTCCAACCCCAAGGGCATCGCAGTGGGGTTGGACGGCAAGGTCTACGTGGGCGACTTCGGCAACCAGCGGATCCGCGTACTGATGCCCGCCTGGGCTGGCATTGACAGTCCAGTCCCAGGATCGGTCCTTTTTCCCACCGTGACCTTCACTTGGAGCGGAGGTGCACCCGGGAGCACCTACCAACTCGACATCAGCGACAAGATTGGGGCAATGGGACAGGGAGACTTGTATTGGAATGGTTCCATCAGCGGGCAGCAGTCGGAGACGGTTTCGCTTCCCTGCGACGGCCGGAAGATTTACGTCCAGCTAGGCACGTTTGTGGACGGCGTGCTGGTGAACCCAGGTACTTACGCCTATCAGGCCTGCCAGGTGTTCTATATGAGCGTGACGCCGACTACGCTGCCGCAAACCGGGGGCACAGTCAACATCTTCCTGGAGAAGTTCAACTACTTCCCAGGTTCCACCTTGACCTTGACGAAAACGCCGTATCCGTCTTACTGTATCCCGACCTGCCGCCCGCCTGCCGTCCTTGCCTCGTGGACGACTCCGGCAACGGGCTACCAGCTCTTCTGGACTTTCTACTCTTACAACCTCAATGTTCCGGCTCTGCCACCGGCATATCCGTACGCGGAGCAGTTTGTGCTCACGGCGACGGTCACGTCAGGAGGAGTCGTGGTGGAACGGTCCAGCGTATTTGTGACCCAGTACTAGCCCTCTGACCGTCGGGAGGAGAACAGGAAGCTGCGTGAAATAGCTCGCGCAGCGTAAGGCGAGTCTGGACTCCAGCCGGGGTCCAGGCTCGAATTTTTGAGCTTCGGTGCACGCCAAATTGCATATGTAAAGCGCAACGTTGAGGGTGAATCTCTTTCCTACATCCGGAGGTGGGTCATGGAACCTAAAGCAATTCACACTCCCGCCATGACACGGGCACTGACGGGC
>Ga0075030_100002557_pt1 | contig 16522 bp, 12 predicted proteins | sample LitLauG_LLR_2012_FD_71393 | JGI IMG/M metagenome (GOLD analysis project Ga0075030, IMG submission 71393) | Freshwater sediment microbial communities from Pennsylvania, USA - Little Laurel Run_MetaG_LLR_2012 | ecosystem: Environmental > Aquatic > Freshwater > Creek > Sediment | place: USA... | reverse complement strand
GGCGTTGCCGCCAGATGCCGGGCCAGCTTGTCGAATGCGACATTCCAGCCCCGGGTGTGGTCGTCGCGGCTGGCCACGCTGGGGAGCCCTTCCTGTCGAAACGCGAGTTCCGTCGCGCCGCCCTGCGGCTTGAACACGAGTGTCAGCAGGCTGGCGCGCGCCGGATCGTCGGCCCGACCCCAGGTGAACACCAGCGTCCTGGGCCTGTCGATGGCCTTGAAGATGCCGCCGACCGGGACCCGCTGGTCGGCGGTCAGGCGCATGGAGATGAGGTAGCGGCCGCCCACGTGGGGCTCGAGCAGCGGAACGTCGCAGTGCATCCCTTCCGGTCCGATCCAGGCCTGCCATTCTTCGCGGATCAGCCAGGCGTCGAAGACGCGGGCGGGCGCGGCTTCGAAATGACGCGTGACGCGCACGGTCGTGTCGGCGGTGTCCGGTGTCGTCATCGCGCTACTGTAGCGCGTTGTCCCGCAGCCCCGCCACCGGCTGGCCGGCGAGCGCGGGTCAGGCCGAGCCGAGGTAGCGGCCGCCGTTGACGCTGATCGTCTGCCCCGTGACGTAATTGGCTTCCTCGGAAGCGAGATACGCGCAGGCACCGGCGATGTCTTCCGGCTTGCCGGGGCGATTCATCGGCATGGTGGCCGCATAGGCGTCCACGTTCACCGGCGAGGCCCGCAGCATCGGCGTGTCGATGAAGCCGGGCGGCACCATGTTGACGGTGATGCCCTTGGCCGCGAACTCCATCGCGAGCGCCTTGGTCAGGCCCATCAGGCCGCCCTTGGAGGCCACGTAGTGGGCCATGTTGCGCGCGCCCGTCTGGATGGAGGAAGAGGTGATGTTGATGATCCGGCCCCAGCCGGCCGCCAGCATGTCGGGCAGGACCTCCCGGGTGCACAGGTAGGGACCCTTCAGATTCACGGCGATCATGCGGTCCCAGCCTTCCTCGGGCAGTTCCAGGAAGGGGACGCTGCCGGTGATGCCGGCATTGTTGACGATGATCGTGATCGGACCCAGTGCGGCCCGGGTCTGGTCGGCCGCGCCCTTGATGGCCGCGGCATGGGCGGCATCCACCTGGAGCGCAAGGGCCTTGCCGCCCGCAGCGGCGATCATCCGGGCGGTTTCGGTCGCGCCGGCACCGTTGAGGTCCCAGACCGCGATGGCCGCGTCGTCGCGCGCGAGGCGCTGCGCGACGGCCCTGCCGATGCCCGAACCTCCGCCCGTGACCACGGCGACTCTTCCCCTGAGCGACATCAGCGATTCTCCCTGTCGATTCCGGCGCAACCCAGGCACGATTGTCCCACAGGATGCCGCCGCCGGTGGCGCCGTCAGTGCGGGGCGGGAGGCGCCGCGGCGCCCCCGGCGGAGACATAGACGCTGCCCTGCTTCATCACGAAGAGCGGATGCTCGGTCACCTGCATGTCGGACAGGGGATTGCCGGGAACGGCGACGATGTCCGCGAGTTTGCCGGGTGTGAGGGTTCCGGTCTCCTCGGCGAGGCCCAGCAGGGCGGCGCCGTTCGCGGTACCGGCCATCAGAGCCTGCGCCGGCGTCATCCCGTTGCGGCTCATCAGCGAGAATTCGCGCGCATTCAGGCCGTGGGGTTCCACCGCGGCGTCCGTGCCCATGGCAATGGGCACGCCGATCTTCACGGCATGCTGGAACATCTGCTGGGACTGGGCGGCCGCGGCACGCGCCTTGGCGGCGATGGCGGGCGGCAGGCTGTCGAGGCGCTGGCTCAGCCAGGCGCCGGCAAACAGCGTGGGCACCAGGTAGACATGCCTTCGCTTCATGTCCTGCAGCGTGTCGTCCTGCAGGAAGGTGCCGTGTTCGATCGAATCGACGCCCGCGGCCAGGGCCATCTTCGCGGCGCGGTCGCCGTGGCAGTGCGCCGCCACCCGGCGGCCCCAGTTGTGCGCCTCCGACACGATGGCGTTCATCTCCTCCTGGGTCAGCTGCGGGTTGTCCACGGGATCGGACAGTGACAGGACGCCGCCGGAGGGCATGAACTTGATGACGTCGGCGCCATACTTGATCTGGTAGCGCACGGCCGCGCGGCATTCCTCGGGACCATTGCAGACGCCCTGAATGGGACCGGCCACCGCCATGCGCTGGGGCGGCACGGGATCCTGGTCGGCATGGCCGCCCGTCGACCCGATCGCATAGTTGGCGACCAGCATGCGCGGTCCCGGAATCATGCCGGCATTGATGGCATTGCGCAGTCCCAGCGAAACATAGTCGGTGGAGCCGAGGTCGCGCACCGTGGTCACTCCCGCCTCCAGGGTCGCCTTGGCGTAGTACGCGCCGTACAGCGCCTGCTCGGCCGGGAAGCGCATGACGCCATGGAACCAGTCCTGATACCAGTCGGGACCGGACTCCGCAGACAGGTGCACATGCGCATCGATGAATCCGGGCAGCAGGGTGGCATCGCCCAGGTCAATGATCTGAGCGTGGTCCGGAATCCTGACGTCGCTGCCGACGGCCTGGATGCGCGTACCCGCGACGACCACCATGCCCGGCTCGAGCAGCGTGCCGGACACGGCATCGAACAGGCGCGCGGCCTTCAGCACGATGGGACGGGGTGCCGTGGCGGTGTCCGCAGGGCTCGGTGGCGAACACAGGGTAGCGGCGATGCCGAGCAGCAGTGACAGGATCGCCTTGCACGGTTTCATGGCATGAATCTCCCGCTCGTGGGCTGACGATTCGAATCGGCTCGTCGGCGCTCGCCTTGAGGCGAGCGACCGTCGCCAAGGATCGTCGCCAAGGATCGTCGCAGCGCGTATCCATGGCAAGCGGGCCGTCGGTCGCGCCGTCCTGCATGAGGGCGTCGCGATGTGCAAATCATTGATATCATGATGAAAAGAAGCCAGGTCCCCAGCGGGACTCCGAGCGGGCGATGATGCATTACGACGAGCCGGTACTCCTGGACTTCGTGCGCGGCGATGCCACGGGACTGGCCATTCCGGCACACGGCGCCGCGCTGGTCGCCGCGGGCGAGGCCTTCCTTACGGAAGCCTTCCGGAGTTTCGGATCGCTTGCCCCGGACAACCGTATCGTCCGCATGACGCGCTGCGAGCCCTTCCAGGGCGGCAATTCGGGCCACAAACTGTCCCTGTCGGTCGAATACGCGCAGCCAGGCCCCGGACTGCACACCGAGCTGTTCGTGAAATTCTCGCGCGACTTCTCCGATGCCTTTCGCGACCGTCGCCGGCACGAGCTCGAGGCCGAGGTCCGCCTGGCGGAACTGTCCCGCAGCCCCGGCTTTCCGATCAGCGTTCCCGCCGCCTGCTTCGCAGACTTTCACCGCCAGTCCGGCACCGGCATCCTGATCACGCAGCGGATCGCCTTCGGCCGCGGCAACATCGAACCGCTCCTGCCCAAGTGCCGGGACCACGAGCTCTCCGAACCGCTTGCCTATTATCGGGTCGTCGTGATTGCGCTCGCCCGGCTCGCCGCCGCGCACCGTTCGGGGAGGTTGTCCCCGCAGCTTGAGCGGCACTTCCCCTTTGATCGCGCAAGGGCCGTCGCCGACGACCCCATTCCCTGGAACGAGCGGCAGCTGCGCGAGCTGGTGGCGCGCTATGCCCGCTTTGCCGCGACCTGTCCCAGGCTCCTGCCGCCCAATATCGCGGCGCCGCAATTCATCGCCCGGCTGGAACGCGAGGCCATCCGCTTCCTGCAGCACGAAGCGACCATCAAGCGCTTCCTGCACGCGGACCCTGATTACATCGCACTGTGCCACTACAACGCCAATATCGACAACGCCTGGTTCTGGCGTGATGCCGGCGGCGCGCTCCAGTGCGGACTGCTGGACTGGGGTCGGGTGCGGCAGATGAATGTCGCCTACGCGCTCTGGGGCTGCCTGTGCGGAGCGAGCCCGGATCTGTGGCACGCGCATCTCGACGAGCTGCTGGCGTTGTTCGCCGATGAACTGCACGCGCAGGGCGGTCCGCGGCTCGACCTGGCCAGGCTCAGGCTGCACATGGATTTCTATGTCGCAACGATGGGCCTCGCGACGATGATGGAGGCGCCGAAGGTGGTGCTCTCGCGGCTGCCGGAGGCCGCGGGCGCCAGCGGTCCTCAGGATGCGGTCTTCCGCAGGGACGATGTGGCGCGCGGCTTCCTGCACGTGTTCACGGCCTTCCTGAATCTATGGCAGACCCACGACTTCGGTGCGAGCCTCGACCGCCTGCTGCAGTCGGCATGAGGCCTGGCGCGGGGTCCGCCGGCCGCCTCAGCGGACCACGGTGGCGATGCGGGCGTTGACGTGAATATTCCCGGACTGGAGACCGGGCCTCCGGCCGTGATGGTCGAACTCGAGCTTCACCTCGGGGCGGAAGATGAGGCAGTGAGTGGACCCGCCGTAGTGGAACATGCCAATCTGGCTGCCCTTGCCGACATGCTGCCCCTCGTATGCGGTGATTTCGCAGCTGGACACCTCGGCCATGCCGACGGCCAGTATGCACATGAGCCCGATCTGCGGATTGTCGGCCTCGATGAAGATCAGGGCCCGCGTCGCCACCTCCGTGATGTAGCTCTGTGAATCGTTCGGACCGGCGGGATCGAAGCCGTGCGTGGCGGCCTCCGCATAGTAGCTGCCTTCCTTCACATACGCTTTCCTGACCGTGCCGCTCACCGGGCTGTGCCAGCGGTGGTAGCTCAGCGGGCTCAGGTAGGCCTGATAGACCGTTGCCCCGGTAAACAGCGGCGCCAGCGCGTCATTCGCCAGCATGTGCACGATCGAATACGGCTGGGACTTGATCCAGAACCGATCGCGGTAATTGACGTGACGCGCGATCCGGTAGGGGGCGGATTCACAGGCGTTGACGATGACGGAGTCGTCGTCGGGATGCGCGACCGGGCGGATTCCGGCGCGCAGCTCCCGCGTGAAGAAGGCATCCCACGATCGATAGCCCCAGTGCGGCTGCTGCGGATCGCAGCTGAACTCCCGCACGAAGTCGGGCATGGCGCGGCGCGCATCGGCGCCGAACCACCCCCTGCGCGGGTGTTCGTTCAGCACGATCGCGGAGTCCGGCGATGCCAGGAATTGCGCCCAGGCGTTCAGGATCTTCTTCAGCTGCGCGTTCACCCGTTCGTTCAGGAAGGCCGCCATTCCGGCCGCGGTGCCCATCGACCAGTCGAAGACGGCATTGATGGGACATCCGACCAGACCGGTCCGCTCGAATTCCGGGGCGTGGGCGATGATCGTGTTCAGCAGCTGGAGCATGTGCGGGTAGTCCCGCACCTGCGGACGGCCGGTCGGGTCGCGGTCGTACGGCGGCCGCCTCGGCACCTGCTCGAACATCTGGCTGAACAGCATGAAGATTTCCGGATCGGATTCGATGAGGTCCTGGAATTCCGCGATGACCGGGTGCAGTGCCCGGGGCACCGCATGCGTGCGGCGGATCATGGCGTCGAGCCATTCGGCAAGGAAGGCGTGATCGGATGGGAGCCATTCGCTCACGCGGTAGGGAATCCGGGCGCCCGGTGGCGTTGCCATCGCGGTCCTCCTGCGTCGACGCGACGCTTCATTGTGCACGCTGTGCGCGGCCCGGCGGGCATTTTTCACACGCGCTTTCCGCGTGGCGCTACACTGACGGCAGCCGTTGCCGCTCCCGCGGGCGAGGGCGAAGCCGCGCGGCGCGGTGGCCGCCGTCGGGATCGGGAAGCAGCACAGGAGAGGCACAATAATGAAGAGGCGCAGGCTGGGCGATTCCGGCCTCGAGATCGCACCGCTGGTCCTGGGCGGCAATGTCTTCGGGTGGACTGCGGACGAGGCCACCTCATTCTCGCTGCTGGACGCCTTCGTGGCGGCGGGCTTCAACGCCATCGACACCGCGGACGTCTACAGCAACTTCATACCCGGCAAGCAGGGCGGCGAATCCGAGACCGTCATTGGCCGCTGGCTGCACTCGCGCGGCCGGCGCGACGACGTGGTGGTGGCGACCAAGGTGGGCAACCCGATGGGCGGCGACCGCACCGGCCTGTCGCGACGCTACATCATGCAGGCCGTGGAGGATTCGCTCAAACGCCTGCAAACCGATTACATCGATCTCTACCAGGCGCACCGGGACGACCCGAAGACACCGCTGCAGGAGACGCTGGAGGCCTTCGATGCGCTGATCAGGGCGGGCAAGGTGCGCGCCATCGGCGCCTCCAACTATACGGGGGCGCGGCTCAGCGAGGCCCTGCGCGTGAGCGCGGCTGGACTGCCGCGCTTTCAATCCCTGCAGCCGCTCTACAATCTGTACGACCGCTCCGGCTACGAGACCGATCTCGAACCCGTGTGCATCGCCCATGACCTCGGCGTAATTCCCTATTTTTCGCTGGCCAGCGGGTTTCTCACCGGCAAGTACCGTTCGCGGGACGATCTCGCCCAGCAGGCCCGCGGCGGATTCGTCGCGAGCAAACTCAATCCCCGCGGCCTTAAGATCCTGGCCGCTCTCGACGAGGTATCGGCCGAGCTGCGGACGACGCCGACCTGCGTTGCGCTGGCATGGCTGCTCGCGCGCCCCAGCATTACCGCGCCGATTGCGAGCGCCACCTCGCTGGGCCAGCTGGACCAGCTGATCGCCTCGACGCGGCTCACGCTCGGCGCCGCGGCCATCGAGCGCTTGAACGACGCCAGCGCCTGAGGTGCGCTGACGGATCGGAATGCAGGGTACCGCCATGCCGGACGGCCGCTGGGCCATACGCGAAGACGACCTGTCGGGCGGCGCGACGCAGGATCTGCTGCGGCTGCACCTTCGGGGCATGCATGAGCATTCGCCGCCCGGCAGTGTCTTTGCGCTGGACTATTCGGGCTTGAAATCTCCGGCCGTGACGGTGTGGACCGCCTGGCGCGGCGCCCGGATCGCCGGTATCGGCGCACTCAAGGATCTCGGCGATCGCGCCGGCGAACTCAAGTCGATGCGCACGCACCCGGATTTTCTGCGCAGCGGCGTCGCCACGGCGCTGCTCGAACACATCATCGGCGTGGCGCGCTCGCGGGGGCTGGTGAGGCTGAGCCTGGAGACGGGCAGCGGTCCTCATTTCGAGCCCGCGCTGGCCCTGTACCGCCGGCGCGGGTTCGTCGAGGGCGAGGCCTTTGCGGACTATGAACGCAGCGCCTTCAACCAGTTCCTGCACCTGGCGCTGTAGGGGCTTGCTCAGCGAACCGAACCCGGCGGGTGGTGGCCGGCATCGTAGGCGGCGATGTCCGCGGCCGCGACGTTCTCCGCTTTCCAGAGCATGGCACGGTGGATGCGGTTCCAGCCGCTCGGGTGATCGAAGAAGAGGGCCTCTTCCAGCGGGCCGGGTTGCATCTTGCGGTACTCGGACAGCTTCAGGGCCGCCTGTGCGAAGCCGTCGGGTTCCCGGGCGGCGTTGAGCCCGAAGGCGTCCGCCTCGATTTCCATCGAACGGGTCAGCGAGTTGAGGAGCGGTGTCAGCACGAACAGGTAGCTCGTGAACAGCGCCACCAGCAGCGGCAGGCCGGCGACGTTCGTCACGCCCCGCAGGCCCCAGCGCGCACCGTGCCGCGCCGACACCCGATCGAAGCCCCACGACAGGAGGCGAAAGCCCACGACGATGATCAGGCCGTAGGCGACGACGATCTTGCCGGCGTGATTCAGCACGTAGTGGCCCATTTCATGGCCGACCACGGCGCGGATCTCCTCGGGCGAGGAGCGGTTCATCAGATTGTCGTTGACGCTGATCCGTGCGCTGCCGAACAGGCCGCTCACGTGCGCGCTCACCCGGGTGGTCTGCCGCGAGGCATCGAATTCATAGACCTGGTTCACCGGAATGTCATTGGCCCGCGCCATGGACAGGATCTGCTGCTTTACGGGGCTCTCGGGCAGCGCGTAGAAGCGGTTGAAGACCGGCTCCAGGAGCGCGGGACTGATCGCGACCTGGAACACCAGGAAGCCGACGCTCAGCAGTGAACCCCAGAGCCACCAGTGCTTCGCGCTGCGGCGAATCACCGCGTAGATCGCCGCGATGGCGACCGAACCCAGGATCAGCGTGATGAGGAGCGCCTTGCCCTGATCCACCAGCCACGTGAACACGGTCTGATTGGACAGTCCGTACTGGTGTTCCCGGAAATAGCCTTCATAGCCGGCCCAGGGCAGTGCCAGCAGGCCGGTCACGAGCAGGTACAGCACGGCGTAGATGGCGGTCTGCAGCGCACTGACGCGCGTGATGCGTTCGGCCAGATCGCGCATGCGTCGCGACCACCCGGCGCCCAGCAGCAGGCCGGCGATCGTCATCGCGACCAGGAAGTCCCAGAGCAGGAGCCAGTAGCCCCCCTCGAAATAGGCATCGGACCGCGCGCGCGCCTGCGGCGACATCGTCGCCATGTAGGCCGCGGTGGCGGCCTCGGCGTCAAAGGACGGGGTGGCCGGCGCCGCAGGCGCCGGGGCGGCCCCGGCCAGAATGCCGGCGGCGAGCAGGACCAGCAGGTGTTTCCTGATCATGGGGACCTCATGTGTTCAGACTGGCGACGGCCGGGCCCGGTGGCAGCACGTAGCACAGGACGTGCATGCCCGAGGTGTAGTGTAGGCGGCCAGGATCAGGAACCCGGCGCAGTTGAAGCGGTCGCGCAGGCCGATGATCCGGCACCATGCGGCGAGCAGCGGCACCTGGACAAGGAACAGCAGGTTGACATGCCGTTGCAGGAAGTCGCCGACGATGCTGGGCGCACTGGACGTCACGGCCCGAAAGCCAGAAAATGCGATGACGGTGGAGGCCAGGGCCACGACGACCACGAGAGACGACCACGAGCGAGGCGAACGGACCGAAATGGCGGCGCCGTTTGCTCTCGACATCATCGAGGGCGACTTTTCCCGGCCGCACGAGCAGCCAGAGTACCAGGGACAGGGCTTTCTGCCCGCAACCGGGGCAGCAGGCCCGGCCCTGGACCAGCGTGGTACCGCAGTTCATGCAGTGCTTGACGGCGTGCGCGGCGATGTTCAAATCGGCGGCTCAGGGTTGCTTAGGCGCAGTGTAGCTGAACTGGAAGCGTTGTCAGGACACCAACGGCAATGACCCCGCGATTCATCCTGCTTCGTGCGCTGGCGCTCTGCGCCGCCTGGCTTGCCGCGGCGGCGATCGCCGCTCCCGCCGCCGCTGCGGCCCCCTGGTGGACGCACGCGGTCATCTACGAGATCTATACGCGCAGCTTCCAGGACACGGACGGCGATGGGGTGGGCGATCTGCGGGGCGTCACGCGACGCCTCGACTATCTCAAGTCGCTGGGCGTGGACGCGATCTGGCTGACGCCGTTCTACCCTTCGCCGAACGCCGATTTCGGCTACGACGTGGCCGATTACACCAACGTGGCGCCCGAATACGGCACGCTGGCCGATTGGGACCGGCTGGCCCGCGAAGCCCGCAGGCGCGGCATCCGCGTCCTGGTCGATCTCGTCCTGAATCATTCCTCGGATCAGCACCCCTGGTTCAGGGAATCGCGCGCCTCTCTGGACAATCCCAAGCGCGACTGGTACGTGTGGCGCGACGGTGGACCCGGCAACGAGCCGCCGACGCACTGGGCGTCGATCTTCGGCGGCTACACCTGGACGCAGGATCCGGCGACACGGCAGTGGTACTACCATATCTTCCTGCCGCAGCAGCCCGATCTGAACTGGGCGAATCCCGGCCTGCGGCAGGCCATGTTCGATGTGGTGCGGTTCTGGCTGGATCATGGCGCCAGCGGATTCCGGCTCGACGCCACGCCCTATCTGTTCGAGGACCCGGCCTGGCCGGACGATCCGGATCCGAAGGCGGGGCCACCGGTGGCGCTCAAGCCCTACAATTCCGGCCGCCCCGAGAACCACGCAGTGCTGCGGGAGCTGCGCGCGATCCTCGACGGCTATCCGGGCGATCGCGTTCTGCTCGGAGAGTCGGCCACCGCCACGATCGAGGACCTGGCCGGCGTATACGGCCGTAACCATGACGAGATCAATCTGCCGATGAATTTTCTGATCGGCAATCTGTCGCGGCTGGATGCCACGGCCTTCAAGCAGCGCTTCGACGAGGCCGAACTCAAGCTCGGCGGCCAGACTCCGGTGTTATTCTTCAGCAACCACGACCACAGCCGCCAGTGGAGCGGCTTCGGCGACGGCGTGCACAATGACCAGATCGCGAAGCTCACCGCGACGCTGACGCTGACGGCGCGCGGCACCGCGCTCCTCTACTATGGCGAGGAACTCGGCATGGGCGACCTGCCGGCGGCGCAGCTGAGCGCCTTTCCGCTGGGCGTGCATCGGCCGCGCGCCGACGAACGCGATCGCGCGCGCGCGCCGATGCCGTGGCAGCCCGGTCCCGGCGCAGGCTTTACGCAGGGCGCGCCCTGGCTGCCGATCGAGCCGCGGGCGGCGCACTGCAATGTCGAGGACGAGCGGCACGATCCCGCTTCCCTCTACCACTGGTATGCGCAACTGCTGCGGCTGCGGCGCAGCAATGCGGCATTGCGCGAAGGGGACTACCTGCCGCTCGAGTCGGGCAACCCGCAGGTCTTCGCCTTCGCGCGCATGGTGCGCGGCCGCGGCGCGCTGGTGGTGGTCAATGCCAGCGACCAGTCGCAGCTCGTGCACCTCAGCGGCTGGCCGGGCCGCATGCCGTCGCCCGAGCGGGTGCTGATCGCCAGTCCGGCCGCGGGCCTGCCGGCGCTCGCGGCACTGCGCATCGCGCCCTTCGGGGTGCTGATTACGGCAATCCGCGGTGTCAATGCGGCTACCATGGGGCCATGACCTTACTGACCCTGCTGTCCGGCGAACTGGCCTATGGACTCACCCCGCTGCTCGACCAGGCCAGCTGCACGATCAACGAGGGCGATCGCATCGGCCTGATCGGGCGCAACGGTACCGGCAAGTCGACGCTGCTCGGGGTCATGGCCGGCCGGGTCACGATGGACGATGGCGAAGTGCAGCGCAGGGACGGGCTGCGCGTGGTCACCGTCGAACAGGAACCGGAGCTCCCGACTGCCGATACGCTGTTCGAGAGCCTGCGACAGCGCGGCGGGCTCGAAGACATCGACGATGATCGCCGCCGTTGGCGGGCGGAAGCACGGCTGGTGGAGTTTGCCACGCGCTTCAGTCTCGACGGCACCATCGATCCGGCGCGCGCCTCGGGCGGGGAACGCAAGCGTGCGGCCCTGGCCCTTGCGCTGTCGCTCGAACCCGAGCTGCTGATCCTCGATGAACCCACCAACCACCTGGATATCGCCGGCATCGAGCAGCTGGAGGAACTGCTGCTGAAGGCACCGGCGCTGGTCTTCGTGACGCACGATCGCTGGTTTCTCGACCGCGTGGCCACCACCATCCTCGAACTCGACCGCGGCCTGCTGCGCAGCTATCCGGGCAACTACTCCGCCTACGAGCGCCAGAAGGCCGCCGAGCTGGCCGCGGAGGCGGTGGGCCGGCGCAAGTTCGATAAATTCTGGGCCCAGGAGGAGGTGTGGATACGGCGCGGTGTCGAGGCGCGCCGCACGCGCAACGAGGGCCGGGTGCGCCGCCTCGAGGCCCTGCGCGATGCGCGCGCCGCGCGTCGCGAACGCATCGGCAACATCAGGCTCGCCATCGATTCGAGCGAGCGGTCCGGAAAGCTGGTCGCCGAGCTCATCAAGGTCAGCAAGCGCTACGATGAACGTCCGCTGGTCAGCGACCTGAGTCTCAGGCTGATGCGCGGCGACCGCCTGGCGCTGCTGGGGCCGAACGGTGCCGGCAAGTCCACGCTCATCAAGCTCATCCTGGGCGTGCTGCCGCCCGATTCGGGCGAGGTGCGCCTCGGGACCAACCTCCAGATCGCCTATTTCGACCAGTTGCGCGCACAGCTCGACCTCGACAAGACGGTGGCGGACACCGTCTGCGAGGGTTCCGACTATGTGGAAGTCAACGGCGAGAAGCGCCACATCAGCAGCTACCTCGGCGATTTCCTGTTCTCGGCCAAGCGCGCGGCGACCCCGGTGCGCGCGCTGTCCGGCGGCGAACGCAATCGGCTGCTGCTCGCGCGGCTGTTCGCGCGACCGGCCAACCTGCTGGTGCTCGACGAGCCCACCAACGACCTGGATGTCGAATCGCTGGAACTGCTCGAGGCCTCGCTGCAGTCCTTTGCCGGGACGCTGCTGCTCGTCAGCCACGACCGGACCTTCGTCGACAACGTCGTGACGCAGACGCTGGTGTCCGAAGGGCAGGGACACTGGCAGGAGTATGCCGGCGGCTACCGCGACTGGCTCGCGCAACGTCCCGCGAGCGTGATGAGCGTGGCGAGCGCGGCGTCCGCCGCCGCCGCCGCCCGGCCCGCCGCCACGGCCGCGGGCAGCGAGCCCCCCGCCGCGCGCCGCAAGCTGTCGTATAAGGAGGGTCGCGAACTGGCGGCGCTGCCCGCGGAGATCACGGCGCTGGAGTCCGAGCAGCGGGAATTGACAGCCCGCATGAGCCGCGCCGACTACTTCCGCGAAGGCGCGGAGCGCATGCGGCAGGATCGTGCCCGCGCCGCAGCGATCGAAGCGCAGCTGAGCGCGCGGCTGGAGCGCTGGGAATATCTCGAAAGCCAGGCGAGCGAGCCGGCGAGCTGAGGGCGGCGGGCAGGTCGCGCGCTATCGGAGCGAGCGCAGGTCGTAGACGCGGTAGGCAATGTAGTCGTCGACCAGCGCCCGGTCGGCGCAATCGAGCAGCAGTCCGCGGCAACGGCTGTCGACTTCGCGCGCCGCCCGCATCCCGGCATCGAGGGGTACGCCCGCGAACTCCAGGAAATGGGTGGCAAGAAACGGGATGTCGAGGGCGGCGGCAGAACGGCTCACGCCCGGCGGTCCGAAGTTGGCGGTCATCTGGTAGTAGGTCAGGTAGCGAAGCTGGTCGGCTCCCACGTTGGTCGCGAAGTGCGCCGGGTCCACGTCCGCCAGGGTGTTGATGAAGTCCCAGGCCACCTCGGGCTGGTGGTCGCCGAACCAGCCGATCACCCGCGGGCGGCTCGCTGCGAGCCAGGACCGGCGCAGCGCCGCCATGTCGCGCGCCGAGTCATCCAGGCGACTGAGGTAATCGGCCAGCGGCCGCCCGAAGGCCCGTTCCGCCGGTGCCGCCAGAGGCAGCAGCGGACGCAGGTCCTCGCCGTGCGGACCGTGATTGCGGATGGTGAGCATGAACACGAACAGCGGCTGCCGGTCGCTCCGGGCCGCGAGGATCCGCAGCGCCCTGTCGAAGAGGGTACTGTCGCGCACGGCGTGCCAGTCGCTCGACAATCGCAGGTCCTCGGCCGCATAGAATTCGTCGAACCCGTAGTAGCGGTAGGCCGAGCGAGCCCGCAGGAAATCGGCGCCGACGGCTGAGAACACCATGGTGTGGTAGCCGAGCGAACGCAGGTACTTCGGCAGCGAACGCTGCAGGCGAGGCGCCAGCGACACGGGCGCATAGGCGCCACCGCGGCCGAAGCTGCGCCAGTCGAAACCCGCCAGAAAGCCGAACTCCGACAGCCAGGTGCCGCCGCCGGTCGTGTGCACGAGCAGCGGGCTCATCTCGGTGCGCCAGGGACCGGGCGGCGCGCGGAACATGGGGCTGTCGCAGGCGGCGAGGTCACAGCTGCGGATCAGTCCCGCATCGAAGGTGCTTTCTTCGAGCACCATCATCAGATCCGGGAGCGCCGGCGTGGCTGCACCGCGCGCCGCAGGCGGGAGGTCGGCCGGCGCCAGCGGAAAGCGGGCCTGCGGACGGGGTGCCGGCAGCGTGGCCATCATGTCGCGGTTGTCGAAGAACACGTTGAGCCGTTCCATCCAGTGCTCGGCCAGCTCCAGGCGGCGCAGCGCCTGGTAGGCGCTGAAGGCGTCGCGATCGTCGACCGTGCCGGCGTGATCGGCCCGTGCCGCGCTGACATAACCGTAGCCGAGCAGCAGCGCCAGTCCGGCTGCGACGCCGAAGCGCAGCGCGTGGCCCAGCCGCGTCGCACGACGCGGCCAGCGGGCCCGTTCCATCCGCAGGCCTGCGCCGAGCAGCGCCGCCGCGCCGGCCACGACCAGCAGAAAGCTGAGGCCGAGCGCGGGATAGGTGACGAACAGCACGAGGTCGGACAGCGGATCCAGGAAGAAGAACTGCACGTCGGCGAGCGTCAGCGGCATGCCCAGGTACGACTGCATGACCGCCGAACTGACCAGGATGGCGATCAGCAGATGCAGGCACAGGAGTGAGGCGGTGATCGGGCGGCCGGTCAGGGCCGTCAGGATGCCGAAGGCACCGGCGATGGCAATCAGTGTGCTGAGGCTGGGCACGGCGCCTGGGTCATCGCGACACGATGTGATAAAGATCGATCGACGTGCCGATGCGCGCCACCGGAATCGCCCCGTCCAGCCAGGCAAAGCCCGCGTGCTGTTCCTGCAGCGACAGCATGTCGATGGCGATCCATCCGGTGGCGCGCTGCCCGGGTGAGAGCCGGCGAAAGGGCGGCAGGTGTTCGAGGCTCAGGTCGGCCGAACCGCGGTAGGCGATCGCGACCTCGGCGACCTTGCGCCGCGCCAGCTCCGCGCTGAGGCGCTTGAGGTCCTGGCCCCAGTCGAGATCGGAGTCGACCAGGATGCGCTCCGGATGTTCCCCGGCCATCGCGTTGAACCAGGCCAGGTAGTCGGGGTACGCCGCCGGCAGCGTCAGCAGCTGCCAACCGAGCAGGACCAGCAGCGCCGCGCGGGCGAGCGGCAGGGCGGCATGCTGCCACAGCGTGACGGTGGCGCAGGCCGCGCCGATCGCCAGCAGCGGGTAGAGCACCAGCACGTGACGCACGCCGATATTGATGTGGCTGTACACGCAGCAGAATCCCAGCACGGTGATGAAACACAGCGGAGGCGCCAGCAGGGGCAGCGAGCGCTCGCGCATGCCGCGCCGCAGCAGCACACCGAGGCCCCCCAGGCCCAGCAGCAGCAGGGGGATCGGCGTCTTGACCGCCAGTGCGACGAGGAAGAAGTACCACCACCCCATCAGCCCGGTCTGGCCGAGCAGATAGGCCTCGTGGCCGTGCGCGTTGTGCCAGGCGACCCCGAGGACGTTGAAGGCCACCTCCTGCACGCCGAAGGGCACCGGGATCCGTGCCGCCAGTTGATAGCCGGCGGCGTGCAGCCAGCCGCTCCGGCCCACCAGCAGGTCGAGCGCCCGGTTGGGCCTGAGATCCGGCGTCGTCAGGTAGACCCAACTCGGACCGTAGATCGCGACCATCGTCACCAGGACTGCGAGCAGGGCGATGCCGGCGCCGCGCAGCCGTGCCGCACCCTCGGGCGGCGACTCGGTACCGCGTGCGCACGCGTGCTGCGCGGCCAGCAGGGCCAGGGCCGCACCGCCGATGAACGGTACGGCGGACAGCTTGGTGCTGAAGGCCAGTCCGCAGGCCAAGCCGAGCCATGCCGCCGAAGATGCCGTCGGCGCTTCCAGCCAGCGCAGCAGTCGATAGAAGCTGAGGGTGCACAGCGCCGTCACCGGCAGGTCCAGGGCCGCGACGCCGGCGTGGCCAAGGATGGCCGGCGTGGTGATCAGGAAGGCTCCGCTCAGCCAGGCGGCGGCGGTGCCGTAGTAGCGGCGCGTCCATCGCCAGAGCGCCAGCACCAGGAGCGCAAGGAATGGGAGCATGCCGCTGCGGGCCAGCGTGAGCAGCCGGTCGTAGCTGGCGGCGGAGTGATAGAGGATCTGCCGACCGACTTCCTCGCCGTTGCCGCTGTCGGTGCCGTGGTCCGGCAGGCGTGCGCCCGCCAGATAGGGGCCGATCGCCGCGGCCACGCGCGCCAGCGGCGGATGTTGTTCGTCGAAGAGGTATTCGCCGCGCTCCAGCAGCCCCAGGCCCGCGGCGATATGTTCGGGCTCGTCCCAGATGTGGCTGAAGACGTGCCAGGTGGATGCCACGAGAGCGCAGGCGAACAGCGCCAGCATCAGTGCGCCCCACTCCTGCGCACGGTTTAGAGTTCGTCTAGAAATGCGCAACGTCTTTTTTTATTTATAATGAGTCTGTCGTCGGAGACCGACAGCATACCGCACGGCGGCGCCGGTCCCATAATGCGCCATGGATGCCCGTTCCGAAAGCCAGGAATTCGTGGCCCTCAAGCTTGCGCTGCAGGTCTATGCGCAGGCGCGCGCCGCCCTGCCACCCGGCGAGCGTAGGCCGACGGCGCAGGAGCTCGGTGAGTTGCTGCTCAAAGTCGTTGCCGTGGCGGAACAACTGCATGTGGACCTGGTGCGCGCGGCGCAAGACCGCATCTCGGAAAGGGGGGCGAACCTGCCACGGCTCGTGCACCCGCCGTTACCCATCGATGAGAAGCCGCGCTAGCGAGAGCACCGCCGCCGGAGCGAACGGCACTTGAGCGACGCGGCCGCCGTAGCTCCCGCACTGCTCGCCTGGCACGCCCGGCATGGCCGTCACGACCTGCCCTGGCAGCGCGAGCCCAGCGCTTATCGGGTGTGGATCTCGGAGATCATGCTGCAGCAGACCCAGGTGGCCACGGTGATCGGCTACTTCGATCGCTTCATGACCCGTTTCCCGGATCTGCCGACGCTGGCCGCGGCACCGCTCGACGAGGTTC
>Ga0075030_100002556_pt1 | contig 16527 bp, 11 predicted proteins | sample LitLauG_LLR_2012_FD_71393 | JGI IMG/M metagenome (GOLD analysis project Ga0075030, IMG submission 71393) | Freshwater sediment microbial communities from Pennsylvania, USA - Little Laurel Run_MetaG_LLR_2012 | ecosystem: Environmental > Aquatic > Freshwater > Creek > Sediment | place: USA... | reverse complement strand
CCGCCAGCCACACGTAGTCGGCGTACTGGATGGCGCTGGTGTAGAGCTTCTCCCCGTTGATCACGTACTCGTCGCCGTCGCGGACGGCGCGGGTCCGCAACGACGCCAGGTCGGTGCCGGCCGTGGGCTCGGTGTACCCGATGGAGAAGTGGACCTCGCCCCGCAGGATGGCGGGCAGGAACCGCTCCTTCTGCTCGTCGGTCCCGAGCTGCATGATGGCCGGGCCCACGCTGTTCAGGGTCAGCAGGGGCAGCGGGACGCCCGCCCAGTGCGACTCCTCGACGAAGATCATCTGGTCGATCGGGCCGCGACCGTGTCCGCCGAACTCCACCGGCCAGCCGATGCCGAGCCAGCCGTCGGCACCCATCCGTCGGATCGTGTCGACGTAGTCCGGCCGGCCGCCGCCGGGACCGGATGCGGCCAGGCCGGCGAAGTAGGCCCGCAGCTCGGCCTGCAGCTCGAGCTGCTCGTCGGTCAGCGCCAGGTGCACGTCGGGTCTCCCATGGATCCGGACGTTACCAACCCGGCCACGGTGCGGTACCGTCCCCTCCCATGAGCGACACCACCGCACCCACCACCCCCGACGTGCTGTTCGACGTCTCCGGCAAGACCGTCGTGGTCACCGGCGGCTCCCGGGGTATCGGCCGCATGATCGCCGGGGGCTTCGTGGCCGCAGGCGCAGACGTGGTGATCGCCTCCCGCAAGGCCGACGCGGTGGACGCGACCGTGGCCAAGCTGTCCGCCTTCGGGACCTGCTCGGGCCTGGCCGCCGACCTGTCCACCGAGGACGGGGCCCGGGCCTTCGCCGAGGCGGTGGGCGCCGGCCACGACCGGGTCCACGTGCTGGTCAACAACGCCGGCGCCACGTGGGGGGCGCCGCTGGACGAGCACGACACGGCGTCGTGGGCGCGGGTCCTCGACCTGAACGTCCAGGGGGTGTTCCACACCACCAAATTCTTCCTCCCCCTGCTCGAGGCGGCATCGACCGCCGAGGACCCGGCCCGGGTGATCAACATCGGGTCGATCGACGGGATCCACGTGCCGGTGCTGGAGTCGTACTCCTACTCGTCGTCGAAGGCGGCCGTGCACCAGCTCACCAGGCACCTGGCCCGCCACCTGGCACCCGGGATCACCGTCAACGCCGTGGCCCCGGGCCCGTTCGAGTCGAAGATGATGGCGGCCACGCTCGACGCCTTCGGCGAGCAGATCGCCGCCTCGGCACCGCTGAAGCGCATCGGCCGGCCCGACGACATGGCCGGCGTCGCCCTGTTCCTGGCATCGCGGGCGGGCTCCTACCTGACCGGTGCCATCATCCCGGTGGACGGGGGCATCGCCACCGTCGGCTGACGCCCGGGCCGGCGGACGCCTGTCGGAGCGTGCGGCACCGATTCCGCAACCGTTCCCGGCCGATCCGCGCTCAATGTGCGGCACCATCCGCCCGATACCCAGACCAGGCGTGGCCGCGCGGGCCACGACCGCGTCCGGAGGTCGGAGCATGCGTACGAGGTCGAGCAGGGGACGAGGGCTGGTCGCCCTCGTCGCATCCGGGGTGGCCGTCGGGCTGGCCGCGGGGTTGACCCTGGGCACGGCCTGGTCGGCCACCGCCGGCGCCGTCGTCGTGCCCCACGCGTCGCTCCCCTCGACGGTGGCCAACGGCTACTGGCTGGTCACCCAGGCCGGCGGCGTGGAACCGTACGGGGTACCCGCCCTGGGGGCGCCGGTCGGACCGCTGAACCAGCCGGTGGTGACCGCCCAGGTCACCCCCGACGGCCATGGCTACTGGCTGACGGCCAGTGACGGCGGCGTGTTCAACTACGGCGACGCCCACTTCTACGGCTCGACCGGCAACATCCGCCTCAACCAGCCCATCGTCGGCATGGCGTCGACCGCTGATCAGCGGGGCTACTGGATGGTGGCCTCGGACGGCGGCATCTTCGCCTTCGGTGACGCCGGCTTCTACGGGTCCACCGGCAACCTGGTGCTCAACAAGCCCATCGTCGCCATGGCCCGCACCGTCGACGGCAGGGGCTACTGGCTGGTGGCCTCGGACGGCGGGGTGTTCGCCTTCGGCGACGCCGCCTTCCACGGGTCCACCGGCAACCTCACGCTCGTCCAGCCGATCGTCGGCATGGCCGCCACCGTCGACGGCGGCGGGTACTGGATGGTCGCCTCGGACGGCGGGGTGTTCGCCTTCGGCGACGCCTCGTTCCACGGGTCCGCCGCTGGCACCACCGGTGAGCCCATCGAGCGCCTGGTGTCCACCGGCGACAGCAGGGGCTACTGGATCATCGCCCAGAACGGCACGGCCGAGGCCTTCGGCGACGCCGTCGGCTCGACCCCTCAGCCGCAGGCGCTGATGTTCCGCCCGGTCACCCCTGGCGACAAGGCGGTTCTGTTCGCCTTCCAGCAACTCGGCAAGCCGTACATCTGGGGAGGCAACGGGCCGGTGGGCTACGACTGTTCCGGCCTGACGCTCGCCTCGTGGACCCACGGCGCGGGCATCACCTTCGCCCGGGTGGCCAACGACCAGTACCACACCGCCGGCGTCCCGGTCGCCATGAACCAGCTCCAGGCGGGCGACCTGGTCTTCTGGGGGTCGAACACCGCTGACTGGTCCACGGTCTACCACGCCGCTCTGTACGTGGGCGGCAACTGGATCGTCGAGTCGACCGGGAACCAGGTCCAGCTGAACGCCGTCGCGCAGTGGGGCATGACCGACGTCATGCCGAACGGCCGACGCCCCTGACGAACGGTCGGGGTGTCAGTGCACCGGTAGCCGCACCGACGCCGTTCCGGCCCGGCCAGACACGGTGCGGACGGCAAAGGTGAGCGTCCACGTGCCCGCCACCGGGAGCACCACGTCGGTGGCGTAGTAGTGCCCGGGCCCGCTCAGGTGCAGCGGCACCCGCACCGGACCGGTGCCGGAACCGGGAAGCCGCAGTGCGGCGTCGAGCGAGAGCACCGCCTCGGGGGTGCCGGCCGCGCTCAGCAGGTAGACGTGGACCTCGTTGCCGATGCCGGCCCGGGCCGGGTCCACGATGACGTTCACCTGCACGCCGACGGTGGTCACCGACGACGTGAACGGGAGCCCCGCCGCCTGGCGGGCCGGCACGTCGTTCACCAGCGCCGCGGTCACCCCCACCACGGCCGCCACCAGGGCGAGCTCAGCCACCACCGTGCGGGCCAGCCGACCGACCCGCACCGGGCCAGGCCCGGCGCCGGGGCCGGCGCCAGCCGCCGACCCACCTCGCCGGAGCCCCCACGACCCGTGGACCGTACGCCGGCTGGTGGCGCCGACCACGAGGAGGAGCGCCACCAGCAGGACCTTCACCACCAGGGTCCGGCCGTAGGGGGTGTGGAACAGGGCGTACCGGCTCCCGACCTGGCGGAACGACTGGGCGGTGCCGCTCACGACGACGACGACGGCCGCACCGAGCAGCCATGCCGCCACGGTCCGGGTCAGCGCGCCGGTACCCCCGGGGCGGGCGTCCGCCGCCGGACGGACCAGGACCGCCGCCAGCAGTACCAGGCCTCCGACCCAGACCGCCGCTCCCGCCAGGTGGGCGAGGTCGAACACCAGTCCCAGGACGGGTGCCGTTCCCGTCACCGCGTGTCCGGCCAGGGCGGTGGCCACCAGCAGCCCGGACCCGAGCGCGACCACCGCGGGCGGGACCCAGCGCCGTGGACGCCCGGCGTCGGCCGCCCCGGCCCGGGCCGACGCCAGCACGGGCACGAAGGCCACCAGCAGGAGCACCCGCAGTAGCTCGGCCCGGCCGAAGCGGGTGTGGAGGACTTCCGCGAGCAACGACGGGCGCAGCACGTCCCCGAGCGGGAGCAGCGCGCCGTAGACGCCCTCGACGGCGACGCCGGCCACCGTGGCCCCCAGGGCCAGCCCCCAGGCGGACCACAGGATCCGCCGCACCCGACGACTCGCCCCGTCCCCCGGCGACGCCAGAGCCACCAGGAGCGACAGTCCCACCAGCACGAGCAGGCCGGCCAGGCCCGCCCACCGCAGCACGCCGGCCACCGCACCGACCCCCGCGGCCCCGGACTCGGTGGCGAGGGCGCCGGCCAGGACCGAGGCGCGCGCCGCGTCGCGGTCGGACCCGATCGAGAACACGTACGCGCCGTGCACCGGGTGCCCGTCATCGGAGATCACCCGCCACGCCACCACGTACGAACCCCGCCCGAGCCCGGGGGACAGCCCGACCGCCACCGAGTGGCTGTCGCCGCCGGGGTGGGAGGCGTTCCCCTCGTCGACCCGGCCGCCGCCCGGTCCGAACACCCGGAGCGACCCGGCGTCCACCGTGACCACGTCGTCGAAGTGGATCACCGCCCGGGCGGGTGGGACCAGCAGGACCGACGACGCCGCCGGATCGGTGGCCACCAGGCGGGCGTGCGCGCTGGCCGTCCCCGAGGAGACCAGGAGCAGCACCAGCACCGCCGTCACGCCGACCAGCCCGCGCCCGGCGCGCCCGGTCGTGGGGTTCACCATGTGGTGGGGTGCGACCTGGGCATCCGGCTCCGCATCGACTCGTCGTGTGGGCGGGATCCGTGCCGACCGCCCGCCGGGTGGGGCGTGCACTCCGGGCGGGCCCGACCTTGTCGGCACCATGATGCCAGCGCCGCGGACACCGTCGGCGGCACCGGGTCGGCACCGACGGGTCACACGGTGGTGAGGCGGCTCCCGGTGTCCCAACCGGAGATGGAGCTCGGCAGGTAGGGGCCGATCACGCCCGGGTCCACCGGCCGGCCGTACAGGAAGCCCTGCGCCACGTGGCAGCCACGGACCCCGAGCTCGATCGCCTGGCCGGGGCGCTCGATCCCCTCGGCCACGATCTCCAGGCCCAGGGTGCTGCCGAGCGCCACCACCGCCTCGACGATGGCCCGGTCGTCGGGATCGGTCTCGAGGTGCTCGACGAAACTCCGGTCGATCTTGAGGGCCTCGACCGGGAGGCGCTTCAGATAGCTCAGCGACGAGTAGCCGGTTCCGAAGTCGTCGATGGACAGATGGACACCGAGGGAGCGCAGCGTCCGGAGGATGGCGATGGCCGCGGCCGGGTCGCGCATCAGGGCGCCTTCGGTGATCTCGAGCCACAGGCGGTCGGCGGCGAACCCGGTGTCGTCCAGGACGGACACCACCAGCTCGCAGAAGCCGGGTTCGGCCAGCTGCTGGGGGGAGATGTTCACCGACATCGCCGGGAGGCAGGACCGCGCGCCGGCCGCGGCACCGCCGTCGGTCCACGCCGCCCCCTGCCGGCAGGCCTCCCGCAGGACCCACGCGCCGAGGTCGACCATCAGGCCGCACTCCTCGGCCAGGTCGATGAACTCCGACGGCGGGAGCAGGCCCCGGGTCGGATGCTGCCAGCGCACCAGGGCCTCGGTGCCGATGACGGCCAGTCGGGCGACATCGACGAACGGCTGGTAGTGGAGGACGAGCTGCGAGTCCTTGATGGCGCGGTGCAGCTCGTTCGAGGTGCGCAGGCTCCGTCCGGCGTCGTCGTCGGCGTCCGGGGAGTAGACGACGTACCGGCCCGGACCCGACCGCTTGGCCTGGTACATGGCGATGTCGGCGCTGCGCAGCAGTGCCGACGGGAGCATCGTGGCCGACGTGGACAGGGCGATCCCGATGCTCAGGGACACGAACTGCTCGAAATCGGCCTCGGACACCGGGGTGGCCATGGAGGCCCGCAGCCGGTTGACGATGTCCAGGACGTCCGCCTCCGAGTCGACCTCGCACAGCACGGTGAACTCGTCGCCGCCGAACCGGGCCAGCACGTCCTCGGGTCGCAGTGCGTGGCGCAGCCGCTGTCCCACCCGCTGGAGCAGTCGGTCGCCGGCGTCGTGGCCGATGCCGTCGTTCACCAGCTTGAACCGGTCGAGGTCCAGGAACATGAGGGCGACGTGGCGTCCCGCACCCTCGGCGCGGGCCAGCCCTTGGTCCAGGTGCTCCATGAACAGCTTGCGGTTGGGGAGGCCGGTCAGTGGGTCGGTCACCGCGTTGCGGGCCAACTGCTCGCGCAGTGCACGCCGCTCGGTGATGTCCTCGACCTGCCCGATCATGTAGACCGGCTCGCCCTGGGCGTCGCGTACCACCGACCCGTTGAGGGACACCCAGGCGATCCGCCCGTCGGAGCGGATGCTCCGCCGTTCGGTGTGGAAGCGGTCGCGCTCCCCGCTCAGGAGCCGCTCGATGTGCAGGCGACCGTCGATCCGGTCGTCGGGGTGGGTGATGTCGTTGACCGCCATGCCGCTCATCTGCGCCCGGGTGTAGCCGTGGATCTCGGCGTAGGCACGGTTCACCTCGATGAACCGCCCGTCGAGCCCGAGCTTGGAGATGCCGATCGGCGCCTCGTCGAACAGCTGCTGGTTGCTGGCCGCCCCCTTCACGACCTCCCGCTCGGCGATGGCGAACCGGTGCATCCCCCAGGCGATGGCCTCGCCCAGCACGATGCACATCGGCACGACGAAGATCGCCGACCCGAGGCCGATCGACGAGATCCTCCCGGGGGTGGCGAACAGCGGCACCACGTAGGCGACCGCCAGCAGGGGGGCCAGCCGCAACGAGGTCCAGCGCGGGAGGGCCAGGCCGACCAGGGCGAAGATCACCACGAACGTCACCGAGTAGTTGAACGGGTTCCGGTCGGCGAACACCCAGGTCATGCCCACCGCCCCGAAGGTGAAGGGGATCACGGCCAGCACGGTCCACCGCCCGAACCGGGCCCAGGGGAACCACCAGGCCACACACCCGACGCCGATCGACGCCCCGCAGCTGGCCAGGAGCGCAGGCGACGAGTGCCGGCCGGGTACCACCAGGTCGGACAGCAGGAGGAGGAGGCTGCAGGTCACCAGCGCGAGGGCCGCGATCCGCCCACACAGGACGCGACTGAGCGTGCCGTCGTCCTCAGCGTGAGCCGGGTCCGCCTCCGGTAGCCATTCCACACCACTGCATCGGCACCGCAACGACCGGACTTGAACACGATCCGTCGCTCGGTGGCGGTGTTCTCCCTGGTGAGCCCCGATTCCGGGGGTGGGAACCGGGCCCGGGACCCGCACCGTGCACCGAGGCGGTACCGTGCCGGGACGGCCCTCCGGACCCGATCCGGCCCCATGCTCGACCCCACCCATCCGCCCTCACGAGGAGATGTCGCATGAGCACCTTCCCCTACGCCGACCGCGTCCCGGTCCACCGCACCCTGCCCGAGCACGGCACGCCCCGGGCCGAGGTGCTCGAGGTCCTCCGGTCGATGGCGTCCGAGGAGGACCGGTCGTGGGAGTCGGGCCGGTGCTCGGGCACCATGTACTGCGGCGACCACGACCACTACGACTTCCTGAACGAGGCGTTCTCCCTCTTCTCCCACGTGAACGTGCTCCAGCGCGACATGTGCCCGAGTGCCACCCGTTTCGAGGCCGAGGTCATCGCCATGACCCTCGACCTGCTGCACGCCGAGGCGGTCACCGGGACCGAGCCGGTGGGCCTGGTGTCGTCGGGGGGAACCGGCAGCATCTGTCATGCGCTGCTGGCCTACCGCGACCATGCCGCCGCCACCCGGGGCGTCATCGGGCCGAACGTGATCAAGCCGGAGACGGCGCACCCCGCCTTCGACAAGGCGTGCCACCTGTTCGGGATCGAGCTGCGGGTGGCACCGGTCGACCCGGTCACCACCCGGGTGGACACCGACTGGGTGGCCGCGGCCGTGGACGACCGGACCATCGCCCTCGTCGGCTCGGCCTGCAACTACGGCTACGGCACCGTCGACCCCATCGAGGCCCTGTCCGACATCGCCCTCGAGCACGGGATCGGGCTCCACGTAGACGGGTGCCTGGGGGGCTGGATCCTGCCCTTCGGCCAGGAGCTCGGCTACGACATCCCGGTCTTCGACTTCCGGGTGCCCGGCGTCACCTCGATCTCGGCCGACACCCACAAGTACGGGTACGCCCTGAAGGGCACGTCGGTGCTGTCGTTCCGGGACAAGGCGCTGCGCAACGCCCAGTACTTCTTCAACACCGAATGGACCGGGGGCAAGTACTGCTCCCCCGGCATGGACGGCTCACGCTCCGGCGGCCTGCTGGCCGCCACCTGGGCGTCGATGATCCAGCTCGGACGCGAGGGCTACCGGCGCTACGCCGCACAGATCTTCGCCGCGTCCGCCATCATGCAGGCGGCGGTGCGCAGCCATCCCGAGCTCCGCATCCTGGGCGACCCGTCGTTCCTGTTCAGCTTCACCTCGGACGCCTTCGACGTCTACCACGTCAACGACGCCATGCGCGAGCGTGGCTGGCGGTTCAACGGCCAGCAGTACCCGAACGCACTCCACATGGCCGTCACCCGACCCCAGACCCAGCCGGGCGTGGCCGAGGCCTTCGCCGCCGATCTGGCCGAGGCCGTGGCGTACGCCACCGGCCGGACCGACGCGCCGCGGTCGGGAGCGGTCTACGGGGGCGTCGCCGGCGGCATGACCGACGAGGCGGACGAGTTCATCCGGATGATGATGGGCCAGATGATGGATGCCCAGCAGTCGATCCCGGGCGATGCCTGAGGCGGTGGCCCGCACCGGCACCGGACGGCGCGACGACCGCTGGGTGCTCGCCGTCGACCTCGGCACCGGGGGGCCCAAGGTCGGCCTGGTGTCGCTCACCGGGGTGATCGCCTGGCACGAGCACCACGCGGTCCCCACCAGGCTGGGCCCCGGGGGCGAGGCCACCCAGGACGCCGGCGCATGGTGGGACCTGGTCACCGGTGCCGCCCGCCGGGCCCTGGCCTCGGGTGTCGTCGACCCTGCCGACGTGGTCGCCGTGTCCTGCACCGGCCAGTGGGCGAGCACCGTGCCGGTCGATGCCGACGGCGTCCCGGTAGGCCCGTGCCAGCTCTGGTCCGACACACGCGGGGCGCCGCACGCACGCGCCGTCATCGGTGGCCCGGTCGCCGGGTACGCGCCGGTGGCGGCCCTGCGGTGGATCGTGCGCTCCGGCGGTGCCCCGTCGACCGCAGGCGCCGACCCGATCGGCCACATCCTGCACCTCGAGCGGGACGAGCCCCAGGTGGCCCGGGCCGCCCGGTGGTACCTGGAGCCGGTCGACTACCTGTCCATGCGGTTCACCGGGACGGCGGCCGCCACCCCCGCATCCATGACCGGCGCCTGGCTGACCGACAATCGGACGGCCGACCCGGTCGACTACGACCCCGTGCTGGTGGCGGCGGCGGGCGTGCCCGCCCACAAGCTGCCGCCCCTCGGACCGACCGCCGGCATCGTAGGCACCGTCCGGCCCGAGGTTGCCGCCGACCTCGGCCTGCCGGGCGGCGTGGTGGTGGTGGCCGGCACCCCGGACCTCCACTCGGCATGTGTCGGCTCGGGTGCCGTGCTGGCCCTGCAGCCCCACGTGGCGGTATCCACCACCAGCTGGGTCAGCTGCCCGTTCCCGCGCAAGAAGACCGACGCCGTCCGCCAGATGGCCACGGTGCCCGGGATCCTGCCCGGCCTGCGCCTGGTGGCGAACAACCAGGAGTCAGGGGGCGGGGCGCTGGAGTGGCTGCGCGACTGCCTGGACGGACCCGACGCCGTCCGCCGGACCACCTTCGACGAGCTCACCGCACTGGCCGCCACCGCCGCACCGGGCAGCGGCCGACTCGTGTTCACGCCGTGGCTGGCGGGCGAGCGCTCCCCGGTGGACGACCGCCAGGCCCGTGGGGGGTTCCACAACCTGTCGCTCCGGACCACCCGCGCCGACATGGTGCGGTCGGTGCTCGAGGGCGTCGCCCTCAACTCTCGGTGGCTGGCACGCTCGGTCGAGCGGTTCGTCGGCCAGCCGCTCGGCACGGTGCGGGCCATCGGCGGCGGCGCCTCGTCGGCGCTGTGGTGCTCGATCTACGCCAGCGTGCTCGACCGACCGGTGGAACAGGTGGCCGACCCCATGCTGGCCAACCTGCGCGGTGCGGCCCTCATCGCAGGGCTGGCTCTCGGCGATGTCCAGCCCGGCGAGATCCGCCGACTGGTGCCGGTGGCCGCCACCCACCTGCCCGACCCCGACGCGGTGCCCGTCTACGACCAGCTGGCCGCCGAGTTCCCCCGGCTGTACAGAGCCCAGAAGGGGATGTTCGCCGCCCTCAACGGATGAGCCCGGGCCGCCGACCGGCGATGCTCCACCAGCCACACGGCAACGTCGTAGCGGCTACCCGCCCACCTCGGTCGGGGGCCACAGGGCGGCCAGTGCGGAACTGGCTGCCCGCAGCGCGTCGCAGCCCGACGGACCGGGCGTCGTCACCGCGGACTTCGCCGCCTGGACCAGTTCGATCTGGGCGCGCAGCACCGGCGCCGGGACCACCTCGGCGACCGGGTTCGGACCCGTCTCGCCGAGCACCGTGCCCTTGGAGGTGAATCCGAAGACCCCCGAATCCACGATGCCGGCCGCGTAGGCGTCGCTCGCCGCGGTCTGCTGGTCCAGCGACCCGAGCGCGGCGAGCAGCTCCTGGCGCTGCGGTTCGCTCGGGTCGACCACGTAGGCATCGGCCGCCTGCTGCACCGCGGTGATGTCCTGCTCGAGGTGGACGTCGACGTCGAGGTCCTGGTCGACCGGTTCCCCGTGGTCGGCGTGCCTGCCAAACTTCACGGGTGCGCTCCGATCGCCGGTGGGCCTGACGTGGATGACGCTAGCGGTCGGTCCCACGGAGCGGGCCGATGGCCCGTCGCCGACCTGGAGACCCGCTACCTGGCCCGCAACGTGTCGAGACCGTCACCCGACAGGTGTGCGAGCGCCGATCCACGTCCGGTGAGCGCGAGGAGGAGCTGCTGCGCAGGCCCTTCGACCGTGGGGCCGGCGCCGGTCGACCACGCCGCATCGGTGGCCCGGACCGTCAACCCGGCAATGCGCTCCTTGGTTCCGAACACCGGCTGGACGTCCTTGACGTGGTCGAGAGCCGCCACGTAGTCCTCGACCGGCAGCGCGAACGGCGTGCCCGTGCCTTCGGCGATGTCCGAGGAGTGGACGACGAGCTCGGTCAGGACGCCCGGGAGTCCGAGGCCCGGCGGCACGGACCGTGAACCGGCCGACGAGCGGGTCGTGGCGACGATCTCCTCGGTGGACAAGGTCGCCGTCAGCTTCGTGACCAGTTTGGCGTTCATCTTGTCGAGGTTGAATCCCGACCCGATGAACGACCGGAACACCTGTCCCTTGGACAGGGCCGGGATCACGAGCATGTGGGCGGCGGTGTCCTTGACCGTCCAGCCTGCGCACAGCGACGGCCTGTTCCAGTCGTCCACCGCCAGCCCGGCGAGGTAGTCCGCCAGGGCCCTTCGGCCGTTCGTGATGCTCGTCCACGTGTCCATCGGGTCGTCCTTCCGTCGGGTGCCGTCTCCACCTACGACGAACGGGCCCGTCCGGAATCGACAGCCGGTCCGGAATCGACCGCCGCGCCCCCCAAATCCACTGGCGCAACTACTCGCGCGATCCACCCGTCCTGCGCCCCGGTGGGTGCGGCGTCGCTCAGCTACCGCGCGTCGGCTGCCGCGCCGCACGGTCCAGCGCATGCAGGTGTGCGGCGGCAGGCCGCCCGAGGAGGAAGCCCTGGGCCTCGTCGCACCCCATCGAGCCGATGGCTCGCAGTTCGGCGTGGGTCTCGACCCCTTCGGCCACCACGATGATCCCGAGCGTGTGGGCCAGGTCCACCACGGTCTGGATGATGGTGCCGTCGTGGTCCTCGTCGTCCAGACCGGACACGAAGCTACGGTCGATCTTGAGGCGGTCGATGGGCAGGCCCTGGAGGTACAGCAGGGACGAGTACCCGGTCCCGAAGTCGTCGAGGGCGAGGTGCACGCCGAGGGCCCGCAACCGCTCCATCATGGCGCCGATCTGCAGGATGTCGACCACCAGGACCGACTCGGTGACCTCGAGGACCAGGTGGTCCGGGGCGAGTCCGGAGCCCTCCAGCGCGTCCTGCACGTCGTCGAAGAAGCAGGCGTCCTGGAGCTGACGGGCCGACACGTTGACCGACACCTTCAGGTCCGGGAAGCCCTGGGCCTGCCAGTCCCGGCACTGGAACGTCGCCTCCTCGAGCACCCACCGTCCGACGGGCACGATCTGGCGGCTCTGCTCCAGGAGCGGCACGAACTCGCCGGGCAGGATGTTGCCCAGGTCGGGATGCCCCCAGCGCAGGAGCGCCTCCATGCCGGCCAGGCGGGACGGGCGCCCACCCGACATGGTGAAGATCGGCTGGTAGTCGAGGGACAACTCGCCCTTCGAGTGGGCGACCCGCAGCTCGTCGGCGACCTGGCTGTCGCGCCGGGTGCCGTCGCCGATCGCCCGGTCGTACATCTCGAATCGGGCGGGCCCGCTCCGCTTGGCCTGGTACATGGCTGCGTCCGCCTGCGACAGGCACTCGTCGGGGTCGGCGTCGGGCACCACCGTGGTGATGCCGATGCTGACCGACGAGTGGAGCTCCCGCTCGCCCACCAGCACCGGGGCCCGCATGGTCTGGTGGATCCGTTCGGCCAGCGACTGGGCGGCGGTCAGCGGATCCTCCAGGTCCTCGGCCAGGATCACGAACTCGTCGCCGCCGAGTCGGGCCACCGTGTCCGAGGCGCGGACCAGCGACAGCAGTCGCTCGGACACCGCCACCAGCAGGCTGTCCCCGGCCGAGTGGCCGAAGCGGTCGTTGATCGCCTTGAAGTTGTCGAGGTCGAGGAAGAGGAGCATCGGGCCGGTACCGGTGCGGACCGAGGCCCGGGCGGCACGGCGGAGCCGATCGGCCAGCAGCGTGCGGTTGGGCAGCCCGGTCAGGTCGTCGTGCAGGGCCTGGTGGGAGAGGTTGGCCTGCTCCTTGCGCAGGCGCTCCTGGAGGATGCTGCGGGTGTCGTCGAACGCCCGCACGGTGCGCACCAGCCCGCCGTCGCTGCTCAACCGCACCACGGTGCACGCCAGGTCGACCAGTTCGGCCGACAGTCCGAGGCGGGCGGCGTCCTCGAGGATGGCCGCCGTGCACAGGTCGCGCCAGTGCAGGTACCCCTTGACCGCCATCCCCAGGTCGACCTCCATGAGCACCACCTGCTGGCCCTGTCGGGACAGTGCCAGCTCCTCCTCGGGAGTGGCCACCCGGTCGGTGCAGAGCCAGCGGCCGATCAGTTCCGTGCCCAGACGCGACGACGCGAACGCCTCGTTGCGCAGGAACTCCGGGAAACGGCCCGCCACCTGGGTCCCGATGTCGTCGGCCCGGGCCTGGAGGGCCAGTCCGAGGGCGACGCGTTCGGACCCGGGTCCGTCGGGCACCGCGGCGTCGTCCGCCTCGGTGCCGGTCGCCTCCAGGCGCTCGACCGGTGGGTGGGAACTCATCTCCACCACCATCGGCCCCGCACACCGCCAACTTGAACCTGGACCAGGCCCGGTCAGGGGGCCGGCACGGCCCCCGAGACGACCGCGCCACCGCTGGTTCCGGACACGGTGGCCACCGCTCCCCCGCCCGAGGTCGGCCACGTGACCGTGACCGAGGTGGCCGGCACGCCCGCACCGGAGACCTGCAGTCTGGCGACCACGTCGGCCGGCCGCAGGTCGACCGTGCCCGTCACGGCGACACCCGGCACCAGTGCGTCCGACGCCAGGGTCAGCCGGCTCCCGCTCCTCGAGGGGACGACCGTCCCCCCGTGCAGGCCGACGTCGGGCACCGTCCCGATCCCCTGGGATCGGGCCACCGCGTCTCCGGCGGTGGCCACGGCTGCGGCCGCGGCCCGCAGTCCGTCCGCGGTGGCGGCATTGCCGGTGGAGGGTTCGACGGGCACGACGTCGGCCAAGGCGGCCGGAAAGCCGCCCACCGCCCGGATCGGGGGCACGGCCGCCGCGCACGAGGCGTTGATGCCGTCGAGGTGCTCGGGCGAGCGGACGAACTCCTGGACCAGGGTCGACGCACAGGGCTGGTCGCCCTGGCCCACCACGTGGGTGGCGTTGGCGAACTCGACGAACCGCTGGTGGCCGCCCAGCTGGGCCAGGATCGCCGGTGCGTCGACGGGCGGTGTCCAGGTGTCGAACGCACCCCCCAGGACCAGCACCGGCAGACGGGCCGGCAGGAGTGGCAGGGTGCCGGTCACCGGGGGCTCGGCCGCCACGGGAGCCGGCCAGTCGGTGCACGCCGTGTACGCCTCGGTGTTCTGGTCCTGCTGCACCCATTCGCCGGTGGTGAACGGTGCGAACGCGGTCGGCGCCAGCCCGGCGACTGCGGTGGTCAACTGGGCGGCACGCTGCCCCGGAGTTGCGGACATCGAGAACAGCTGCGGGTAGTCCAGGCACGACACCGCCAGGTAGAGCTCGCCCGAATAGGACCGCGGCGCCAGGCCGGTGTAGGCCTCGTCGGAGGCGAGCCGCTCGGCGTACAGCCGCAGGAGCGGGGCGGGGTCCCCGTCGTCCAGCAGCGCCCGGCCGGCGGCGTCCAGCGAGCGGTAGACCAGCGGGTCGCCGGCCGCGTCGTTCACCAGGTCGACGAGTCCGACGACGCCCATGGTGACCGTCGACACCGTCCCGTTGGCGTCGGGCACGGCGGCCGACACCGGCGCGGCCCGTAGCCGTGCGGCCAGCGCACCCACACGGTCCCAGGCGGACCCGGGTGCGGCCGACGCACAGGCCGGGGCGCGGGCGCAGACGGCGTCCATGGCCGCCGGCATCGAGTCGTGGCTGCTGCGGTACCAGGGGTCCAGGGTGACCGTCGAGTAGGTGGAGTCGAGGACCACCGACCGGAACAGCGACGGGTAGCGGCTGGCCACGACCTGGGCGAACCACGAGCCGTAGGAGTCGCCGTAGAGGTCGACCCGCCGGAGGCCGAGGGCCCCGACGATGTCGGCGACATCGGCCGCGGCCGGCGCCGATGTGAACAGGTCCGAGGCGTGGACCCAGGTACCTGACGCGTCCCGCCACCGGTGGTTCAGCGCGGAGCCGCACGATCCGGCCGCCGCGGCGAAGGCCGGGCCGCTCGCCTGGCCCGACCACGCCTGCAGCGCACGACAGTCCAGTGCCGTCGATCCCCCGGTGCCCCGCAGATCCACCGCCAGCAGGTTCCACTGGCTCAGGAGCGGTCCGTACATGGTGGCGAACCCGCCGCGCACCGACCCGGTCGACGGGTAGCCGGGCCCACCCTCGACCGGCAGGACGGTGCCCCGGGCCACACCTCCGACCGGCGCGGTGGCCGGGTACCAGCGGAAGGCCACGGTGATCCCCGGCGACCCGGGGTCTGCCCGGTCGAGCGGCTCGGTTCGGTGCCCGCAGTAGGTCGGCGGGGCGACGCCGCAGCGCACCAGGGTCACGCCCCCGACCACCAGTGTCGCCGGTGGCCCGGCGGACGCGGGGGTCGGCACGAGCACCAGGGCGGTCGCCATGACCACCGCCACCAGCGGCGGGACGAGCGCGCCGGCGCGCCGTCGTGGGCCGTTCGTGCGGACCGCCCCTCGTCCCATCCCACGTGCTCCTCCCGGGCGGTCCCCGTGACGCCCACGCACAGTCTCGTCCCGCCGACGGCGCCCGTCCACACCGGACTGCGTAGGGTGGCGTGGAGCCGATCGGAGGAGGGCCATGAAGGCAGCGGTGTACTACGGGACGGGCGGGCCGGAGGTGTTCCGCTACGAGGACGTCGCCGACCCGGTGTGCGGTCCGGGCGAGGTGCTCATCCGGGTGGAGGCCGTCAGCATCGAGGGCGGGGACACCCTGAACCGGCTCGGTGGGGACCTGACGTCGGTCCCCCACGTCGTGGGCTACCAGTGCGCGGGCGAGGTGCTCGAGGTCGGCGACGGCGTCGACGACCTCGTCGCCGGCGACCGGGTGGTCACCGTCGGCGTGGACGGCTCCCACGCCGAGCTCAGGGTGACGGGACGACCGTTCTGCTGGAAGGTGCCCGACGGCATGGCGACCGAGGTGGCGGCGTGCGTGCCGGTGCCCTTCGGCACCGCCGATGACTGCCTGTTCGAGTTCGGCCGGCTGCAGCCGGGCGAGACCGCCCTGGTCCACGCCGGCGCCAGCGGCGTGGGCATCGCCGCCATCCAGCTGGCCAAGCGGGCCGGCGCACGGGTGCTGGCCACGGCGTCGTCGGCCGAGCGGCTGGACCGCCTGGCCGACCTCGGCCTCGATGACGGGATCGACTACACGGCCACCGACTTCGTGGCCGCGGTCCGGGAGCTGACCGGTGGCGCGGGGGCCGACGTCATCGTGGACTCGGTGGGCGGCACCAACCTCCAGCGGAGCCTCCACTGCCTGGCCTACCGCGGTCGGTGCGTGACGTTCGGCGACGCCGGGCGGGAGACGCCCTCCACGCTCGACGTCTCCACCATGCGGGCCAACAACCAGACCCTGGTGGGCTACTTCCTCGGTGCCGAGGTGTTCCTCGGGACCCGTGCCCACGCCATGATCGCCAGCCACCTGGACGACATCGCCGCCGGGCAGCTCCAGGTGGTCATCGACCGCCGGTTCGCCCTGGAGGAGGCCGGCGAGGCCCATGCCTGGATCGAGAGCCGTCAGGCCTTCGGACGGGTCCTGCTGGTCCCGTGACCGGATCCGCCACCC
>Ga0075030_100002555_pt1 | contig 16528 bp, 15 predicted proteins | sample LitLauG_LLR_2012_FD_71393 | JGI IMG/M metagenome (GOLD analysis project Ga0075030, IMG submission 71393) | Freshwater sediment microbial communities from Pennsylvania, USA - Little Laurel Run_MetaG_LLR_2012 | ecosystem: Environmental > Aquatic > Freshwater > Creek > Sediment | place: USA... | reverse complement strand
ACACTTCAGCACCTTGTCCTGAAATTCCATTGAGGATGGCTCCTTCAGCCCGTTTCCGTCGCGCCCACTCGCGGGGAATGAACTGCGGTGGTGACACCGAAAGACAGGTCATCTACTGCTCCCCCCTCTTGTACCGCCCCTTGGACTCGGCCCGCCACGCGGACAGAAGCGCCCCGTGGCCTACAAAACATCGTTTATGCCGGGAAGAATTGGTATGGAATCCCTAATGCAGCTCAACATGGTGGGGGCCAGATCGAGCAGGGTCGCTCCGGGACGGAGCGACCCTTCATTGCCTTAATCCTGTTCTTTGCGTGTCTTTTTTCTGGCGCGCTTACGAGCGAGCGCAGCCTTTACACGCTTTTTTTCGCCGGGCTTCAGGTAGAAGGAGTGACGCTTAACCTCCTTGATGATGTCTTCCTGCTGCACCTTGCGTTTGAAGCGGCGTAGAGCATTCTCAAGGGATTCACCCTCTTGAAGCCTTACTTCTGCCAAATCTACACACCCCCAGACTCGTCCGGGATGGACCGAATAGTTATGACAAGGATTTGACTGCAAGTCAAGTAGGACGACGAATTTCTTTACAGCTTGCCGGGTTGGAATTCGGCTCAGTTTGAGCCTCTGGGGAGGTTTGACGGCCCACGAACAGGAAAAACAAAAATATCGTACTCGGCCAAAGCTGCAGAAACAGGCGGTTTAGCGAGAATCGCAGGTGCCAATAGAGGTCGTTTGGAGTGATCACATAGACGGCGAAGTATCCGGCTAGCGTCAACGCCAGAGTGGCGATGGAAGACCGAAATGCGGTTTCTTGACGGCTGATCCTCGATGAAGGGATCAAGAACCTGAGCGCTACCAATAAGACGGTGGCTGGCACAGCCCAGCTCCCGAACCGGAAGAACTGTCTAGCAAACCACTGCAGAATTGCCCCGTAACGCGCGGGCGAAAGGGCCTTGTCAATCATGCCGGGGCCAGAGAAAAGATCGCCGGCAGGTGCAATGAAAAGCTTGAACCAGGCGATCAGGCCAAGGAAGGGGGCGATCGCGAGAACAAGCAACGCAAACTCGCGGAGAGAGTTGGGTCGCAATTCACCGGATGCAGGTGGGCGCCTCCGTCCTGCGATGGAGGCGAACTGAGAGCCCAGAAATGCGAACAGGAAAAGCAGGCCTTCGTTCTTGGTCCATGCAGCGCAACCCGCCGCCAAGCCCGTCAGAACGAACAGGCCCAGGGCCCTCCCGTTGGCGATTTTTGCAGAACGCTGCTGATACAAGTGCAGAAGTGCAATAGACGCCAGGAAGAAGAAAGAGAGAGGAATGTCGGCATACTGCGAAGCTCCCTGTTCGACGAAAAAAGGGGTGGATGCCAGAGCGATCCCTGACAGGGCGGCCGAGGTGAGGCCGCGAAGAGTCGCCAACGACGAAACTAAGAGCCCGAGTGTGGCGAAAGTGAAAACCAGGCTGATGACCGCGGGGACGATCGGATCGTTGTGGCCGATGTAGGTCCAGATGTGCGCGATCGCGGCTGGAACAAGAAGGGGGTAGTCGGGATGAGACCAGGGGATCAAGGTGCTGAAGCCTTCGCGCCAGTGGACGCGTCCCAGGAACAAGAAGCGGGCGTGAAGATTCCAGATGGCGAAGGCGTCCCAACCATCACCGTGAGGATGGGTGATTACGCGAAGCGCGCTGGCATAGAGGGCGGCGAGAAGGCAAATTGCAAAAGAGGCCATCAAAAAGCGATGAAGCCAGCTTGGGAATTTGAAGTCGGCGAACTTGGAGGCAGTCAAGTTCGCAGATTGGCGAGGAGCGCGAACGACGAGATACACCGCGAGCAGCAAAGTCACCAGGCATAGATCAGTGGCAAGGATGTGAACGATGCCAAGTAGTCGCTCGACGAAGAAGGCGATCGAGAAGACCCCGAACCCAAGTCCGGCCGACAAGAACAGCTTCATCAAAGATTCCGACTTGTTGGCGAGCGCCCGCGGCCAGGCCGAGGAGATGACTAGGTATCCCGAAATGAAGCAGAAGCCGAGCGCCAGGGCGATATTCATCTATCTAGTCGTCCTCGCCGGCGAAGAGCAGAACTCCGCTGCCGAAGTCTTCCACCAGTCGAAGGTTCGGAGGAAAGTCCGAGGGCGGTGAAAGCGGGAAGTTCCCGATGACAATCGCGTGATGTGTTGAACGATCAACGACTAACGGCGCGAGAGCATACTGGGTCAGATAGTAGTCGGGATTGGAAGAGCTACCACTCTCTCCGATGTAGCCGATGATTCCACGTGCCGGCAGGTGGCTTTTCACGGCAGCGAAACGCTGATCCGATCGCTTCGAGATGTCATCCGGGCTGAGGTGGGCCGGGTTCGGCGCCTCGCGAAGAATGCGGATGGTGGACAGCAGACAACAAAGCGTGAATAGAAGAATGGCAGCCTTCGTTCTCAGCGGGACAGACTCTGCGGGTGGTGGCGTGTGCATACAGGGAACTCGCAGCATTATATGTCTGCGAATCCCAGACAACCGCGCGGGTGCTTATCTAAGATCCGACTTTGGCACGGACCTCTGCTCCCCTTAGGTTTATATGCCCAGTTCCCATTAATATTCCAGGCGCCTGCTCGGTTGAGCGCCGCGACGAAAACTGGTCGCTGATGCTGCAGCGCCAAGAAATTCGCGGCGAGAGAACTTTTACTTGCTGAAAAACGTCGCAAGAATTACTAGAAAGACGTCGGCAGCATCACCCTAGCCGCTCGGCTTCGCCTTCGCGGGACAGCCGAAGGCGGCTGTCCCCACATTGTCATTTGCTAATTCATTGCTCAGAAGACGAACTTCAGTGCTAGCTGAATTTGTCGTGGGGCATAGGCAGCATTCGGCTTCATGAAGTTATTCGGCAATTGGTAATAGCCGGGATACGGCGCGAGGTTCGCCGTCACCGAGCTCTGCACGAAGCTGCTTGCGCTGGCGATCATCCCATTGGAAGTTATGGCGACCCGCTGGTTGTCGCGGTTCAAGAGATTGAACGACTCAGCGACCAGGTTGAGTCTGTAACGCTCATGGAAACGGATGGTGCGTGTGAGGCGGAGGTCGGTAGTGGCGTAATCCGGCCCGGTAAACGCGTTGCGGCTGTATCCCGGGAGGCGATCGTTGAGATCGTTGCCGTCCTGGTTGGGATCGCCGGAGACGGTTGCGTTGACCGGGCGCCCCGACCCGTAGTTCACGACGGATGAGATTTTCCAATCGTTGAAGAAGCGGCCCAGAAGTTCATGTCCGCGGTGGAAGAGTCGAGGTTCGGCTGAGAACGCCACCACGAATCGATGACGCTGATCGGTGACACTAGGGCCGCGCTCGGCGCTCGGATTGTAGGAATTCTCTACAGTCGCAGGTTGACCGGCGACCAGAGCGTCCTGTCCGTCATCCATGGCGCGGGCGTACGCGTACGAGAGCCGGAAGTACGTGCCGCGTGCGATGCGGCGGTTCACGGAGAGCGTCGCACCATTGTAGTTGCTGGAGGCTGCACTCTGAAACTCGTCAATGGCGCCAAGTTGGGCAATCGGACGTCCGAGCGGATTAATGCATGGCGGCCATGGACACGTAAGTGTCCGGGTGAACTGCCACGTTGCGAAGGAGTCGACGGTGTAGTAGCCGCCTTCGAAAATAGAGCCGGTGGAATCGAAGATCGGATAGGTCAGTGCAATCGGTTGCGGAAGGTTCACGTCGAGGGCGCGGATGAGATGCTCGCCGCGGACGTTTAGCAAAGAGAGCGCGACCGTAGTGCGATCGGCCACTTCTTTTTCGAGCGTGAGACTCGATTGCTGCACGCGCGGCGTAACGAAGTTCGTGGCAAACGCAGAAACAGTGTGAGTCACACCTTGTGTGAATCCGGCAGGTAAGTTGCAGTTCGCGGCATACTGTGGACAACTCACCAGGGGATTGGGAAATGCAGGGAAAACCTGGTGATCGTAATAGTCGGTGTTCCTCAGGAAGACTTGCGAATCCGTGATACCGTTTTCGGTCTGAACGACGGAGTTGTAGATCTGCGGGATGCGAACGAAAAAGATCCCATATCCTCCGCGGATCACGAGCGGGCGCTTGTCTCCGAGCGAGTAGGCAAACCCGGCTCGCGGAGCGAAATTGTGTGGCTGAAATGGGAGCTTGCCGGAAGGAGGGAACAATGGGTTTGAGATCAGCCCCGCGGTCGTGAACGTCTGTAGATCCCAGCGCACGCCGAGGTTTAGAGCAAGCCGGTTGGTCACGCGGATGGTGTCTTGAGCGAAAGCGGCGTATTCGTTGGTGTCCGGATGCGAGGTGGCGCTGCCGAAATTCTGCAGATAGTAGTGCGGGACCTGATGGGCAAAGGCGCGAAGAGGGCTTAGCTGCAATCCGGCCTCCATGGGTTCGAATGTGAACGGGTTGACCTTGATGGGATAGAAAAGGAATTCACCGCTTTGCTGGCTGGGAAAGAAGTCGTAGATCGACGTAAGCAGGGCGTCGCCGCCGAATTTCCAGGTATTTCGTAAACCCTCAAAACTGAGAGTTTCGGCCAGGTGCAGGCGGTGCTCGCGGGTTTGTCGCGGCAGAATATTAGAGCGGCCGACACCGTCGAGGATGGTGGGAATCTTCACCAGCACATCACTAGTGTTGCTGTAGGACTGTTGCTGATCGCGGGAGAACTGCGCGCGGAAATGGCTGATCAGGCGCGGCGTGAAGCTGGAGGTCAGCGACAGGTTTGCGGTTTCGGTCGCGACATGCTCCTCGCCATTGTTGCTGATGGAATCGTAGCTGACGGGACTGGCCGGATCGAGAAACACATTGTTCGATCCCCAATAGCGAGTGGTGTTCACGCGCAGCGCGAGTTGGTTGCGCGGGTTAAGGTTGATATCGAGCTTGGCGTACGAGGAATTCCCAATTTGAGCGGCAGGATACTCGCCGGCGAGGGAAGTGAGCTGCGCGGCAGCGGCAAAGACCAGTGCCTGGTCGCTTGCTTCGTAATCTCCGGGCGTGTAAGGACCGGTGCCGGGCTGGGGGATCACTTGCGAACTGCCGTCCAGAAACTCGACTACATTCGGCACGTGAAAAATGTGCTGATCGAATCCGGCAAAAAAGAAGATCTTGTTGCGCTTCAGCGGGCCGCCGATGGTGCCTCCGACCTGCTGCTGGCGGTTGTGCGGCTTGAAGGCGAGAAAAGGGAGGGAAGCGCCAAACGAACTGTCGCGGAGGTAGTAGAACGTCGTTCCATGCAGGTGGTTCGAGCCCGACTTGGTCACTACATTGACCACGGCGCCGCCGGAGCGTCCTTGTTCGGCGCCGTAGGAGTTTGAGGACACGCGGAATTCCTGCACGACTTCGGTGGAGAACTGATACGGCGCCCGATAGCGGCCGCGTGCCTGCCCAAAGAATGCGTTGTTGTAATCGCTTCCGTCGACGAGGAAGGTGTTCTGGGTGCCGCGAATGCCGCCGAAAGAGAGATCCCCATTCGTCGCCGACGTCAGGCTGCGCGGATCCTGCGTGACGCCGGGTGAGAACAGGGCGAGGTCTGAGAAGCGGCGGCCATTCAACGGGAAATCGTTGACGGAACGCTCGTCGAGCAGGGTGGAGACGGCGCTCGGTTTGGTTTCGACCATAGAGGGTGCGCTGGACACGGTGAGACTTTCCTGAGCGCCGGCGATCTTGAGGCGAAATACGAGTTCCGCGGCTCCGCCGACATCGACGTGCAATTGAGGCGTGATTTGAGGCGACATGCCTTGCGCTTCCACGCGGGCGGAATAATCTCCCGGCGGCAGTAACTCTAAAGCGAAGTGGCCCTCGGAATCGCTGGTTGCGGTGTAACGCGCGCCTGTCCCGGTGTTCACGATCGCAACAGAAGCCTGTGTCACGCGAGCGCCGGTCGGGTCGACCACTGTACCGTGAATCGATCCGGTGGCAGAATCCTGCCCGGAGAGTTGGGCTGGACTGCAAAGCAAGATCACGAGAGCGGAGAAAGCCCATAGAAGAGAAATCGCGCGAACTGCGAACATAAGATCGCCCCTGAGTGCGAGGTATGCTCGGAGGGATGGTCCAGCAGCTCGTTAACCGGACGCGCGCCAGACAGTTTGCGGAGGAGAACCAGCAGGCGCGTTCTCGCGAGGCGCGGCCGGGAAACTCCTCCGCCAAAGGGAGAAACCCAGTCCTGTATAACATCGGCGAGCGAGTAGTTCTGTGATCCTGGGGACTTTTTTGGTGACGATTCCCGGAGTGGGAATCGCAGATGGCGGACTTAGAATGAAAAGAAAGCAGGGACGCACCATGCGCATCCCTGCTTCGTAGAATCAGCGAACCGTTACGTTAAGGGGAACCGAGTGGCTCACTCCGCCCGACGTGCCGACTACGTTGATGGTTGCATTGTTGGCGGTTGACTGCTTGGTGTTGTTTCCGCACGCCACCGTAAGCCCCGTGCCAGCAACGAGAAGAGTCAGAAGAGCGATCAACATCAGGCTCTTTCCCTTGGCCGATGCAACTTTGCTGCAGCCTGCTGTGAAGAGCGTTCCCATTAGTCCCAACCCGGAGAGCAACAGCATTCCGGGATGTCCGCCGTAACCTCCGCCCGGCGATGTAGCCGCCGCAGTGATGGTTAGGGTTGAACTTGCAGTGCTGGAACCTGGAGAAATCGTGGTGGGTGCAAAACTGCAGGTCAATCCGGCAGCCGGCGCGCACGAGAGAACAATCTGACCGTTAAAGCCTCCGACTGCAGCCGATCCAATCATGACTGTGGCCGAGCCACCTGCGGTTACTGTGACGGCCTGGACCGAAGGGCTAAGCGAAAAATCCGGCCCACCTGCTGCCGCAGCGGGGACCAGCGTCGCGAATAATCCACTCGTCTGGCTGGCGCCTCCAGCGGTGAAGTAAAGGGTGCTCGGATCTCCGGTACCGCCGGCGCCAAAGACCATATCCCAGAGGCCCGGGTTCACGATGACGTGGCCCGCGGAATCCGTGATTTGGCCTTTGAGGTGCCCGGTCGTGTCGTAGGCGTTGATGGTGCCGTCGCCGAAGTTGCCAATGAGAACATCTCCAGCGAAGGTTCCGAAGGTCGCGGGGGCTGTGACGACACCCCAGGGAGCGTTCAGCGTGCCGCTCGCAGCGAAGGTTCGTGTGAAATTTCCCTCAGTGTCGAAAGCGTCTACGATGCCCAGGCCTGCACCGGTCGTTGGATCGTGCTTGGCGGCATCCTGCATTGCGTAGGCCACGAAGATCACATTATTGATGACATGGACGCCGTGCGGAGCATAGCCCGCGGGCAAATTGGGGTCGGTCAAGTTGCCGACAAGATGGGCAGCGTTGAAGTTACGGTCGTACACGTCGATCTGGCCGCTGTTAAAGTTGGCTGCAAGAAGGAACGTGCCCTCGTTGTTGGTAAGCAGAGCAAGACCCTTGTACACGGCGCCCGTTGCGGAGTTGTCGACTACGGTGAAGGCGTTGCCTTGCCCGGTCCAGTTGGCGATGATTCCGTCCTCGGTATCGAACAGGAAGGCTCCATTGCCGAAGTATCCGGCTTGCGAGTTGGCTACCGTTCCCGTGGGGCACCCTTGTGGGCAGGGGTTGTGCGCGGCGACCGGAATGCCCACAACCAGTGCGTTTTTGTTGCCCTGCGCGTCATATAGCGTTGAAGTGCCACCGTTGTTGTTGGCGATCCAAAAGGCCTGTCCCGGAATGAACGAGATTCCCCATGGATTCGAAAGCTGAGGATCGGTGTGGTTGGCAACACCGGCAGTGTTAGCGACCAGATTAGTTTGTGAGTAGCCAGTCTGTTGAGCGAATACTGAAGAAGCGCCCGCGATCGTGAGCAACCCGAGTAGCACTGCTCGAAAGGTCAGTGTTTTGATTTGCATTGTGTTTCCTCCTTTCGCGAATTACCCGGATCGACTCCAGAACTGGTGGTTCGTGGTGCTGCTTTCAATCGTTCAGTCAGCTTGCGTCCGCTTTGCAATCCGCTTACAGGATCGAGGGTACGTATCGGATAAAGGCCCGGTGTCACACCTCCGTCTTGACCTTGTAAATAAGGCGTTGGAATGTCAGCGGCCGGTCGCAAGCTTGTAAACAGTTGTGCCAGGGCCGGGATATCAGCGCTTTTGCGCGCTTGAACGGGGTTGTCCGTGAAGTCCGAATGAGCACGCCCACGGCGAAATCTGGTATGTTGAGTGTCTTTATCTCTGCGGAGAATTTGCAGGCGAGAACGTGATCCGGTCCTACAAAGGCATGAAGCCGACGATTCCGGCCAGTTGCTTTGTCGACGAATCGGCGCAGATTATCGGCGACGTTGTCCTAGGCGAGCATGCCTCGGTGTGGATGAACGCCGTGGTACGGGGGGACGTACGCGAGATCCGGATTGGGGCGTACTCCAACGTGCAAGACAGCAGCGTGCTGCATGGCATGAAGCAGCTGTGGGGCGTGTATCTGGGCGAGTACGTGACAGTCGGGCACTCGGTGACTCTGCACGGGTGCGTGATTGAGGATCGGTGTTTGATCGGGATGGGTTCGATCATCCTGAATGGGGCGCGGATCGGTGCGGGATCGATCATTGCGGCGGGAACGTTGATTCCGGAGAAAACCGTTGTCGAGCCCGGATCGTTATGGATGGGATCGCCGGGCAAGTTCCGGCGGAAACTCGATCTGGAAGAGGACGAGGTGATTATGCGGTATGCGAGGAATTATCTGGGATATAAGGATGAGTATTTGAGTGATGTAGGGCGGTAGGCCGCTGTTCAACACCGAGCAAAGTTTTGAAGATTGTCATCCTGAGCGTAGCCGTGACGCAGCGAAGCGAAGTCACGGCCGAGTCGAAGGATCCCTTTGAGCTTGAATTGAAATCGCGGTGGAAGGGCGTTTTCACCGTACGTTAGAGAACTCCTTGCGGGTCCGCCGGTGCCTTGGAGATCAGAGGGATCCTTCGACTCCGCGAGCTCATTCGAGCTCGCTCCGCTCAGGATGACAGAGGATAAAAAGCGAAGATGATCAAAGCTGTTCGAGGAACGCGGGACCTTCTGCCGCCGGAGACGGCGCTGTGGAACTTTGTGGAAGCTGCGGTGCGCGATGTGTTTCGCGCCTACAATTTCCAGGAGATTCGCACGCCGATTTTCGAGGCGACGGAGTTGTTTGCGCGGGGGGTAGGGGAAGAGACCGACATCGTTGCGAAGGAGATGTACACGTGGGAGGACCGTTCGCGAGCAGCAAGCGAAAAAGGTCAATCGCTTACGTTGCGCCCAGAGAACACGGCTGGGGTTGTGCGCGCCTACATCGAACACAAGCTTTGGGATCGTGGTCTGAACAAGCTCTACTACATCGGGCCGCAGTTTCGGCGGGAGCGGCCACAGAAGGGGCGCTACCGGCAGTTCTATCAAATCGGAGCTGAGATCATCGGACCGCCTCCTTCGGGGAGCGAACGTCCCTTGCGGGACGCTGAAATATTAGAGATGCTTGATACCCTCCTTCGCCGATTGGGTATCAGTAACTTCACACTTCAGCTCAATTCTGTCGGCGATCCGTCCGATCGAGCAACGTACAACCAGACCCTTCGGAATGCTCTACACGAGGTGCGGCTCAGCATGTGTGCAGATTGCCAGCGGCGCTACACAACTAATCCCCTTAGAGTGTTCGACTGCAAAGTACCCGAGGACCAGCCAATCATCGAGGAACTGCCCCGTATCACGCTAGGCGACGAGAGCAGGAAGCACTTTGAAAACGTCCAAGCTCTTCTGAGCACGGCCGGAGTACCCTTCAAACTGAACGACAGGCTTGTGCGGGGGCTCGACTACTACACCCGAACCGCATTCGAGTTCACGCATGGAGCACTTGGAGCGCAGAACGCGATTCTAGGAGGTGGTCGATACGATGGACTGGCGGAGTTGCTCGGTAGCCCGCAGCCCGCCCCGGGAATTGGGTTTGCAATCGGAGAAGATCGGCTGGTACTGGCTCTCCAGGAGCAAGCGCCTACTATTCTCCGGGGTCCAGACGCTTACATTGCGCCTGTCGGCGAGGGAATGAATCGGGCTGCAATTCAGCTCGCAAAGGAACTGCGTCATGCGGGCATTGTTGTCGAATTGGGAGATCGAAGCTTCAAGCTTAAGAAACTCCTGGAGACGGCGGCAAAAATAGGCTCACGATACGCGGTGATTGTAGGAGAAAACGAGGTAAACGCGAACGCATTCGGGCTCAAGAATCTAATAACGGGTGACCAGGTTTCGGTCGCACGCGGCGAACTAGCCGCGAGAATTCGCGGCTGAGTTCACGGGATAGGAGCGCCTTTGGGAAAGGTCCACGCCGAAATCGATGACAAGCTGGCGAAGATGATCCAGGCGCAGCATGTCTTCTTTGTTGCGACCGCGCCGCTGGCTACCGAAGGCAGCCTCAATCTCTCTCCAAAAGGGTTGGATTCATTCCGCATTTTGGGGCCGCGGACTGTTGCTTATCTGGACGTGATCGGCAGCGGGGTGGAGACCATTGCCCACCTCAAGGAGAACGGCCGCATTATCCTGATGTTCTGCGCCTTCGACGGGCCGCCGAACATTGTCAGGCTCCATGGGCGTGGCCGGGTGGTTGAATCGGATTCGGCGGAGTTTCCCGGGCTGGCGGCGCAGTTTCCCCAGTATCGGAGCGCGCGGGCCATCATCGTTGTGGAGGTGACGCGGATTTGCGATTCGTGCGGGTTCGGAGTCCCACTCATGAAATATGAAGGTGAGCGGGATCAACATTTCTCCTGGGCAGATAAGAAAGGCCCAGAGGGACTCAAGGTGTACAAGCAGGAAAAGAACCGGCGCAGTATCGACGGACTACCTGGGCTATCAGAATCAGGACTGGCAGAATAACGAATCGAGTACGGGGGGCGGATATGAAACGAGAGTGTGCAGCAATACTTCTGATTCTTTGCAGTGCCGGCGGTTTCGCGAGGGCGGGACAGGCCAAGGCCGATAAGGTGCCCAGCGAATTCGAGCAGACTCTGATGACGGCGGAAAAGGGGTTCATCAACGCAGCCAAGAAGGGTGACGTGACCTTTTTCAAGCGTACGCTGACGGATGACTTTTCCTTCGTCGCCTTCGATGGCCAACTCTACGATCGTCAGGACATGATCGACCAGTTCGGCCAGGGTGGCGTGGACGTGATGCCCTACGAAATTAAAGTCGTAGCAGCGGGCGAGGGTGTTGCCATTGTGACCTACAACGTTGTGTTTCGGGTGCCTCCGTCGGAGGATCAAGGACCGCCGCCGCGGTATCAGCATTTCACCACGGTTTGGGTGAAGCAGGGCGACGTTTGGAAGATGAAATTCCAGCAGATGACCGCGGCGCACTGGGGAGACTGGTAGAGATTTTTTGATTGTTGAATGATGATTGTTGCTTGAAAAGCCAAAGCACCCCCCTTGACCGCGGTCTGACAAATGTCATAACTCCGGGTTGACGAATCGCACTGGCGACAACATACTTGGCGCGCTAGGGTTTCAGCGACGTCTACATCCCGAGCTTCGAAGGAGCAAAACGTGAATCGAAGAATCGTCTTAATACCGTTTCTGATCGTGATTGCAGTGTCAGCGTGGGGCCAGATGGGCGGTCCCCCGGGGCCAGAGGTGAAGAAACTCGATTACTTCGTCGGAACATGGACGACCGAAGGCACGATCGCACAAGGTCCATGGGGCGGGGGCGGAAAGTTTACCGCGACGGGCACGAGTGAGTGGATGCCCGGCAACTTTTTCATCCAGGCGCACTCAGAATCCAAAATGCCGCCTGAGATCGGTGGCGATAGTCAAGCCGTTATGATCATGGGGTATGACACCCAACAAACTACCTATACATCCGACCGATTCACCAGCCTCGGGCAGCACGAGACGTCAAAGGGAACGTTGAGCGGCGACACCTGGATTTGGAGCAGTTCCTCGAGTTACGGTGGAATGGAGATCCAGGGTAAGATGACGATCAAGACTCTGTCAGCGACCAGTTACACGCTGAAGTATGAAATCTCAATGGACGGCAAGACCTGGACGCCGTTCATGGAGGGAAAGGCCGCAAAGAAATAAGCGGGCTGGCGTGAAGATTGGCCTCAGTCCGAGCGACTGAGGCCTTCATTTTTTTGAGGCTCGTCGCCAGAATCAGGCAATCTGGCGGGCCGGCTGACTTTTCGAGGCTGATGGAACTTGGTCGGGCGCTCGACTGGGTAGTACGATGTGGGCGGGGCGGAATCGTCATGAAAACAGTGCTGTCCTTTCTGATCTGTGGTTTGATCGGGTTCGGAATGTGGTGTGCGCCGGCGGATCTCCGCGCACAAGACGCAAAGACCTCGGGCGAGAAACAGACAGAGAAATCCCAGCCTTCCTCCGCGGATGCGAAAGGGGGGCAAGCGTACTCGGGAATGTACAGCTTCCTGAAAGACGGCGAATTTCTGCAATTGACGGTGGAGGACGATGGCAGCGTCACCGGGTTCGTCTCGCGCTTCGGGGACGGTGAGAGTGATAAAGGGGCTTTTCTGGATCAGTTCTTCAAGACCGGAAAACTAGACGGAAACAGGCTGAACTTCACAACCGAAGTTGTGCACGGAGTTGGATTCGGCTTTCAGGGTAGCGTGGAGCGCGGAGAGGGCAAGAATCCCGGCGATGAGGCGTACTTCGTCCTGAAGGGAACGTTGAACGAAAACGTCAGTGACGCCAACAAGAAAGTTACGTCTCGCTCACGACCAGTGGTGTTCAAGATGTTCCCGCAGGAAGCGGCGCCGGCTCCGGTGGTTAGGAAGTGACTGGCGAGTACCGAGTTGCGAGTATCGAGACAAGACCTTACTGGCATTCTGGGAATTCAGGTGGGAAAGGAACCGGAGAGGGTTTGCTCTCTACGAGTCAATGTCCCGCGCGGGCTGGTGACAGGTTAAGATTGCCGCTGGGCTTCTTGGGGGCGGGTTCGCCGCCATACACGAGATCGGAACTGCCGTCTGAGTCAGATGAGGCTTTTGCCAGAGCCGCCGCCAGTTCACGGTACGAGCGGCTGATCTCCGGACCCTCCTGCAACACGATCGGGGTTCCGTGATCGATGGACGGTGAGATCACCTGGAAGGCGTTAGGGACTTTCCACAAGACTTTGCAGTTTGTGACCTGCTGAACGTCCTCGTCGGTAAATCCGGGAATCTTCTTATAGCGGTTCAGAACGATCCGCAGGCGGTCGCGCCCGGTTCCTTCCTCCAGGAACGTATGAATGCGGCCGGCGCTCCACAGTGAGACAACATCGGTTTGCGCAACGACCAGCACTGCATTGGAAAGATCGGAGAGCAGTCTAGTCGTTGGGTCAAGGCGGCTGGAAGCATCGACCACGACGAAGCGATAGTGGTTCACGACCAGATCGAAGAGCCGCGCCAGTTCGCCGGGTGTGGGCTCGGTCGGATACGGTTGCTGAGGTCCGGCAAGAAGGTGCAGTCCTTCCTGCGTCGTGGTCATCAGACCGTCGAGAAGCGAGACATCCATGCGATGCAGGTTCTGCAGTGCATCGAGCACACCGAATTGCGGCCGCAGATTCAGATGGAGTGCGGCGTGCCCGATAGGAGCAAAATCGAGAAGAACAACATCGCCGTGAGACTGCTGCAGAGCCACCGCGGTATTGACCGCGGCAGTGGTGCAGCCGGCGCCTCCCTTGGCGCTGAGGAACGTGAAAACCCGCGCCCGGCCGGCCGCCCCGAAAGAACGTGAGCGCGAGGAACTGTAGCGGGTGAGGGCTTCCAATAGAGCTTCGGATCCAGCGGACTGATCGATATATTCCCCGGCGCCGGCGCGCATACTGGCAACGATGTTGGCCGGTTGCGTCATTTCGCCGTTGGCGAAGATGCCGATCTGAAGGGTGGTTGCCTTGATCAGTTCGATCGCCCGAATGGCTCGCTGAGCGTCGCGGGGAGAAATGTCAACGATGACGACTTCGGCGCGCGAGTCTTGGAGCTCGCGGATGATCGAATCGGTTGGCCCGGTAGGAAATCCGACATGGCTGAACACCGCGCGTCCCATCCGCGTCGCTTCCAGACGGCTCTGGAGTGCCGACAGTTGTTCCCGGTCCTCGGTCAGAAGGGCGACTGCGATGCCATGCATAGCGCGGTGCTCGCCGAATTCTCTCGGTGTCTGCATGTTAGAAAGAGACCGTAGCCTCCGCCAAGTGACCTCGGTAACAAAAAGGCTTGTGACTCACCGTGATCTGCGCGAAACACCACAGCCACGCGACGGTTGAAGAATGGCTGGGAAGGAAGAGCACAACGCGGAAAGCCTCGGGTTCTCCTTGATGGTTACAGATTACAGATTATTGTAAGCCCGCCAAGACCGGTTGAAAAGAGCACTTCGGCGCCATAGCCTTAAAACAATCGTGCCATTCACTCCCGAGACGGCGTGCTACAAAGCGGCGGGGACGCGAAATTACGGTTTGATCGGTTACGGGCGGACCGAAGAAGGTGACAAGGTCTGTTCTTCCTCGGGATGAGTGTGCAGCGAGGCGACTCGCGCCAGACTCACGGACGGGGAATCTGGGAGATATTCGTAGCACTCCAGGCGAACGGCCACGCCAATCTTGGTTTCCGCAGGAGCCGAGGAGAGGTCGCCCGCCGAGTGAGCGGGGCGCACCACGCGCAGGATGCGTCCACGGCAGCGTACCGGCATGCTCTCGCCCAAAGTGATCTCAGAGGGCATGCGCAGCGTGAGTTCGATTTCGGCGCCTTCGGTCAGAGGTGCGTTGGTAAAGAAAAAGACTCCACGCGAACTCAAGTCTTGGGTGAATCCAACACCTTCCACCGATCCGCCCGGTTGGCGAAGAGAAAGGGCAAGCAAATAGGGGAATCGCTGCCCCACGCGGCGTTCGACCTGGACTGGAGAAGTGGTCATAGCGTCACTTTCATCGGCGAAGCGCGCCGAAGACGCGGGGGAGGGGAAAACAACATTAGCGCATTTTGCCTGCCAAGGGAAGTTGCAAGTTAGTCACAGGTCTGGACGGGCGCAAACCGAGCATTTTCGCGTAGATGGGATAAAAACTCGGGATCGCCGTTACCTTTCCGACCAAGCGGTTGTGGAAAAATCGGACAACCGGAGCCGGTTCGAGTAGAGAATATTGGTGAAGTGTAAATCCGGGCGGCGTCATCTAAAAAGCGACAGTGGCTGATTCAAGAACGTCCATTCAAAATTCCATCTCGCCCAACGACGGGCAAACAGCGGAACGCAAGCTGAAATGGCAAGCCGCCGGCAGGGCGCTGCGGCACCGCAACTTTCAGCTTTTCTTCGGCGGACAACTCATTTCGCTGGTGGGCACGTGGATGCAGACGGTGGCTCAGTCGTGGCTGGTTTACAAACTGACTGGATCGGGGTTGCTGCTGGGTTCCGTCGGATTCGCCAGTCAGATCCCGGTGTTTCTCTTCGCGCCTCTCGGGGGAATCACTGCCGATCGCTCCAATCGGCATCGCGTGGTGATCGCCACGCAGACAGCCTCCATGATCCTTGCATTAGTGCTCGCCGCTCTGACCCTCACGCACCGAATCACGGTCAAGGAAATCTTCGTTCTGGCCGCGCTGCTTGGCGTCGTGAACGCGTTCGACATCCCCGGCCGGCAGGCGTTTCTGGTGGATATGGTGGGTAAGGAAGACCTAATGAACGCGATCGCGCTGAATTCGTCGATGTTCAATGGAGCGCGTGTGGTGGGCCCGGCGGTCGCTGGGGTTCTGGTGGCGAGACTGGGCGAGGGGTGGTGTTTTTTTGCGAATGGCGTGAGTTATGTCGCCGTCATTGTGGGCTTGCTAATGATGAACGTGCACGCTCCAGCGAGAGCCTCCGCGCAGACGTCGCCTTTTGAGCACATCATGGAAGGATTCCGGTTTGTCAGCAAAACCGCCCCGATTCGCGCTCTTCTTCTCCTACTCGGAGTGGTAAGCGTGACGGGCATGCCGTATGTCGTCTTGATGCCGATTTTTGCGGATCGGATTCTGCACAACGGCGGCCAGGAACTGGCGTCCTTGATCGGGTCCCGCGACCTGGGAGCCGTGCGGCTTGGGATCCTTATGGGCGCCTCCGGCGTGGGCGCGCTTCTCGGAGCACTGACTCTGGCGATGCGCTCGGGAATCAAAGGGCTTGGGACATGGGTCTCGGTGTGCTGCGCAGGTTTTGGCGTGAGTCTTATCTTGTTCGCGTTTTCGACGTCCTTCTGGCTATCGGTTTTGCTGCTTCTCCCGGTGGGCTACTTCATCATGCTGCAGATGGCCTCATCGAACACGTTGATTCAGGCCATGGTGCCGGATGCGCTGCGCGGCCGGACTATGGCGGTGTATTCCATGATGTTTATGGGGCTCGCTCCCCTTGGAGCGCTGCTGGGCGGCGCTCTGTCGGATCGCTTAGGGGCACCATGGACCGTGGCTATCGGGGGTCTGGCTTCGGTCTTGGGCGCGTGGTGGTTCAGCCAGCTATTGCCGAAGGTTCGCGCCGAGGCCCGACAGTTGATCATGGCGCAAGCTATGACCCCAGGCGAACCGGCAGAAGAAATGACCACCCCGGTAGTAGAGGACTAACGACGCGATGTGTCTGATTTGCGCGATGC
>Ga0075030_100002554_pt1 | contig 16530 bp, 10 predicted proteins | sample LitLauG_LLR_2012_FD_71393 | JGI IMG/M metagenome (GOLD analysis project Ga0075030, IMG submission 71393) | Freshwater sediment microbial communities from Pennsylvania, USA - Little Laurel Run_MetaG_LLR_2012 | ecosystem: Environmental > Aquatic > Freshwater > Creek > Sediment | place: USA... | reverse complement strand
GGTCGGAGGGGAGCATCTCCGGAACGGCCCCCACGTCGGTGGCGACCACCGGGGTTCCGCAACTGAGGGCTTCCTGCACGACGTTCGGCCAGCCCTCGCGGCTGCTGGCCAGACACAGCACGTCGGCGGCGGACATCAGCTCGGCCAGTTCGTCTTGGTTGACACGGCCGAGTAATCGCACGTTGGCTTCCATTCCCAAATCGGAGATCAACGTGTGGATAGTGCGATCGAACTGGCTGCCCGGAACTGCGGGGCCCGCGATCACCACGCGGGCGATGAGGCCTTGCTCGCGGAGAGATTGCAGGGCGCGAATGACGCGATGGTGCCCCTTGAGCTCGATCAGGGCGCCTGCCGTAAGGATGACCCGCGCATCGGCGGGGATGCCATGCTTGCCGCGGCTCGCTGTCCTGTTCCGCGGGAAGAAGATCGAAGCATCCACTCCGTTGGGAATAGTCTTGACGCGCGCGGTCGCAACTCCCAGGGCAAGAGCAAACTGACGCAGCCTCTCGGAGACAGTGATTACACGGCTGGCGCGCCGGAGCGCCCATCCCATCCAGAAGCGCCGGAAGCGGTGGCTGGCGTGTACGACCTCGTTGCCACGCAACGTCACAAGGAACGGGCAATGGAAAAAGGCCCCGAGCAGCGCGGCCGCAACCCCGACCGGATGTCCAAAGTGGGCGTCAATCACCTGAAACGCGAACTCCCGGCGCAAGCGGCTTACCGGCCATGCCAAGCACAGGAACAGGCAGAAAGCGTTCAGAAACGTGCCGATCGGTGGGTAAGCCCAGCGCGGATGCAGTACGTCCAGAGCCAGATCCCACCGGCGCGCCGGAATAGGTATGGGGGCTTTCCGTTTGCGCAGGAGGCTGCCATAATCGGTGAGTGCAATGGGAGCCATCACCCGAATTTCAGCCGCATGCGCCATGTGCTGGAGCCGCCCACGCACGAATATTCCCAACATAGGCTCGTTCGGATTGGGATAGTTGATGCTCAGGCTCAGAATTCGAGGACGGTCCCAATTGTCACTCACGGACCACCTGCACGAGCTTGCCTTCTGGGGTCAACGGAATCCTGTCCAGCCAGGAGACCGTCACGGGAAGCTTCGGGAGGAAGTTGGACAAGATCCGGCGCAACGCCGCTTCCCGCTCCTGGGCGAATGGCCTCCCCGTGAACCGAAGCTGCAGTTGCCCATTTTTTTGCAGCACGACCTGGAATTGCACGATCTCGGAAAACTCCTTGAACAGGTGATTCCAGAAAATGCAGTTGATCATTTTGCCGTCGGGCAGCGTTAAGACTCCGGAAGTCCGGCCATGCAGTTCGCTGAGGGCGCGAATGCCGGATTCGTCCAGATGCGCGGCGTCACAGGCAGCCATATCGCCGATCTCGTAGCGCAAGAAAGGGGTCCCGCGGCACACAGTGCTGGTCCAGAGCAGCCGCCCGGGCTCTCCCGTCGCGACCGGTTTTCCGGAGTTGTCCACAATTTCCGCGAAGAGAAAGGGTCGCGTCACCCAGAGCGGGCCGCCCGGATTCCCCTGATAGGCCATCGTGGAGAGTTCGCGGCCGCCATAGCAGTTCAGCACCGGTACGCCAAAGGCCTGCCGGAAAAGCTCCGACTGAAAACCAAACAGCATTTCGCCGCCGCACCAGGCGGTGCGCACGCGGCCGGCGGGAGGCAAATCTCCGCGCTCCAGGACCAGCCGCGCCACGCTTTCGAGCAGGCTGGAATAGCCGAGTATGGCCACCGCCCGGTGGCGCCGTAGGAACTCAACCACCGCCGCCGCTGTCTTTTCGTTCACTGCAAACCCGGAGATGGTGTGTACCTGGCGCAGCCAGTGCCGCAAGCGGTCCTGCTGCTGGGAGGCCTTGCCGATGTCGCGATCGGATCCCCAGATGCCCAGGATCGGCATGCCGGGACGCCATCCCATTTCGCGCTGCATGTACATGCTGATGCTGAAGCACGTGCGTACCATCGCGTCGTCATGGAAGACGCGGGTCGGCTCGCCTGTGGAGCCTCCACTCGAATTTGCTCGTCCGGTGAGAGAGAAGCGATCTTGCATCTCTTCTGGTACGAACCGCGAATTCAGATCCTTTTTTGTGAGAATCGGCAGAAATGGCCAAATCTGCCAGAGTTCTTCCACATTCCGGACCCTAGATGCGTCCCGCCACTCGGGAAGCGCATCCGCCCGGGTGCCGAAGTATCGGATTTGAGAAAGCAGACGTTCGCCTATATCCCGGCGGGCCACTCCGCTTTGCAGAGAACGATGGCGGCTCAATTCCATGAAGACTGGGCCAAACTGATAACGTGACCTTTGCCAATGCCAATAAATTTGCTGGATCATCGTCTTCACTCCGGGGACGAGCCGGTCACCCTGTGCGCCGCCGCCGCTCCGCTGACATCGAGATTCTCGCTTGACCGGCGCATGCTCTCTGCTCGGTTTGCCAATCGCTTTCCACCACTCTCTAATGGAGATACCGTACCTGGAAATATCTCAGATGCTATACGCCGTGCTTGGGATAGCGGATGCCTCCTCCCGCTGTGCAGTATATTCGATACTCCGCCGTGGCCCTCAGTACCTGAAAACTGTCCATTTGGTCAAACGGAATGCAACAGCCCGGCTGATAGCTAGGATTCGTCCAGATCAGATAAGCAGTGCGTGGATTCTGCGTGAGTGAGGCCTTCAAGTTCGCTGCCACGACGGCAGACACCCTTTTGTCGAAAGGCACGTTACAGAAGATGACCAGCGGAGCCAGCGGGAAGGGGAATTTCGTGGCATCTGCGCAGATCGACTCTATCTGGTTACTGGCGCACGGCTTTTTTAGCCAGACCCGCAAGTTTCGCTCTGCGATCTGATGGAGCTCCGGGGAGAATTCAATTCCTATGATTCGCTCGAACGGGTACTCGGAAGCATAAAGTAGCACCGCACCCTTCCCAGAGCCGATATCGATAAAGGTGTAGTCCTCTAATCGATCGATCTGAAGCAGCCGCAAGAGCGAGTGGAATGTTCTTGCCGGAGTCGGGCCATATCTAGTGCCAAAAGCCAGATTTGGGCTCTCGACCTCCAGATCGTTCAAGGAGATGATGCCAGTAGTGTCGACGCCATGGGCGCGGTCAAATTCAGCCTGCGCTGCAATACGACGCTTTTCGACCTTCCGAAACCGCAATGCCAAATAAGGCTGCAGGAGGGAGAGGCGGACTGTTCCCCAGCAGCCCCGCGCCAGCAGAGATCGTTGTATTTTCCGCCTTATACGGCCCAGCAACATCCGGTGTCTCTTCCGAACGCCGAAAGTGATAGCGTAGCAGGTGTTACCCCACGACCCTTACAAAATAGTGCTCACAATTCTCACAGTTCTCAAGCAAGACCTTACTTCCACGGCTGTAACGCTCGACAACACTCCAATCTAAAACGACTACCTGCTCGATAGAGCATCGCCCTCTCTCCCGCGGAGAGGAAGCCCAACATCCACAAAGACGCTGGGAACGCTAGCGCGCAGACCGAGCCCCAAACCAGTTGTGTCATCAACGCGGAAGGCACTGTGAAATGATAAGCGGCCATCCAGACCAGACCGCTCGCCCACACTGTTATTAACCTGCGTCGTTCAAATGGCATGGGGCGGTACCGCTGCGCAACCCATGTGCCCACGAAGTAGAGGACCATGAATGCGCCAGCGGAACTCAGGATGCCGCCCCTCAACCCAAATGTTGGAATAAACACTAGATACCCAGCTAACGCCAGTATGCATCCAAGCCAGTTCAGAGCAGCCTCGATGGATGTCTTCTTTTCCAGATAAAGAGGGTTCCGGTTAAATTCCCCAACCGCCCGAAGGGTGTACGCCAACGCAAACAGCGGAATATACGCAGTCGCTTCATGAAAATCTTTGCCGGTGGCAATTTGGATGAGAGGCAGGAGCACGGTGCTGAGCATCACCATGAGACCGACCATTGCCGCGGTGTAGTAAGTCCGGGTACGTGAATAATAATATTCGCCGTCCGGTTGTTGAACAACGGAAAACATTTTAGGCTTCCAATAGGTGTTAAAAATCAAACTGGTGCTACTTATGAGAAAGCCAAATTTATATGCAAGCGAATAAATGCCGATGTCCGCCAAGGAGACGTAGCGCCGAAGAATGTAACGATCGCCCATAGTCAGCGTGAGCGTCGCGAGCGCGCTAATGTCCAGTGGCACTGAATAGACAATATAGCGCCACAAGAGTAGTAGACTGAAGTTGCCGCGAATCACTGGCTGGAAACGCCAGACCATTAATATGCTGGAAATCCCATTCACGAGCAGCGAACTCCAGAGCATACCGATGTAGCCGCTATGCATACCCGCGATAAACGTCACATTCAGGCACGCCGATGCAAGTTGCCGAGCGACCGCAAGTGCAGCAAACTGGCGCGGCCGATTCGCGGCGCGCAGGCAGTTCATGATCATTTCGAGCGGGAAACAGAGTGCGAGATTGGCGAACAGCAGTTCTACGGCGCGGGCATAAGCGGATCCCGCGCCGAAGGCGATCCGGCTGACAAAACCCGCCGAGGGGAACAAAAGGCCAAGTGCCAACAGTCCCAACAGAAATGAGCCAGCGCACCCGGTCCATAGAGCCTGCCGTTTCTCCCACTCGTTTTGGGCGCGCGCATAATAGTAGAAAAGGGAGACGCCGATGTTCGTGGCCAAAAGCGTTCCGGTCAGAGCAGCGGTAATGTCCAGAATTTCGAGAACGCCGTAGTCAGTCGGAGTGAGGATACGGGTGTAGATTGGGACGAGCGTGAGACCGATAGGTACCCGAAGCAAGGACGGAACCGCGTAATAGCTGATTCCGTGAATAGCATCTCGAAAGAAGGATACTGGCCTTATCGCGGACTCGCTATTTTGACTCATGAGATACGGCATGGCGGCAGTGTTACGCTCAGGGGCAACGCTTTCTGGCTTTTGCGCGGGCAACAATAAAGACATGACATCCCGGGTCAAGCGGCTGTGACGAGGTCGAAAAGCAGTCCGTTCCCTGCCTTAATGATCACTCTTCGGCCGGGAGTTGACCGGCCAGGACGGAAACGCGCAGATGGAGTGGAACGACGTTCGTGGTATCCCGAGGATCCCGAGGCAACTGACGGCAATAATGCGGGAGCCGTCGTGCATCGCGCCAAACATATGCTTTTCGCGGGCTTTGAACGGGGCAGTCCGTTCGAAACATCGCTCTAGCGAGGAGCCATTTTCGTCCTATATAGATTGGAATGCTGGTCGACTCCACAAAAACACTGGTCTGTTTCGTTTCTTTTGAGGTTTCCGGTTTAGACAGCCGCGACTTCACCTTCAACAATCTGCGCTTCAGCGCTCCGAGATTGCTGGGCTTCGGCAAGCGCCACCGCCTGCCAGGCAGCGGCGCACATCACGAGGATATATAGAATTGTGTCGCGCTCCCTGCCGCCGCTCAAGTTGTATTGCGCGAAAGCGATGAGGGAAATCGCCATCGCTCTGGGGTATGCTTCCAGTGCGAGTTGCCGTGCCCGGCACATGACTGCCGAACGCCACAATCGGACAATCACACTGAATAGCAGCCACACCCACAAAACGAAGCCGAATAGGCCGCAGTCCACCAGCATCTGAAGGTAGCCGTTGTGAACCTTGAGGCTCCAGTATCTGGAATCCTCGACGTATTCCCGCTGTAACACCATGAAGTTCTGGTTTCCAAAACCAACACCAAATAACGGATACGACTTCCACATGTCGAAGGCTGCATGGGCCATAATGAGGCGGGAATTTGCAGAACTCTCCTGGGTGGGATCCTTCAGCGTCTCCATCCTCGAGAAATACCTCTCCTGGACAAGATATATTGGCGGAATGGCAAGGAGGCAGAAGAGCAGCACCACCGCTACCCTTCGCCTGGCCACAGAGGTCACTAGCAGTATTGCAGTCAGGAGAGCCAAAGAGCCCCCACGCGATTCGGTCATGACTACCGCTGCAAAGGAGGCCGCAATCATAGCGAGAAAAAGATGACGGGCCAGTTTGGCGTGAACTAATGTCCTGGAGTACCAAAGAATCGGCACGGCCATTGACAGTTGTGAGGCCAGTCCGTTGTTGTCTAGCCCGGCGTAGCCATCCGCAAAGTGTACGCCACCTACCCTCAGGCCGTAGATGCCGAACTTCAAGCCGACCATTCCGAGAGAAGAGGCAATGACCAGGAACATAGTGCACAGGTGCTCTTCGGTTCGAATGAGAACCGGGATCAGGAGTACAATGGGCATAAGCCGTTCAAACTCCCAGAAGGGTGGATAAGCCAATTCGGGACGCACTGCAAAGATCACCGAAGCAATTACCGGAATTTGAAGCAGTATCAGGCAGCGGGCCGTGGGGTTGCGTAACACGATCGAATAATCCTGGAAATGGCGCAGACTACCCAAAGCTGTGGTGATGGAGAGCACGGGTATGTAAGGAAATGTCCCATTCGCGGACCATGCGAAGAAATCGGGACGCATGAGATCAAACCAGACGCACGCATAAAGCCCGATCCTAGGACGGACGAGGGCCAGGCACGCGAGAATAATTACAATAACGATTAGAAACGTTTCTCTCATGTCAATTGTAGCGTCAGCGGGTTGAATGAGGCCGCTATCTGTAGCCTCGCTGCCGTCGGTTTAATCAGTGCACTTGGGTTAACGCCCGTCTGCCTCGGCGATAGAAACTGCGTTACGCAAGAGAGCGTCCAGTTGCACCATGGCCTCCTCCGTCCGGAGATCTTCAGTCTCGCCTGCGAGGACGGACAGAGCTGTCTCGAAGGCCCACCGGTGCGATTCGCAACGAATGTTATTCAGCAAATCGAGAGCCCGCGTTCGCGAGACCAATGGATCAAAAGGCCGGGCCCGGTGAAAGTCTTCGGGAGGGACGGGACGGCCAGCCAACACCCTGACTGCCTTTGCCAGGCGCTGGCGGAGGCTTCGCTGAAAAATGAATTCCCACAGAAAGCCGCCGGCGTCCGGAATGTAGTTGTCGATCAATAACTTCACAGCGAGGATTTGGCCGTATCCAGGAAAGTCTTCGCTGGTGATCATCGAGGATGCGCAGCGAAGATAGGCCAGATGCGTGCCCTGGCGTCGATCCAGGAGGACGAGCCGGCTCTGCCTGCGACAGAATGGGATTGCCTCGACAGCCTGCACACCCAGCGTGCCGATATGGATACGGACCAGATAGCTCCAGTCCTTTTGTGGATCGCGTTCGCCGTTGAGACTGTCGAAATAGAGATCGCCTAGGCTGTAAAAGATATGGCCGCCTGCCCAACACTCCCATCCCTGTGGCACGTGCGGATGATGGCCGATCACAACGTCCGCACCCGCTTCCACGAGTTGGCGCAGTTGCGTCCGGCGCTGCAAGGAGGGCAACGGCACTCGCTCGTTTCCACCGTGTGCGCAGACGATAACCACATCGCTAGTCCGTTTTGCTTCCTGAATGCAGCGTTCCGCGCCCGGGCTGACCAGCCAGGCGGTTCCGGGACGACAAGAGTCCGCAATACCCATTTCACGCTCGCAGAACGCCAGAACCTTCAATCGCTTGGCGTTCGGCAGCGTAATCGAGAGTGGTTGGACTGCATCGTGTGCATTTGCTCCGGCGCCTACCGTCAAAACCTCAGACTGCCGGCAAGCCTCAAGCGTATCCTCCAGACCTTTTCGCCCAAAATCCATACTATGGTTGTTCGCCAGCGTGACGGCACTAATACCGGCTTGCCTGAGGATCGCAGCACCTCCTTTATTCAGGGCGAGATGAGGACCAAATCCCTTGGGAGACTTTTCCACACTTGAGGTAATTGGGCCTTCCAAGTTGGCAATCGCGAGCGAAGACACCCTGATCTCCCTGGCAACTTGTTCATCGAACACGTCTTGCCACCCTGCCGGACATGACGCTCGTGACAGATAGAAGTCGCCTCCAAAGACGACAGACTCCACCCCACCTTGTGTCCCCATAGGATGCGCCCAGATAGTGTTTCCTTGGGTACTCATATCAAGGGCAATCGACGATTGACTGATCCCATGAAGATCGGGTAGCACACGGGCCAGCGCTAGGTGCGGTCAACGAAGAGAAGGCACAGAAGGGTCTTACCGGCCCCGCTTCGGTTTCTTCGGCGCACCTGTCGAATGCACGGAGCTAGCGCCGAGAGATGCTGCTCCCGCATTGTACAGCGCAAATGAAAATGCAGCATCTTCGAGTTGAACATCCAATGCATCGCACTTGCCATCCTTGTTGACATCCCCTGCGCCGCAAGGCGCCAAGCCCAAAGCTTGATCAGTTACAAGCTGTACGTCCACGACGTCGACAAAGCCGTCGTTGTCGAGATCGTAAGGGTTGTGTGCAGAAATCGCACTCGGATGGGTCGCCGCGCTGAACGACACGTCACGCGTAAAGCTTGCGCTTCCTCCGCTGAGATCAAATGGCCCAGTTGGATTCGGCCCAGTATTGCTGCCGAACCATTGAATCTGCCACAGCCCGACTTGCCCCGATGTTGGCGTGAATGTCGGGCTACCTGAGGTTTGAAGCACCGTGCCATCGCCTTTGACGATGGTGTAATATAGGCCCGGACCGTGCACCTGAAATGTGGTTGAATCGGGAACATTGAAATAATAGATTCCGTTGTCCCAATTCACCCCTCCTGTCGGGAGAGTGAGCCAGCACTGCGCCAGCGAACAGGATCCCAGGCCAACGCGCTGCGGGCCTACGGCGCCGGTCTGCCTCAATTGAATGGAATAGTCCCCAGTCACCCCATCGCTCGGAACCGTAAACTGTTTGAATCGCTGGTCCGCACCCCCGTATGGGAGCACGCTGGTTGAAATGTTTGGAGGCGTCCATGTCTGGGGATATCCGGTAGCAGACGTTCCGCTTGGGCGCTTCACATCCACGGTCGTCGCCGCGCAAGCGGGCCATTCGTCATCCATTCCCCCAGGATAAACGCCACACTGCATTACGAGCGTGAAGTTCCATCCCGCATCTACGGGCTTGCGCGCCTTCATGGTCAGGGTTTGCCCGGAAGCCATAGTTATGAGCTGGATTGGATAATTCGGCTCGCTGTATCCAGACCAGTTCTTTAGCGCGGGCAGAGCTACGGCAATACGCAGCAAACAATGAAAATCGTCGAACATCCCGCTACCGCAGAGGTTGCCATCCAACCAATGCTGACTATTGCGCATCAACTGGAAGCGTCGGTATAACCAACTGCGCGCCGCCGTGTCGGAAGGATTAAAAACGTAGTTGTAACCACCCGCGCCGATTGGCTGATTGAATTCGGAGGCCTGCGTTCCGCTAGATACAGGAGAAGCCACTTGTCCCATGCCTAAACTTGCTTGCATGAAGGCTGTCACCTTCGAAGTGATAGTCGAGTCATTCTTGCGCAAGGCGTACTGATACAGCATGTCCAGATTATAGTGACCAACGAAGACAGTTTGGTCTACGCCCCATCCTGGAGTCATCAACAATCCCGCTGGAGTCATATCCCACAATACGTGCGCCCAAGAAGCATCTGCGTCCGTGGAATTCCCAGTGAGGTCCATGGCCCATACGAACGGCTCCATGACCATTGCCACTCCGCGACCGTTGGGCAATCCGTAGGGAGTGTTATCGTACGGCACCTGGGCCATCCCAGCCTGTATCCCAGCAATTCGGTTGATCGCAACGTCGTAGGCGCGGCCATATCCGGTTGTGAAATACAGCAAGGCGAGAGGCTGTAACCGGCAGTGAGAAGAGGGTTGAGTGGGTAAACCGTTATTATTCGCCCGTATATCGCTCTCAGGGTACCAGTGGGCGGGTCCAGACCCCACAGATGCATTGCAACCACCCGGCACACGACTGGTGGCGTTGCCCTGAGAGTCCGTAAAGTACGCGGAAATGCTCTCCATATCCACGTCCATGTTGTGCTCGATGGCCGCATAGGCGAAGTCGAAATACTTGCGACTGTCGGACTTCAAATTGCCAGTGCGCATGAACTGAACCAGAGGTATTGCGGCCCACCCCACATCGGTCTGATTCCAATATCTAGAACCGGAAGCGAGTCCGGATGATTGTATAATGTCACCATAAACAAAACTGCCATAGATGTGGTAGTTGGCTTGGGTCGCTACGTACTTTCCGAAGATGGCGTCCAAATCGTTTTCGATTGTCGCACCCGAGAATCCCGCGAACGTATCGGATGTGTCGTACGGCTGACATGGTTCGACAGCACCGCTGGTGCAGAACTGCGTGGGGTTCATGCCGAGCAGGAAGTTCTGGAAACGAGCCGAGGAACCGGCGCTGTCCGCCGATGCTCCGTGGAAGTAGTACATGAGCTCCCAAGTCTTGGCATGCCCCATAGCGTTGGGACACGTGTGCGTGGACGCGCAAGGCCAACTTAATTCATCATGCACTCCCGTGCCGTCCACATATGAGGCCGTCAGGTCCAGTAGATTCGATGCCTGATAGGGGAAGTACGAGCAGTCCTTATTGGAATGGTTCACGCAGTTTGTGTTGGCCCGCTTAGTGGTCACCTCGCTGACAAGATCGGCATGGATCGGCCACAAATGCGCGTTGAGAGTCGTCCCGGTCAATTCTAACTCGTTTGGGAAGTTCTGCCACATGTCCCGCATGTAGACGGTCAGGCCGCTAGAGCCGTCCGAGGCGTCGATCCACCCGACGTTGGCCGGTTTGGCCTGTGCAGTCGTGTTCTTGTAGACCGCGTAGGCATTCCAGTCGCTCTGCACTAAGTAGCCATAATCTGTTGTGCCGTTCATGGCGAAGGAGGTGGACCCGCTCGTGAAAGTGGGGGCACCGATGTTCAATGGAAGCGAAAGTGCTAAATCGGACGGCTTGAACAGGAAGGAGTCTTGGTCGAGGATGTACGTCGCCTGCACCTTCACGATGGGCGATCCTGCGTAGAACAGCAGGCGCACGTCGAAGAGGCAACGCTGATTGCTAGAGCCGTCTCCAAACGCGCCTTTGACGTGGACTTGGCCGCGCATGGCTTCGCCAACGGATTGTGCATTGCCTGGATACTCCACCGTCGCGGAATAGCCCGTGGCGTTGGCACTGGAGTACGTTACGCCTCCAGCAATCACATGGAAATCAGAAGCGCTGCCAGCGGAAACAATCGTCGCGGAGTTGTTGTTGAGCACGACCGAGTCCAGAAGCGTGAACTTGTCCGTTCTGATCTTCGCGGTGATGCCCCCTATGCCGGTGTTTACCGTGATATAGGGAGCGCTGGTGGTGATCGTGACGGTTGCGCTTGGCGTGGGATCGGCGCCGACGCGATCTTTGAGATAATAGCTCGCCGTGGAGCCGGTCGAAACTGAAGCCTGAAAATCAAGCAGGACCCACTTGATCTCCTTCGTGGCGTCACTCGGCGCCCCGCCCCATCGGGAGGTGACGGTAATCATCGACGGGGTGATTGTCCCCGTCCCATCCGTGACCATCAGGTTCGCGGCGCTGGTGACTCCGGTACCTCGAGCCAACGGAACGCCAGTGGTCACCCAGTCGCCAATGCGCGTCGTGCCGGAGTCGTCGCGGAGGATAAGCGGTATCGAGATCGGCGCCCCTGCAAACACTACACACGAAGCGAACTCCCAGCATAACAACAAGCGCAGCGTGATCAAAGGGCTGTGAATACGTAATCGCAGCATCGTCTTGATTTTACATTTTCCCTACTTGGTCCACAATGGTAAGAAAGTTTGGATTTGTGTGTTAACGAACGTAAGCATTGTGTGGAGGGAAGCCCAGGAGGTGAGCGCGTAATTCAATCGCTGGGATCCTACCGAAAGCGCAAGCCGTTCGCTCATTACCCGTCTTCCAGGTTCGGCACTCTGCTCCATTCTCGCGCGCCGCAGAGCTGCCAGTCTTTTTCCAGAGGCAGCATGCGCCATGTCCGGCGAAGGAATGGACGACGGAACACAGAAGCTTTCGCGACCGGGCGGAACCCGGCTTTCCCTACGCCGCGGATGCTGGATACGTTTACTACTTCAATGTTCAGGAACAGCCAATTCTTTCCCTCGGTTGCAAGCCGCCTTGCCAGGCTTTGCAGCGCCAGGGGGTAAATGCCCTGGCCGCGATAATCGGCGGCAGTGTAGCAGCCTCCTACATAGGCCTGGCCCCTTTCACTTAGCCGCACTCGGAAGCGCCCGCCGATGGCGAAATCACGGGAATTCGTAACGCTGAAATAGCACTGGCGCCCGTGTTTGATTCCCACAATGAACCTTCTGCCCTGCAGGGCTCGTTCTTGAAGCCGCTCCACCGTCCAGCCGGTCTGCGCGAGGAGTCCGCGATCGATTTGATCGGGCTCCAGAAACGTGAAGCTCAAGCCGTCCGGCAGCGTGGGATCCGGGCAACTGGCCGTGGGCAGCGCGAAGACCAGAGCTGCGCGATATCCTGCGAATCGTTCCAGAAGAAAGAGACCCGTAGAGCGGCAAAGCTCCCGCCACCCGAAGAGCCGCTGAATACCGCGGGCGGTACGCCATTTCGCGTGAAGGGACTCGAACAGGGACATGGCACTGAGCGACGAAGCCAGACTTCCAGTCATACGTGATGCCCTCGGCTAAGAGTCTCCAGGGCGGACGGATAGAGCCCCCTGAAGCCGTTGACGTTGAGTGTGGAGGCCGTCACCATCGTCTAGCGGGAAGCCTCGGAGAGCTTGAGCCAGCAGTTCCAGCGTCAGTATCCTGCCGAAACCGCGAACTCCGGCAAAGACCTCAGCTTTAGACGACTGCAAGAAACGCTCGAGCCCGTGTGGTCTGTACAAAGTTCGAGTTGCCATGTTCCCAGGCGAGAGCAATTCCTGGATTTCGCGCTGTTCCCAAAGCATTCGGATTGGATTGGGAGCCTTGTTGACAGGAAGCCCAAAAGCCGCGAGATGCGGCTGCATAATCCGTTTCACTTTCTTAGACACAAGTCTCGTAGCAGGGAGAAAGAGATATGCGGTGTTGACGCGCAGCGGCAAGGCCGGACAGCCGTCCGTCAGAGGGACTCGGGCCAACCGTGGACTGAAGTGCTCAATCAGCCGGCGTTTCATTCTGTTGCGCACCCTGTCCGACGCCGGTGTCGTCAGGGCCACCTCCAGTGGAATTCGCCACAGAAATGGGGAAACGCACGGCCACAAGCGGCAGGTCGCACTGGCGATGCGACCCTGCCACCGAGGTACTTGAACGGCTAGCGTGTGATTGTCCATTTGCACGGTGTTCGGTCGCGCCTCAAATCCGGCATTCGCATGCCGAACCACGGCGGAAAAATGATCGCCGAGACTCTCCGGGAACCGGTACTCCATGAGATCGGACAGTTCTTCGTCATAGCCAAATCGCGCCCGGGCAACCTTGCCATCATTGAAGCGTCGTTTCCAGCCCGTAAATGGGAATAGCAGATGCCAACAGTAACCGCCGCAGAGTTCTCCGTAAGAACCATTGATGCTCGCGTCAGCGTCAGCAGCGAGCCGACTGTGGACATCCAGGACTCTCGCGTAGAGCAAAAGGTCGTATTCGCCATCGCACAGCGGCAGGGCTTCCTGGGCCCTTCTCCACCAGTTCCCACCGGACTGAACCTGGGGCGACTCGTTCCGATGTTTCAACTGAAACTCTCGTGCAATCCGATTGGCAATCTGCACGTCGGGGTCAGTGTCCTGGCCGTTAACGACCGTTTCAAAGTCGCCGGGCACGTGCAATTTCGCTCCGAGAAGAGCACGCGAGTCCAGGCCACCTGTCAAGTCGAACATCGGCCGGCTGAAATTTCGTGAGAGCACCGCAAGACAATCCTCCAGCGCGGAGGCAAGGTGCTCGACATCTCCATGAACCTTCACCCGATCGTACATAACCGCCGATGGATCCCAGTACTTAGACTGGGATTGTAGACAGCCGTTCTTGTACTTGAAGACGGTAGCAGACTCGAGTTTCTCGATACCCTCAAACAATGTGTGCTGTCCGAAGAAGATCGTGCCGGACGCCAAGAACTCGCGGCAGGACACAAGGTCCCAAGCGGGATGAGAAAGGGCGGCGGGCACCATGGAAGAAGTCGATAGAACCAGACAAGAGTTGATGCGAGTGCGATAGATGTGTAAGCTCCCAACACGATCCGTGATTACCGACAGTTCATCGGTGGCCGGATTACCCAAGGCGACCGCAAAAATCCCGTCGACCGCCTCCAGGCGGGATTGTAGCGCCCGCTCCCCAGTCGCCGATACCTGCAGTAGTGCCGCGAGGGCTGTCTCGCCAGCCATCCCATCGTAGAACCATGTTCCGGCTCCGCAGACCCAACCAGGACCGACGGAATTTTGCACGATGCCGGAGGTAGGCTTCAAAAGCTTTGGAAACTTGGCGACTGCGGTGGAGCCACTATTAAACTCTTGTTGGGGACGAAGCCGGACTAGCTTTTCAAAAGCTAGCAGTCCGCGCTGGAACAGGCTTTGCACCTCCCGCTCATCCTCGCCCTGGACAATCAAAAGTTGACCCATAGCCTTCTCTTTACCTTCCGGGTACGGCGACCGCGCTGGCCTGGAGGTCCGAGCCGCAGCGTCGAGCATCCCAGTTAGCCAGCATCAGCAGATTCCAAAGCTTCCGGCTGTGATCATGAAGTCCGGATTGGTGCTCGTTCCACAGCCGGCGCACCTCGCCGAGAGAGAAATAGCGATCCATTGCGGGATGCATGACCTGTTGCTGGAAAACCGGCTTCAGGCTTGTACGGAACCATTCCGCGAGAGGCACCTGGAAACCCATCTTTCTGCGGGTCATCACCGGACGCGGTACGTACGGCCCCACTGCCTGTTTAAAGATGTGCTTGCCGGTGCGGCCGTGCAGCTTAAAACCAGCGGGTAGCCGGCATGCCAACTCTCCCAACCGATAGTCCAGCCAGGGAGATCTGGTCTCCAGCGAATAGGCCATGGTGGCACGATCGGCTTTAACCAGGATGTCCCCCGGCAGGTAGGTCTGGAGGTCCACAGCCTGCATCTGTTGGAGTGGCGGCAGGTGGCGTACCGCCGCAAACCGCTCGCGGTAGCTGACGCGTGGCGAATAGGCATCTAGCTCGCGCCGCAGGCCGGGAGCCAGAACCGCAGTGAGTGTTTCGTCCCGGAATGCGGTCATCGAGGTGAAGTACGCATCGCCGATTTCGTGCGCGATATTGGTCAGTAGCGTCTTGGCGCGGAAGAGTTGTGGCAAATAGTCGAATTTCGGATAATACCGACCGCCGACTCGAAAAACGGAGCGGCGGAACCATCTCGGGAAGCGTTGCCGGATTTGTTCTTCCAAGACGCCATAAAAGTAGCGCCGGTACCCACCAAATAGTTCGTCTGCGCCGTCCCCACACAGCGCTACAGTCACGTGCTGACGAGTCATTCGTGCAAGGTACAAAGTAGGGATCGCTGAAGAGTCGCCGAAGGGCTCATCGAATTGCTCGACCAGCGTATCCAGCATTTCGTGGATGGAGAGAGAGACCACCTGTTCCAGATGGTCGGTTCGGTAGCGTTCCGCAACCATCCTGGCATACGGCAACTCGTCAAATTCCTTATTAGTGAATCCTATAGAGAATGTCTTGATGCTCTCGGTAGATTTGTTTGCCATGAACGCTACGGCTGCGCTTGAATCCACGCCACCGCTGAGGAAAGCGCCCAGCGGAACGTCGCTAATCATACGGCGGCGGACCGCATCGGCCGCCAAAGTGCGGATGCCATCAACGGCGTCTTCGAAGTCCACGATGGGATCACTTGCGAAAGTAGGCTCCCAGTACTTGCAAAACCGCACGCCCCGTCCCGACACCGTCATGCTGTGTCCGGGTAGGAGCTTGAACACATTTTCGTAGATGCTGTTGGGATCGGGTATATAGGACAGAGATAGAAAGTCCGTGACACTCCTAGGATTCACGGTGCCCTTGAAGCGCGGCATCCCGGACAAAGCCTTCAATTCCGATGCGAAGCAGAACCGTGTCCCCGGAACCGATGAAGAGTAGTACAGAGGCTTCTTCCCGAATCGATCGCGTGCCAGGAACAACTCCTGCCGCCGCGCATCCCAGATCGCAAAGGCGAACATCCCGTTCAAATACTCGGGGAGCCGCTCCCCGACCTCTTCATAGAGATGGACGAGGATTTCCGTATCGCTCCGGGTCGCAAAACAGTGCCCTTTCTTTGCTAAATCCTCCCTCAGCTCCAGGTAATTATAGATCTCCCCATTGAATACCACTTGAATGCTGCCGTCCTCGTTTCCGATGGGCTGGGCGCCGCCGGCCACGTCGATGATGCTGAGCCGGCGATGTCCGAGCGCAACATGCTCGTCAAAGAACTCACCGTAGCCGTCGGGTCCGCGATGGCGCAGACGATCGCACATTGGCCTTAGGAGGGAACGGTCTGGCAGACAGCCAGGCTCCGCCAAGTATCCGGCAATTCCACACATTTGATGTTGCCCCGACCGACTTCAGGCCTGCGTGTCCAGCAAATCCGTGCGGTGCGGTGCAACCTCCGTTTGCTCAAAGAGCCACTGCTCGTCGCTCTGGAGGAGGGCCGCAATCCGCTTGCGTAATTCCTGGCTTGGCTGCCGGTAGCCGTTGACGATCTTGC
>Ga0075030_100002553_pt1 | contig 16530 bp, 14 predicted proteins | sample LitLauG_LLR_2012_FD_71393 | JGI IMG/M metagenome (GOLD analysis project Ga0075030, IMG submission 71393) | Freshwater sediment microbial communities from Pennsylvania, USA - Little Laurel Run_MetaG_LLR_2012 | ecosystem: Environmental > Aquatic > Freshwater > Creek > Sediment | place: USA... | reverse complement strand
ATCGTAGTTCTTCATCAGGACCAAGGCCATGCCCAATCCCGTCAGGAATTTTCCGCGCGCCGCATCATTGACCTTGGCGATGTCCTTCGCAAGTTGATCGCCGTGCAGGAATGCTGTGACTGGCACAGCTTCCTTGGTTTCCTTGTCGATCATGACGGCCATGCCAGTTCCGCAATTCGGATGGCAGCCGCAGGAGAGCTGGCCCCAGTCGTTGTTGGTGTCCTGAGCGTGCATCAGGTCGGCCCAATCGCTGAAGGTGCCCATGAAGCTGATGGGGAACCAGTCGCGGGCGGGCTCGCCCAAGCCAGTTTGATTCTTCACGTCGTGCGCCAGGTGGGAAAGTGTGTAGCGCTGCGCCTGACGACGATCGTCCGTAACCGCTTCGTCGCGCCCGGTGAAACTGACCGGCTGAAAACTCAGGAAGCTGATCGTCTTCGGATTATCCAGCGCGAACTTGATGATTCTTCCGACCTGTTCGTTGTTGATCCCGTTCACGATCGTCACGACCGGAACGATTTCCACTCCGGCCTTGTGCAGGTTCTCGATGGCCTTCAACTTCACATCGAACAGGTTGCCCACCATGCGGTGCGCGTTGGCGGCGTTGCCGATGCCATCGAACTGGAGATACGCGTAACGCATGCCGGCTTCCACAGCCTGCTGCGCAAATTCAAAACTCTTCGCGAACTCGATTCCGTTGGTTGCGGCCTGCACGGAGTTGTATCCAACCTTGCGGGCGTAGCGAACGGCGTCGAGGAAGTACGGCGACAACGTCGGCTCGCCACCGGAGAACTGCACCGACATCTGGCGGCGCGGCTTGATGGTGATGGCGTTGTCGAGCATCGTCTTGATTTCTTCCCACGTCAGTTCGTGGACGAAGCCAACCTGGTTGGCGTCCATGAAGCAGGGATCGCACATCATGTTGCAGCGGTTGGTCAGGTCGATGGTGAGCACCGAGCCGCGGCCGTATTTTACGGTTGACGAACCGTGATGATGCAGATGCTCGTCGTTATGCGCCGCGATGTCGCGGCCGGGGAAAACGTCTTCGAGGTGCTTCGAGAATTCGGTGTCGATCGACATCACGTCCTCGAAGTGACCGTGCTTGGGGCAATCCTTCACCATGAGGATCTTGCCGTCGCGCTCGATGATGGTCGCCTTGATCTCGCCGACCTTCTCGTTCATGAGCACTTCGTGGGGCAAGTGGCCATCCAAAATCTGCTGGCGGATTTCCGGCACGCACTTGGGGCAAAGGGAATCTGTGCTGCGAGGCCAGCCGAGCGGTGGCTTGGACTTCTCGTACGACTTGAGCAACGGCTTGTCGGACCACTTGGGCGTAGGCGAGGGATTCGGGTTGATGCGGTTCAGGCGGTCGAACACAACCCAAGCGCCTTTTGCAGCGGCGACGGCAACCTTCTCAACGTACTTAATCGGCTTGCGCATGATAGCTCTTAGCTCCTGGCTTTTTAACTTCTGGCTCTTCGCCAAATCTTCCGGCTTCGGCTTCTTTTCACAGGGATAGGTGCTCCCTTCGAGCAACTAGTGCTATCCCTCGGACTGCTTTTACTTTTGGCCTTCGCTTCGGATAAAGCTAGACCACATCACCCAAAAACTGTGGCTTTCCCGGGATTCAGGGTCCCACCGCTTTCGCGATGCCGACTCTGCTTACACGTTTCCTGGGTAATCTCTGCACTTATCCTATTGGAACGACGAGAAATCCCCATGAACATCCCAACGAATGGTGCAAAATCGGGGTTTAGCGGGCATTGGGGGGATTGGATGGAGGTAAGTCATTGAAAGCAAAGGTGACTGTCCGCCCGGTCGGTCATCCTCGCTGGCAGCACCATTACGATCTTCACGGTTTCGAGGCTTACTGTGACATACGTCAACATCTTTCACCGCAGGGGACGCAGAGGACACAGAGGGTTTGCGTTTTCATCCTGAGGACCGTGTTTTTTGCGGGCCGGAGGACCAATGGAGTTTGTCGGTGGCGTTGGCACTGGCGGCAGGATGCATGGGTCCTCCGGCGCAGTGGGGTGGACTCGAAGAAACCAGAGCGCGGTTCAAGCCTCTTGGCGCTTGGCTTCGCCTGCGCGGGACGGACGAATGCGTCCGTCCCCACACGAGCATCGTTGCATATGCATTCGATTCGACCGATAAATCAGCCCCAGCGCGGTTGTTCATCCAGGCTGATCCCTAACGCTGTCTTTGCGACGACTTCATGCGTCAGGAACGAATTGGCGGGGTGAATCCGTCCCAGGCGCGCGTCGCGAAGGATTCGTTCGTAGCCGGCGGAGCGGAAGATCCCGGCGCCTCCACAGACTTCCAGTCCAAGATCGACTACCCGCCAGGAGCCTTCGACGGCTCGATACTTGGCCGAGAAAATCTTCAGCGGCCACTGCGCGCCATAATCCACGCCCTGCGACCATTCACGGGCGACGGTATCCAGGTGCGGGCCGATGGATTCCAGTTCGATGACCATGTCGGCGATGGCGTGCTGGATCTCGGGATGATAGGCCATCGAGCGCGTCAGAGCCATGGACCCCTTGGACTTCACCGCTGTGATGGCATGGTCAAGGGCACGCTTGGCCAAGCCGTAGTAGACGTTCGCGAAACCCATCAGGGCCCAGGCGAAGACCGACAGCACGAATGCATCGATGCCGGCCGCACCCGGCGCCAGAACCCGGACTATATATTGATCCGGCACAAACGCATTCTCGATCACCGTGTCGTCGCTGCGCGTGGCACGCATGCCCAGGACATCCCAGGTTTGCTTCACCGTATATCCCGGTGTGCCGCGGGGCAGGAACGCGTGAACGACCTTGGGCTGGGTGGGGTCGCTCATGTCCATTCCGTGCAAACCGAAACGCGTCCAGACGGGAGTGAGACTGCCAAACATTTTTCGTCCGGTGAAGCGGTATCCGCCTGCGACGCGCTCCGCTTTGGAGGATGAGAGGAGCACGGGCACGTCGTTTCCGCTTTCCGCGTGGCCGGCAGCGAACACTTCGCCCGCAGCTGCCTCTTTCAAGATCCACTCCAGCGAAGAATCACCGCGGCGCCAAAGATCAGCCGCCACGCCACACCAGTACAGGTGCATGTTCAGCGCAAGAGCCGTTGCGGGCGCGTAATAGGCCAAACGGCGTTGCTCGCGGCAGACTTCCGCCAGCGACATGCCGGCTCCGCCAAATTTTGCCGGTACGGGCATCAGCAGATATTTCACCGCCCGCAGTTCTTCGAAATCTTCTTCGAAGAAGCGATTCTCGCGATCGTAGTTTGCGGCTCGGGATGCGAACCGCGCCAACATTTCCTCGGTCAACACCGATTGACCGGCGCTGCCCGATTGAGGAGAACGACCATCCCCGCGGACGCTCTCCTCGACAGCAGTACTCTTCGTGAGTGGCTCCATGGCTTCTCCCCCTTTAGTTTCCGGGATATTCTACCGTTTGGGTACCTGGGGCGGAATTCAGATCTGGCAGCCGATTTCCGGCCTTCTCCCGGCCAAAACGAACCGGCAGGATCCCCGGGACCTGCTGCTTGTATTTGCGATAGGCGTCCCCATACATCCGGGTCAGATCCCGCTCCTCAAACTGAACTGCCACCAGGATGTAGGCCGTCGTCGCCAGCGCGAACACGAGATGCGCAACGGTCATCCGCGGCGTCGCCCAGAAGATGCACAGCCAGCTCAGGTAAATGGGATGCCGCACCACACGGTAGAGACCTGGCGTCCGGAACTTCAGCCCGGTGTATTCCCGCCCTCTGAAATGGAGGTACACCTGGCGCAGTCCAAACAGATCGAAATGGTCGATCAGGGCCGTAGCCAGCAAGAGGAGCAGCCATCCCACGGCATAGATGCCGTAGATCGCCACTCGCCCCACTTCATTGTCGACGTGCCAGACGAGTCCACCAATCGGCCGCCATTGCCAGAACAAGAGAATCAGGGCAACGCTCGAGAACAGAACATAGGTACTGCGCTCCGCGGCTGGCGGAACGATTGTTGTCCAAGCGCGCTTGAACCACGAACGCGCCATGATGCTGTGCTGCAGGGCAAATAAGGCCAGCAGGCCCGCGTTGATTGCGAGCGCCTTGGCGACCGATCCCTCCACTCCGGAATCGATGGTTCGGGAAACGCCAAAATCCCCCAAAAACGCGATCGCATAGAGAAATGTCGCGAAGAATGCGAGATAGCACAAGACCCCGTAAAGCAATGTTGTGATTCGTCCAATCATGGTGAACCCCTCCCCGGCCCGGCATTTGGCCTATAATCGGTCCACTCTGTACCGGGCTGCTTGCACGCTAGTGGAAGCCCTGGCGACAAGTAACGAAGGAAAGCCAAAGAAAAGCCAAAGGCTTGCATGGGTGTGTGACTCGGCGCCCGACCTGAACGTCGACCTGGAGCTTGGGGCTCCTCGAATGACCAATCCTGAAGCCACAAAAAGTTCGGCCACCTACCGCTTCGGCGACTTCGTTCTGGTGCCTGAACGCGCGTCGCTGCTTAAGGCGGGTCAGGAGATCAGGCTTCGTCCGAAGGTGTTTGACGCACTGCGCTACCTGATCGAGAACCGCGGCCGGCTGGTGCCCAAAGAGGAGTTGATACAAACGCTTTGGCCGGAGGCGTTTGTAACCGATGACTCGTTAGTGCAGTGCATGGTGGAGTTGCGCCGCGCGCTGAATGATCGCGCGCAAGAGATTCTGAAGACCGTTCCGCGCCGCGGCTATATCTTCACGGCGGCAGTCACCACCGGGACGGGCCCCTCTGCCTCCGCATCCGCCGATCTGCCGCAGGTCGTGCGAGGAGATCACCGCCTGCCGGTGGCGCGTACGCCGTTGGTCGGCCGTGAACGCGAACTTGAGGCCGTTCAGCAATTGCTGCGCGACCCTGCGGTTCGCCTGGTGACCCTGACCGGCGCGGGAGGGTCGGGCAAGACCCGGCTGGGGCTGGAACTCTGTCACGAACTTTTGGGTGTCTTTCGGCGACACGTGTTTTTTGTTGCCCTGGGCTCAATCAGCGATCCCGCGATGGTTCCGGCGGCGATCGCGGAGTCGGTCGGGATCCGGGAGGCGGGCGGCCGGCCATTCACTGCGTTACTGAAGGAGTATCTGCGCGACTGTGAGCCTGCGACAGTCCTGTTGCTTCTCGACAACATGGAGCACATCCTGGCGGCAACGCCGCTGGTGGTCGAACTGATCGAGTCTTCCCGTTCTCTGAAGGTACTCGTCACCAGCCGATCGCCGTTGCGGGTGTATGGTGAGTACGAATTACCGGTGCCGCCCTTAACGCTGCCCGATGCCCGTCAGATGAATTCCCTTCCTGCGCTGGAGGAGAACCCGGCCATCCGGTTGTTCGCGCAACGGGCCCAGGCGGTGAAGCCTGAGTTTCAGCTGACGGCAGAAAATGCTCCCATCGTGGCCGAGATATGCTCCCGCGTCGATGGCCTTCCGCTGGCGATCGAACTGGCAGCCGCGCGCGTGAAAATGCTGCCGCTCAGCGGGATACTGACCCGTCTGCAAAGCCGTCTTCAGCTTCTTACCGCCGGCGCCCGGGATCTTCCCGAGCGCCAACAGACTTTGCGCAACACCATCGATTGGAGCTACTGCCTGTTGACCGAAGCCGAGCAGAAACTCCTGCGGCGCCTCAGCATTTTCTGGGGAGGCTGCACCTTGGAAGGAGCCGAGGCCGTCTGCAACACGAAGGAGGATCTGGGAGCGGACATCCTGGAGCTGATGACATCCCTGGTCGATAAGAGCCTGCTGCAGCAGCAGCAGCGGCAGCTGGACCCGGACGAGCCACGTTTTCGGATGCTCGAGACCATCCGCGAATATTCTCTCGAACGGCTACAGCATAGCGGCGAAGAGTCGGCCAGCAAGCGTGCTCACGCGGCTTACTGCCTGGTACTGGCGGAGGAGGGCAATCCGGAGTTGAGTGAACCCGAGCGAGCGGCATGGCTGACACGCTGCGATATCGAGCACGACGATTTTCGCGCCGCCCTCGATTTTCTGTTTCAGGCGGGCGATGTCGACTGGGGATTCCGCTTCTGCACCGCGCTGTTCCGATTCTGGGATATGCGCGAACACTCCGCCGAGGGGCGCGCCCGGCTCGAACGAATGATCGAACTGGCCGGAGCGAAATATAGCCGCGAGCGCGCCAAAGCATGCCTGTTCCTGGGAGCCTTCACGAACGCGCAGGGCGATTTCCCGGCCGCCGCTCATTTTTCGGAAATGGGCCGCTTGCTGTTCGAGGAACTGAATGATCCGTGGGGCATTGCGCTGTCGTGGAACTCATCGGCGATCATGGCGCGCGATTGTGGAGACTACGATACCGCACAAAACAACTTCGAGAAGAGCCTGACGTTCTGGCGCACGGTCGGCGACCGTGTTTCGATTGCGCGCTGTCTGCACAATCTCGGAAACATCTCGAAGATCCGCGGTGACCATGCTCGCGCTCGCATGGCGCTCACGGAAGCGATGCAGATTTTTGAGGAACTCGGCGATGACAGCGGAGCCGCCTGGGCCCTCAACCAGCAGGGCGATGTGGCCCGGGAGCAAGGCGACCTTCCCGGCGCGCGAGCCCTCTACGAGCGCGCACTCTTCACGTTTCGCAGCACCGGAGACCGCTGGGGGCAGGCTCGCTCCCTTGCCGATCTGGGCATCATCGCCTGCGAACTGGGCGAGCACTCTGCTGCCTTCGAAACTTTTAGCGAGAGTCTGGATATTTTCACCCGACTCGAACATCGTCGGGGGATCGCCCGGGTCCTGGAAGGCCTGGCCTGTTTTGCCATGGCTAAGGGCAACGCACGCAGGGCATTGTCGGTGGCTGCGGCTGCTTCGCACTTGCGGCAAGTCGTGAGCAATCCGCTTCCCCCAGCCGAACAATCCAAGCTCAATCAAAAACTCTTTCCGGCATGGAACCAACTCGGAGAGGTGGAGGGTAAGCAAGTATGGAATGAGGGTTACGGGATGACGATGGAGAATGCGATCCGTTATGCTCTGGCGGAGTAGTGCCTAGCTGAAGGTCTTGGGATCGATCAGCCTGCGTACGGCGGAGACACGATTGGCTGGAATACTGGTCCGGCGTGCATGCTCCCGAATGGTCTCTTCGTCCGGAGCAAGGTACACGCAGTAAACCTTATCTTCCGTAACGTAGCTGTGGAGCCATTGAATCTGGGGGCCAATGTCTTTCAGGTTCTTGAGGGAAAGCAGAGAGACCTCGCGGATCTGCGCCTCCGTCAAGGAGCCAGCCCCGGGAATGTCACGCTCTATCACAAACTGCGGCATAACCGCCTTAGTCTACACCAAGCCGGCTTGATCATGGCTCGACGAAGCCGATCGATCCTTATTCAGATTCCAACTTGCAACCATCGTCATACATATCGTATGACGATATATATTCTTCCCATCGTCTTCCCAAGAATGACCTTGTCAGATGCCCGGAGCACCCTGACAAAAATGGCGGAACCCGAAGGCTCCGCCAGTGTTGGGTAATGGGAATGCTTTCTCTCAAGTTTAGGTGGTGATGTCGTCGGCGCAGCAGGAAAATCGAGCCGATCAGCAGCGAGCGTTCCGAAACGGGACTCTCGACGGCGGTCGCCATGAATGCATCTGACCTGGTCGTGCGCATTCCGCGTCATTCTTTTGTCCCGCAATGATGCAAAGCAGGTGACAAGTCCCGAAGACCGGCTTACAATTTCTGAAGGAGTCCCCCCAAGGAACTGCCCCCATGTTCCCTTCCCGCCAGCGTGAGACACAGTAGTTTCATCGGCACGCCGGGTGAGTCACGGTGATCCATTTGCTGACACAGAAACATGGCCTTTTCATCACGGTCCTGGTGTCTTTGGTATGGCTGCCCGTGCTGGCGGCCGAAGCCAGGCCTGACGTGAAGGCCCTGGCTGCCGCAGTGGATGCGCATTACAACCATTTGCGCTCTCTGCAGGCTGAATTCACGGAGATGTATCAGGGCTCCGGCATGGATCGCCATGAGTCGGGCACTCTGTGGCTGAAAAAACCCGGCAAGATGCGCTGGGAATACCGTTCTCCGAGGGAGAAGCTCTTTGTGAGCAACGGGAAAGATGCGTGGTTTTACGTCCCCGACGACCGGCAGGCGCGGAAAGAATCGGCGAAGAAACTAGAAGACGTTCGATCTCCGCTCGCATTGCTCCTGGGTAAAACCAAGCTGGAAAAGGAGTTACGCGGGCTCTCGCTGGCTCCTGATATTGAGCCGATGGCCGTCGGAGACACGGTGCTGCGGGGCGTGCCTACGGCGTTAGGTGACCAGATCGGTGAGATTGCGGTGGAGATCGCACCGGACAGCCGGATTGTAAGGTTAATCCTCCAAGGGGTGGATGGATCCTCGACGGAGTACCGCTTTACTGAGCAGAAAGAGGATGTAGGCATCGCCGACGGTCGATTCGATTTTCGAGCCCCGGCCGGGACCGAAGTGGTGGAGGGAGAGGTGGGGCAGTAGCCGTCTCAAAGCGAGGCTGGACATAAGGTTACTAGTGGTACGGGCAGGGGGAGTTTTGGGGTAGGCCGGCGGCTTAGAATGGTAGACTGACCAGTAGGGTCTTCCCCGGACCATCTCCCTCAAATACAAGGTGAAATGGCAGAATTCGTAATCAAAGTCGCGGACGATCGCGGGCGCGTGCACCAGCACGTGGAGCAAGGTTACTCCGAAGCGGAGGTGCGCGACCGTTTTTCGTCCCAGGGATACCTGGTTTATTGGGTCAAGCCCCAGGGCATGATGGCGGGGGGCTTCTCGCTGCAGCGGCGCAAGAAGCTGAAACAGGACACCTTCCTGGTCTTTAATCAGCAGTTTCTGACCCTGATCCGCGCCGGACTGCCGATTCTGAACTCGCTGGAATTGCTGATCAAACGCCAGAAAGACCAGCAACTGAAAGCCGTTCTGGAGAATGTTCGGGACCGGGTTAAGGGCGGAGAATCGCTCTCTGACGCTTTTACCGCGCAGGGGAATATTCCCAAGATCTACACGACCACGCTGATGGCGGGCGAGAAGAGCGGCAATATCGACGAGGTGTTGACCCGTTACGTCAGTTTTCAGCGCATGGCGATGACTTTCCGCAAAAAGTTGTTCGTCTCGTTGATTTACCCGACGCTGCTGGTCACGGTCGTAATGATCATGGTGACCTTCTTGTTCACCTACGTTGTGCCCAAGTTCGCGGATCTGTTCAACAGCCTTGACGCAAAACTGCCGGAAATCACGGTGTTCATGCTCAACGTTGGGCTGAACGCGCAAAAGTATGCGCCATTTGTGCTGGTGGGATCGGTCGTAGGTGGAATCGTGCTCTGGAAGTGGAAAGATACCGATAGCGGCGCCGATCGAATCGATCGGGTAATTCTGAGCATTCCGCTGCTGGGGGAAATCCGCATCAAGCACCAGGTGGCGAGTTTCTCGCGCATGCTGTCAACGCTGCTGCAGGGCGGATTACCCCTGGTTCCAGCGATGGAGACGGCTGGTACCGCGATGAGCAGCCGGCGCATCTTAAAAGGTGTGATGCGGGCCGGGTCCCGTGTCCGAGAAGGTCAAGGCCTGGCGCCCAGCCTGGAAGAACAAAAGATTTTTCCAGGACTGGCGGTCGAGATGATTGAAGTCGGCGAATCCACCGGAGCTTTGCCGCAAATGTTGAATTCGGTGGCAGAATTTTACGAGGAGGACGTGCAAACCGCTCTCGGCGCATCGATGGCACTGATCGAGCCGCTCATCCTGATCATCATGGCGATCTTTGTGGGCGGCGTGCTGATCTCACTGTATTTGCCGATCTTTACGTTGGGAGTGAAATAATGCGATTGAGTAATTGGGGAATTTGGTAATTGGGTAATTTAAGTGCTCGGATTTCAAATTACTCAATTACAAAATTACTCAATTACCAAATGGGTTTTTGAATGGCAACGGCAGATAAAAAATCACTTTTCGTAGGCGGCGGCAACGGGGGGCCGATCAGTCCCACCGGGAATCCGGTCACGGATCTCGAACGGGCGCAAGACGTCGCGCGACGCTACCGTTGTGAGTTCATCGATCTCAGCGGGTTCGAACTGCATCACGAACTCTTCAAGAAAATTCCCGTCGAGTTGATGTTCCGCTACAACTTCGTTCCGCTGGAAGAGACGGCCGACGGCCGGCTGGCCATCGCCATCGCGGATCCCAGCCAGCTGATGATGATCGACGAGATCAGCCTGCTGCTCAAGCAGCGGATCATCACCAAAGTTTCGACACTCAAGCAGATCTCCGACATCCTGAAGAAGACCGAGCAGTCGCAGCGCGTGCTCGAGGAAGCCAGCGAAGGCTTCCAGATTATCCGCGAAGACGAGAACACCGGCGCCGAAGAGACCCTGAATATCGACAAGCTGACGGCGACCGGCGACACGAGCCCGATCATCCGCCTGGTCGACACCACGATTTTCACGGCGCTGCAGCGGCGGGCTTCTGATATTCATATCGAAACACGAGACGATTCTGTCGTCATCAAGTTCCGTATCGACGGCGTGCTGACCCAGGCCATGCCGCCCATCGGCAAAGAGCACCACTCGACGGTGATCTCGCGTATCAAGGTCATGAGCGAGCTCGACATCTCTGAGCGCCGTGTGCCACAAGACGGCCGTTTCCGCGTGAAATACAACGGGCGCGCCATCGATTTCCGGGTTTCGATCATGCCGTCCATTCACGGCGAAGACGCCGTGCTCCGCGTACTCGACAAAGAGTCGATGAGCGAGAAGTTCAAGAGTTTGACGCTCGACGTGGTGGGCTTTGACGAGGACGATCTCCGCCGTTTCCGCCGTTACATCAAAGAACCGTACGGCATGGTGCTGGTGACGGGCCCGACGGGCTCCGGCAAAACGACTACGCTGTACGCTGCCGTGAACGAGATCAAGACCGACGAAGACAAGATCATCACGATTGAAGACCCGGTCGAATACCAGTTGCGCGGCATCACGCAAATTCCGGTGAACGAGAAGAAGGGCCTGACGTTCGCCCGCGGACTGCGGTCGATTTTGCGTCACGATCCCGACAAGATCATGGTCGGCGAAATCCGAGACGCCGAAACCGCGCAGATCGCCATTCAGTCCGCACTCACCGGGCACCTGGTGTTCACCACGGTCCACGCCAACAACGTGGTCGACGTCATCGGCCGGTTCCTGAACATGGGCGTCGAGCCGTACAACTTCGTATCGGCGTTGAACTGTATCCTGGCACAGCGGCTGGTGCGGCTGATCTGCGATTCCTGCCGCACCGAGGTGCATTACGCGCCCGACGTGCTCGAAGCCAGCGGACTTGATCCGCAGCAGTGGGGCAAGGTTCCGCTGTATGAAGGCCCGGGTTGTATCGAGTGCGCGGGCACGGGCTTCCGCGGACGAACTGCGATTCACGAGCTTCTGGATTTGAGCGACCGCATCCGCGAAATGATTCTGGGCAAAAAACCGACGTCGGAGATCCGGCGCGCCGCACGCGACGAAGGCATGCGATTCCTGCGCGAATCGGCGCTGGATAAAGTCCGGCTGGGAATGACCACGCTGAAGGAGATCAATAAGGTCACATTTATCGAGGCGATGCGATAGAACCAAGTTTCAAAGGTTTCAGGGTTTCAAAGTTGGGGACTCATGAGTCTCAGGAATCACCTCTCCCTCCTATACCTCAATTCAACTTTGAAACTTTGAGAGTTCGGATGTGCTGTTTCAGCTATTGCATTTCTGTACAAGACGGTTTCTGATTTAGAGAGAAAAGAAAAGGCGTACTGGCGAATGAGTCCAAGTTCAAACACAGCCAAGCCCAGACTGGCCTGCGAGATTTCCGCAGACCGCGTTCTGGCGGGCAGGGTGGTCGACGGCGGCGGGGGGCTGGAAGCTTCTGCGGCGCGCGAACTGGCGCCGGGCAGCGTTGTCCCTGACCTGGTTGAGAACAACCTGCGCCAGCGCAGTGTCGTCCGCGAGGGCATTGAGAGCGCTCTCGGCGAGGTCGCCGGACGGAGCAAAGACGTGATTGCCATCGTTCCCGATGCGGCGGTACGCGTGATGCTCGTCGAGTTCGACACTCTTCCTTCCGATCAGGAAGAGGCACTGGGCGTGGTGCGGTTTCGACTGAAGAAGTCGCTTCCCTTCGATGTCGAAAAGGCGAAGGTTTCCTATCATGCGCAGAAGGTGGCGGACGAAATGAAGGTCGTCGCCGCGGTCGCCTTGGGCAGCGTTATCGAAGACTACGAAACCGCGTTCCACGAGGCGGGATATAGCCCGGGGATTGTACTGCCTTCCACGCTGGCTGCACTCGGAGCTGCGGATGGCAAGAAACCGACCATGGTGATCAAGGTGGATGCCCACACAACCAGCATCGCGATTTTGAACGATGATCAGCTGCAACTGTTCCGCACGCTGGAAAATGCGCGCGGAGTGACCATCAACGGAGAGCAACTGGCCGAGGAGGTATATCCCTCGATCGTGTTTTTCCAGGACACGTATCATTTGAATATCGAACGAATCTACGTGGCGGGACTGCCCGAATCGGGTGGAGCAGCCGCAGCTTTACGCGCGCAAACCGAAGCCGACGTGCAGGAACTGGTCTCGTCGGCGCAATTAGGGACCAGCGCCGGTGGTCCGGTGCCGCGGTGGAGAATGGCGGGAGTTTTGGGAGCACTGATTTCCTAGGGGTCAGGGATCAGGGGTCAGGGGCCAGTAAGAGATTGGCTCACTGAACCCTGGCCCCTAGACCCTGACCACTGATTTTTATGCGTATAGACATCAATCTGGCGAGTCAGCCGTACGAGGATGCGCGACAGTTCTGGATGCGCTGGGGCACGGCTCTCGGCATACTCAGCGTGCTGACGCTCGTTCTGCTGGCGCTCGACATCACGGGATGGATCAATGCCAGTAAAGACCGCGCCGCCATGGCGCAGAAACGGATTCTGATTGCGGACCGCAAGCGAATCGAAGCCGAGGCTCAAAGAGTTTTGAGCCTTCCTGAGAATCGCACCACGCGGGACGAATCGCAGTACCTGAACAACTTGATCGAACGGAAGGCCTTTTCCTGGACTCGGGTTCTCGAAAGTCTCGAAAGAGTGATGCCCCCGCGGGTGCACCTGGTATCGATCAGCCCGCAGCTCGACGAAGATAACGAACTCGCGCTGAACATGACCGTGGCGGGAGACTCTCGCGATCGGGCGATCGAGCTGACGCGGCAGATGGAAGAGTCGCGCCGGTTTGCGCAAGTCAAACTCAAGCGCGAATCGCAAATCGAATCGCAGACCGGCGACACCGAGACGTTCGAAATGTCGGCGATTTACATACCCGAGCTGCCGCCCGACAGCGCCAGCCCAAAACCGGTGACGCCAAAATCGGTTCCTCCCGCGAAATCGAAGCCCACGGCCGCACAGAAAGGGGTCAAACACTGATGCCGGATCTTCGGCAAACTCGCAAGCAGCTCAAGTTGACCCTCGGGATCCTGGGCGCCGTCAGCGTGCTGGCGAGCGCGCTGTATTTTTCGCCAATCGTGGGTTCTGCGGAATCGCGGCGCATGGAACTGAACCGCTTGCAGGCGGAATTAACGATCGAGTCGCGAAAAGTAGCTCCGCTCAAGGATCTGCCGCACAAAGTGGACGTCGCGAGTCATCAGATCGGGGATTTCTATAAGAACCGCTTCCCTTCCCAGAACTCACAGATTCTGACGGAAGTCGGAAAGCTGGCCGGCGCGAACAGCGTCAAAATTGAGCAGGGACGATACAAGCCGGCCGATGAAGTAACGGTTGGGTTGCAGCCGATCGACATGGAATACGATCTGTCAGGAAATTACAGCTCTCTGGCGCGTTTTATCAATGCACTCGAACGCGACCAGATGTTTTTCATTATCGACAGCGTGACGCTGAACGGCGAGCCGCAGGGTGCAGTAAAGTTGAGCGTAAAACTCGAAGCATTTTTGAAGGCAGGAACGTAGTGCACCTGGGATTCGAAAACAAGAAGCAGGCGCGGTGGGCGATGATCCTCGGGGTCGTCGCACTGATCGTTTGTGCGTATGAACTAGTCCCGCTGTTCACCGGGTCATCCACGCCAGCTTCGAGCGCGGAGGCAGCCGCTCCATCCGCGGTTCACCCCGCAACTTCCAAACTGGGAGCAAAGGGTTCGTCCAAGGCAGCCCAGAAACCCCGCGAGGACAGTCTCGATCCGACGTTGCGGCTGGACCTGCTGGCGATGAGCGAGAAGACGCAGTATGAGGGCGCCGGAAGAAACATCTTCGTCTCGCAGCGGGAAGAAGTCCAGATACCGCAACCCGTGGCACCCGGTGCCGTGACTGAGCAACCGCAAGAATACCGGCAGCCGACAGCGCCACCGCCGCCGCCGATTCCACTCAAGTTTTACGGCTTCGCCAACTCTCCCGGGGAACCGAAGAAGGTTTTCCTCAAGAACGGTGACGATGTCTTCGTTGCGGGCGAAGGCGAAATTGTGGACCGGCGTTACAAAGTGATCCGCATCTCCGCCACTTCGGTCGAGATTCAGGACATGGTGTACAGCGGGCCCCCACAGAGTATTCCACTCACGCAGGGGTAGCGTGATGGTTTCGAGTTAAGTTTCGACTTTTATGCTTCTTCGAGTTCCAAGGCGGCATGCATTACGGAAGGGCGAGCAGGGCTTTGTGCTCATGGCGCTGCTTCTGGTGATGGCGCTCCTGGCCATCGCTACCGCGACTGTCATCACCTCGATCAAGTTCAACCTCAGGCGCGATCGCGAAGAAGAAATGATTCACCGTGGCGCGCAGTATGCGCGGGCGATCCGGGCGTATTACAAAAAGTTCGGGCGATATCCCGCGACCATCGAGAATCTGCAGAATACGAACCAGCTTCGCTTCCTGCGCAAGCGCTACAAAGATCCAATCACGGGAAGAGATTTTCGGCTGCTCCACTTTGGCGAAGTGAAGATGACGATGAGCGGCCTCGGTGGAGGCGTGATTCCTGGAGCCAGCACCGTCGGCTCGAACGGGACGCTGACCAACGCCGCGAATGGCGGAAACAACAACTCGCCCCTCGGGCAGAACAATCAGAACAATAACCAGTCTTCGGATTCAAGCAACACCGGCAGCGACGCGCAAAACGCATCCGATAACGGCGGGAACAACTCCGGAGATCAAGGCTCTCAGGGCACCGGGGGGCAATCGGGACAGACTTTTGGCGGATTACCCATTGTGGGCGTGGCCAGCACCAGCAGAGCACCTACGATCCGGGAATTCGACAAGAAGAGGAAATACAACGAGTGGCAGTTTGCTTACGATCCCACCCTGGAGCGCGGCATCCTGATTTCTGCGCCGTATCAGCCGCTGCAGCAAATGTTCGGACTTCCTCCGCAGAATGTAAATGGAGTGCAGCCGCCGACACCCGGGTTGGGAACGGGGGCGCCGGGAGCGCCTCCGGCGATTCCCGTTTCGCCAACCGGCTCGACCTTGGGAAGTCCCAACCAGCCACCGGAGACTCCGCCGCAGTAATAATTGAATACGTAAGGAAAAAAGCCTCGTCAGTCGACGAGGCTTTTCATTCCTGAATCAAGGCCGGCTCCGCGGGCGGAGAACCGGTGGCAGATCTCAGCACATGCCATTTACACGCTGAAGGAAGACCCGCAGCCGCAGGTGCTCTTCACGTTCGGATTCTCGAACTTGAAGCCGGCACCTTCCAAGGTCTCGACGTAGTCAACAATGCAACCGTTGAGATACATGACCGAAGTTGCGTCGACGTACACCTTCAGGCCGTCCATGTCGAAGGTCTTGTCCATCATTCCGGCGCCGTTTTCGAACTGCATCGAATAAGAGAAACCGGAGCATCCGCCGCCCACGACTCCGACGCGCAAGCCGGCAGGCACGGGGTTCTGCTGGGACATAATCTCTTTTACCTTGGTGACGGCGTTGGCGGTCATACTGATCGGGGCTTTCTTGACTTCCGGTAGGGTGGTCGTTGCCATTCGTATCTCCTTGGCTTTAAAGCTATTTGATTATAACAGAGCTGATTCCCACCACGCGGCTGGAGGCCGACGATAGGAATCATTTACGCCTTTTGGATGCGGATTGCAAGCGGGAAGTCGCACTGTTCCAGTCGCGGAACAGCGTTTTGCATGGTGGATTTAATTCGTCGCCGGGAACTTGCCAACGGGGCTATAATCGTGCCGTTAGGGCCTTCCCCGGAACTTGGTAGCGGGGTTTCTGCGTGCCCCTCCACCACGAAGTGGAAAGCCGGTTTTGGGTCGACTCTGCTGAGGTGGCTTATGACGCCAATTGAAATCGTTGGGGGTATTTTTGGGCTGTTCGCCGTTTGCCTGGTCGTTCTGCTGATCTACAAGAGCACGCTCACCATGCACGAGGACGATCAGCTGTTCTTGGACGATGCAAACTCCCACATGCAGGAAGAACAGACCGAGCTGTTAGTGAAAGTGAACAAGCTCACGATCCCCATGCGTGTACTCAGCATTGGATCAGGAGTATTTCTGCTCGCGTTTCTGGCGTTATTGATTTACCAGAAACTGAACGAAGTCCAGTAAGCGTCAAGCAGCGGAGAACAGGCTGCC
>Ga0075030_100002552_pt1 | contig 16531 bp, 13 predicted proteins | sample LitLauG_LLR_2012_FD_71393 | JGI IMG/M metagenome (GOLD analysis project Ga0075030, IMG submission 71393) | Freshwater sediment microbial communities from Pennsylvania, USA - Little Laurel Run_MetaG_LLR_2012 | ecosystem: Environmental > Aquatic > Freshwater > Creek > Sediment | place: USA... | reverse complement strand
CTCTGCGATCTCTGCGGTTAGCTGTTGTTCTACCGCAGGCGGCTGATCAGCTGGAAGTAGGCTTCCGGAGCGACGCCGGGTTCTTCGATGTGCGTGAGGAACAGTCTACGCAGGGCAGCGGGCGTGAGGCCCCCTTCAAGGTAGGCGTCGTAAAGGTCGTTGCCCGCCAGATGCCCGAGTTGCTCGGTGACGGATTCGTACTTGCGGCCAGTGAAGCTGAAAGCCCGCGTCAACCATTCAGGAGCAAGCCGCGATTTCTGATGCCTGCGTTCGAATTCGCGGTGCGCGGCAAGAAATTCAATGACCTCGGTCGCATCGGGGGATGAAAGAGAAATCTGCTGGCTCAAATCTTCACACGTCAAGTCTGCGAGTTCACTGAGATCGCTGTCGCGGAACGCAGGCCGCGCCGGGTAAAGAACGCGCGATCCGAAAAATGCCAGAGCGTGTTCGAAGACCGCCGCGTAGAAGGCATCTTCGGGGTGGAGCGGCGCCGGCGCTTTGCCGTTGACTCGGTTGGGCAGTCCGCGGCAAGCGTGATGGAGGAAGCGGGTGGCGTCCTCCGCGGAAAACATCATGCGGAACTGGCGGACATACACCGCATTCAGGGGCGCCAGGTACGCGCTGCCGCGTTCCTTCACCCGCCGCAGCATCGCCCGGCGCTGGCCTGCGCTGAATCCTTTGCGCGACAGCAGCCGGCGCAGAAGCGCGTCGGAACTGCGGGAATAAACCTCAGGCATGGCATCCACCAGGAGACGCGGTTGCGTGCTGTTATGCGGCGAGTACCGGTTGATCCCGAGAAAGCTCACCAGGCCGTCAATCAGGTTGTACACCGTGGGTCCGAGATCGGGAGCGCCGCGATCATGATCGCTGCGTCCCCAGCGGTCCAGACAAAGCCGGTAGTTCTCGTATTTTTCCAGCGGGGTGGAGTTGAACACGCAGAGGACGTCGTCGCTCACCTGGACGGCTTCCACGCGATCGGTGGTCTCTCCAGCGGCGCGCCAGTACAGAGAGTCGACATTCTGCAACACGGTCAACCTGCGCGCGTCCGGCAGACGCTCCGCCAGCAGCGCCGGCATGTGCTTCGGTGCCAGGTGCGACTCGCCAAAGAGCACAAGCACAAGCGCGCCGGGATGGCGGCTGCGGATCTCGGCAATTTTGTCGGTGGCGTGCCGGTCCCGTGCGCCAATCTTGCGCAGGTCCTCGCGCGGCATGCAATCGAGCCCATAGATGGCAACTGCGTGCTCGTGCGCCGCCGACAACAGTTCGTAAAAGGGAGTCCAGTCGTAGCCCCAATCCAGTTCGAAGCGGATGCGCTGGCGCAGTTCAGCTTCGTCGATCTCACCGCGGAACCACTCCTCGACGATGTGCTGATCGCGCGAAAAAATTGTTTCCACTCCCAACACCACCGGACGCTGGCGAATGGCCGGGTGCTGAATCAACCAAGCCAGGTAACGTTGTGAGTTGGGCAAAGCGTGGTAGTCGCCCACCAGCACGATGTCGGCCTGGGCGATCTGTTCGGGAACGTCCGGAGCGGCCAAGACCTGTTCGTACGAGCGGTAGGCCTCGTGAAAATCGCGCAGATACTTACGTCCGACGGCAGGATCGTTGGCGCGAATCTCACGCTCCACACTAGCCAGAGCATGGAGTTGGGCGGCGCTGCGCCGCGAACGCAAGATGCCGGTCGTTGCCATGTCGCTGGTACTAAATGGGCGCGCTTTCGGATGTTGCACCTCGAGGGCCGCCCGTGCCCCCTTCTTGACTTGCCCGTTCCTCGTCCCTATCCTCAATGTTTCGAGGCAATTAGCCACGTTCACCGAAGGAGCGCCACCGTTGATCCTGCCGCCCGAAAACTTGACGATCGCCACCACCGGGGCCAGCGGATCCTTGTTTCTCAAACACTTCCTGCTCGCGGTCGAACGCGACCGCCGCATCAAGACGGTGAACTTCATCGCCTCCGACAGCGCCTTGCGTGTCCTGGCCGAAGAACTCGGCATCGAAGGCCGGTCTGATCTCCCACGTCAGATCATCGGCACATCGTCCGCGAAAATCCAGCCGCAGGCCAACGCCGACATCGGAGCCAACGTGGCCAGCGGGTCGTATCCTTCCGATGCCATGGTCGTCATCCCATGCAGCGTCGGCACACTCGGACGCATTGCCAACGGCATTGCGTCGCACCTGATCGAGCGCGCTGCGGACGTGACCCTCAAGGAGCGCCGCCCGCTCGTGCTCTGCGTGCGCGAAACCCCACTGAATAAGATCCACATCCGCAACATGTCGCTCGCGGCCGACGCGGGGGCGACGATCTTTCCGCTGATCCCGACGTTCTATAACCACCCGTCCAGCCCGGACGAAATGGCACAGGAATTCGCGAACCGCGTCCTCGCCCACCTGGGCCTGCCCCAGCCGGACGCGTATCGGTGGAAGGGATAGGCCCCAAGTAGCCGGTAGTCAGGAGCCAGTAGTCAGTGGAGTTGGTTTCAAGAAAAGGCTTTGGGAAGGGCACGGCTTGAGCCCCTGCGAATGAGGCTTTTCTTGAACCTCTGAGCAGATCTTTGAAACCAGCTCCAGTCGACTTTCGACCTGACGGCTGGGAACCTCTTGAAAGATCTGTGACTTTGGGGGAAGCCACCCCGCCTTGCAGGGTCCTTTCAGTCTAGAGACACAGGACTCACGAGGGTAGATGTCTGCCGACCATGACCGCGAGTGCCTCGGGCGTTCGGATCGAGCCATCAAGGACTGAGGATGCGCTTCAATTTCCATGCAGTTAGGCGAGCGCTAACGCGAATGGTTAGGCGCTGGACCTGAGCGTTCGAAGTTTCAGGCCACCCGGTTGACTGAAACGATTCCCACATTCATCCCATTTGACTCCGCCCGCATTTCCGTACTACTCTGCGCTTACACCGGAAAGGAGGTGGTCGGATGACAAGTTCAGAAAGTCACAGTAGTACCAGACCAGGTGAGGTGGCTGAGACTTAGAGCCGTCGCTCTAAGGGGAGTTCCTGTAGACCCTCGGTCGGGGAAAGCAGGGACATTCTCTCGCAAACCATCCGTGAGTAGGGCTGATCCGCCCGGCACAAGCTGTGACGGGCACCGGAGTGAGCGAGGGGCCACGAGAGTGACCGCCTCAGTCAATCCCAACCAGTCCACCGGACAGCCCGCAGGCTGCAAAGCTTGCGGGCTGTTCTTCTTCCAGGTCTCAGGTGTCAGGTCGCAGGTCTCAGAAAAGCCAAAATCGAGTGCCACTGCAAGCAACCTTTGGGCGGGTCCGAATCGCATTTCCTGAGACCTGAGACCTGAGACCTGAGACCTCGAATCATTTTTTCCGATTGATCGAATCTAAAAATTGAATTGGCCGCTAGCCGTACATCTCTGCTTGAGTGTGGTGCTGCACTTGCACTTGAGACCACCATTGCTGGGGTCGGCGCTCAAATTTCTTGACGCCAGAGTGATCGGAAGGGACTGGAGCCGCGCGCGGCTTGGCCGCAAGACGCTCTCTTCGCCGTTTCGATTCAAGGGGATACGTGATGGCAATCGACGACAAGCACTACCGTGCCCGCATCACCAAGCGCGCAGATTTCGCGCCAGATCTCTGGATGATTCGTATCGATCCCGGCGCAGAATTTGCCTTCGCGCCCGGCCAATACGCCACCCTGGGTGTTGAAAAGGATGCGCGGCGGCTGGAACGGCCCTATTCCATCGCCTCCTCCCCCTACGAGAAGGAGATTGAGTTCTTCTTCGAACTCGTGCCCCACGGCCAGACAACCCCGCCCCTCTACGATCTCCAGCCGGGCGACGAAGTCCTGATGCGCAAGGTGCCCAAGGGCCGCTTCACGCTCGACACCTCGCAGCCCGCCCGCAAGAACCACCTGATGCTCTCGACCGTCACCGGGGTAGCGCCCTTCGTCAGCTACGTGCGGACGCTCTTTGCCGACTGGAAGAAAGGCAAGTTCGCCGGCGACCACAACCTATTCCTACTGAACGGCGCGAGCCGTCCCTGGGAGTTCGGCTACCGCGACGAACTGGAGCGATACTCGCAGCAGGCCCCGTGGTTCACGTACGTGCCGACCGTCAGCCGCCCGTGGGAAGACAATACCTGGAAAGGGGAAGTCGGCCGTGTCGATGACCTGATCCGCAAGTACGCGGATCACTGGGGATGCACCGCCGCCAACAGCATTGCGTATCTGTGCGGCCATCCGGAGATGATCGAGCACGGCAAGGGCATCCTGAAGCGGATCGGCTACGAGAAAGAAAACTTCAAAGAAGAAGTGTACTGGGTCCCGGCGAAAGCCGCCGGTGTGTAGAGACGCGGCTTACCGCGTCTCCTTTACTCGCGCTCTGCCGGCGCGAAGAACACCAGGACCTCTAACTCCTCCTGAACGTCATGAAACCGATGCTCGGCTTCAGCTTCGACAAAGATCAGTGACCCGGCAGATACTTCCGCGTCCTCAGCGCCGACCTTCATGCGCGCACGTCCGCGCACAACGTAGTACATCTCGTCTTCGCGATGTGGCCTCTGCGGATCAGCGCCGCCCACGGGCAACACGTAAACGCCCGCGCTCATGGCCCGAACGCGCAGGAACTCCAGGTAGAGCTTGCCCTTGTCGGCTCGCTCCCGTAGGACATCATCCATACGAAAGAAGTGAGTCATCACGAGACAAATTTGTCGTCTGTGGCGGGTTGCCGGTAGAGACGCGTCTCGCGCGTCCCAACTCGCTGCGGGATCCTGGCAAATCGCCCTTACCCAATTGCTCCCCGAAAGAAGATGTCTGTGTACTGCCGAACGAGCGCATCTCCACTCAGTGAGCCTTCCGGTTTGTACCACTGGTAAATCCAGTTAATCATTCCGACCAACGCATAGGCAGCGGCGCGCGGGGTAACCTGCGAAGTCGAATTGCGCTGCCGTTGCACATCCGCGACCAGGTTCTCCACAAAGTGCAGGTAATCTTTCTTGCGGCCATTGATCTTTCGGCGCAGCGTGGGCGGCAGCGGATGATTCTCGTGCAGCATGACGGTAATCTCGCGGTCCTCTTCGCTCAGTACGACTTCGATATGCAGCCGGATCAGCGTTCGCAGCCGCTCTTCGGCGTTTTCGATTCGTCGCACCGCGTTGATCACCCGCTCCTCGGTGATGTCCATGGCGTGCGACATGATGTTGTAGAGAATTTCGTCTTTAGACTGGAAGTGGTGGTAGAGGCCGCCCTTGGAAAGCTTGAGCGCGGCGGCCACATCGTTCATGGAGGTCGCGTCGTAGCCCTGCTGCTGAAACAACCGGGCGGCAGCGCGCAGAATTTCCTGCCGGGGTTCGATCGTAATCTCGCGGTGCATCACCCACGATGGTATCGCGGAATGGGCATCGGGCTCTACTAGCGCATCGCCTGGAATCGCGCACACTCCTCCGCCGTGGGCGGCGTCGTGCTCCCTTCGGTGTTCGCGTCCCACCGGATCACGCTCTTTTCCGTAGCGCAGAACCGCCGGACCCCGGTCCGGTTGTAGGCCGCGGGTGCCGCGCCAGCTACGTAAGTTGTATTCGCCCCGGTCGCTGGACTACCGCCCACGACCACAAAGTTGTACCCGGCCTTGGTCCCGCTCGTGAGAACTTCGTCCAGGAGGCAGGCGGTTGCGGGGGACGGTGTGCAGGAGTCGGAGCCACCCAAAGCCGCTAGCGACGCCGCATACCCCTGCGCGACGTAAGTCGTCTGATACGAAATCTGGGCCGTTTGGATCGCCTTGATCGAGCCCACGGCGGAAGTCTCATTGGCATGGATCTTCACGTGGATGAGACTCGGAATCGTAATACCCGCAATAACCAGGATGATCGCCAGCACGATCAACAGTTCCATCAGCGTGAATCCCGATTGACGTTTCATCGTTCTCCCTCCCGGCTCAAAGACCTGCTCCCGACTCGGTGAGGAAGCAAGTAAGAGTGGAACGGGAATGCGGGAACAACTTGCAGGAAGAAAAATGAATGCTCGGTGCCCCGGGCGGAGCAAGAGACCTACGACTTTCCTTCTTCATAACCACTACGCATCCGTCCCCCAGCGAAATCGCATCACGGCCACCATCCCGAACAAGAACGTAAACCCCAGCAAAACCGCAATGGGCGCAAGTGCCGAGGAAAAACCCAACCCCCGCCAGGTCATGCCGTCCAGCCCGTCCATCGCCCACCGGGTTGGAGTGACCACGGTCAGCCTCTGAAGCCACTTCGGAAAGATGAACGTCGGCACCCAGGCGCCGCCCAGCATCACCATGATCAGCGTTGCCATGATGGAGTATCCGCGCGTAGCCTCAACCGTTTCGCCCAGGGCCGCCACCATGAGTCCAAAGGCAGCGGTCATCAACGAGAATGCCGCGCACACTCCCACCAAGCCCGCAAAACTGCCGCGGATGTGGACGCCGAATACCACCCGCGCGAAACCGAAGAGCATCAGCAGGAGAAATCCGGCGATCAGGGAGGCGCTCACCGCCCGGCTACCCAGCAGCACGGTTCGTGAAAGGGGTGCGGCGCGCAGCCGCTGCCAGAGCCCGCTCTGGCGCAACATCAGCAGCGCGATTCCGGCATCCAGTCCCATGAACAGGATGAATTGAATCCCCATGCCTCCGAACGAATGCGCGTACCCGTTGTACTCGACGTTTTGTCCAGAGGTGACGGCCCGCTCGCGCGTTTGGTAAGGCATATTCAGGCCGCCCGACGACTCTCCTGGCCCAGACGCCCCCGTTTTCTCTTGCTGTTCGTTCAACTCCTTCACGCCGCCCAGCAGATCGCGCAAAGCCTTTCGGTCGTCAGCGGACATCCGAGCATCGTTCTCCACTTGCGCGAGGGACTCGTTCACCATTTCACGCCCGCTCTTGCCCGTGAACATCTCCTTGCTGACGGCTTGCATCACCGCGCCACTCAGGATGCCCGTCACCATCCCGAGTTCCACCTGATGAGAAGGGTCGTAGAGCACCTCTAGTTCAGGTTTCGCCGAGCCCGTGAAGAGCGCACGTCCAGCGTCCCGGCCAAAATCCTTCGGGATGACGATCGCGGCGGTCGCTTTGCCCTTGCGAACGGCCTCGCGCGCAACCTCGAACGTGGACGGCTTCACATCCAGGTTCTTATCGCTGCCGAGTTGGATGATGAGTCCCCGGGAGATGTCGCTTGCGTCCTGATCAATCACCAGCACCGGCACTTTACTCGTCTCCGCGTTGCCACCTTGTCCGCCGAACAGATAGCCAAAAAACGAGGCCAATAAAATGGGAACCAGCAGTGAGACAATCACGGCTCGGCGATCGTTGAAAAACAGTTTCAGGTCTTTTCGTACCAGCGCCAGGAAAGAAATCATTGCGAGTCTCGAAGGCTCCTTCCCGTGAGAGTAAGAAACACAGTCTCCAGATCCGGCCGCTCACTCGAGACATGATGGTAGGAATGCCCGTTCTCAGCTAACCAGCGCAGAATGCCGGGCGCGTCGCGCGAGAGATCGTGAACTCCAACCCGGAGCGTGCCTTGTTCCAACGCAGCCGACTTCACCCCCGCCAGCGCCAGCATCGCTTCCGGCTTGAACCCGTCCGCATGGTCCAGTTCGATGGCAATGATGTTGGTGACAGGCAAGAGCGTGTGCAGGCCCTGCAACGTGTCGTCGGCAATCACCTTCCCGTGATCGATGATGACGATGCGGTCGCACAGCCGCTCGGCCTCTTCCATATAGTGCGTGGTGTAGACCAGGGTCTTGCCCCGCTCCTTCAGCGTCTCGAGATTCTCAAAGATCGCGTTGCGGCTTTGCGGGTCGACTCCCACCGTGGGCTCATCCAGCAGAAGAATCTGTGGATCGTGCAACAGCGCCGCCGCCAGGTTCAGGCGCCGTTTCATGCCTCCGCTGAACCTTTCTACTTTGTCGCCGGCTCGATCCGAAAGCCCCACCAGACTCAGCGCCTCGGTAATTGCCTGCTTTGCTTTCGCGCCCGTCAGCGAGTAAAGCGCCGCAAAAAAAGTCAGGTTGTCGTGCGCCGAGAGCTTCTCATAGAGCGCCATATCCTGCGGCACCAGGCCGATCTTCCGCTTGACCGGGTCCGTATCGCCCTGGACCGGCTTGCCTTCGATGAGGACTTCGCCGGAATCCGGACTGACCAATCCGGCGATGATGGAGACGGTGGTCGTCTTGCCGGCGCCGTTCGGCCCAAGCAACCCGATCGTCTCTCTGTGATAGGCCCGAAAACTGACGCCCGAGACGGCCGTCAGCTTCCCATAACTCTTCGTAAGGCCTTTCACTTCCAGCATGGCTGAGGAGTGTACCACCGCCCGATTGCGAGTTGAGGTGAAAGAGTCGCAAGAAATTGAGGTTTGGAAGACGCGGTTGCACGGGCTGCGGAACAACGCGATGTTGCATTGGATCTTGGGTGGGCGCAGTGCTTCAGTGTTTTTGTGAGGACAGGTTTTCGGAGAACAAGTCAATCCCTTATTGTAGGGTTCTTGATTCGGCTTTCAGTTCCCCAACGGCAGTTGCCCTCCTCGGATCAAACCGTTGACGATCAGGATTTGGAGTGGAACTAGAACGTATCCGCTGATTTTTAGCAGCGTGGCGCAAGTGGACGGGCGCATGGTCACAACGTTCAGCACACGCTTTCCGAGACGCAAGTTGAGGCGGACCGGCTCATTTCCCGGGGTCCAACGAGAGCCATAAGGAACGTCGAGAGGAAGGAATTCGTGCAAGCTGAGCGCGAAGGCATCCCAATGGCTCAATCGGATGTCTTTTCCAATTGCTGAAGGCTCTGCCGGTTGCCGTTTCCCTTCCCCGAGGGTGACAGCTCCCGGTAATGAGAAAATCAGCATACCGATGATCAGGAGAATCGCAGTGAGGTTCAGGAGACGAGCTGGAGCTACGCCGTAATTTGTCAGGAACCAGGAGATACAGTCAAACAGCCACTCAAGTTTCGAGCTGTGAAACATTTCTTGACGCTTCACCCGATGCCATTCCAGGGAAACGCCGTCCCCACCATCGTCATCGCCGGAGTCTTTGAGGAACCTCTCCAATTCCGAGTAAGGTTGCTGATCGTTTCCCATCAGGCGGGGAGTTCCATCCGGCATCCTGAGCGCAGACTGCCAGTGAAGCTGAATCCTGCGATACGTAGAACCGCTCAGATCGAGTCGGCCTTGGAACTGATTCTGAGCCCTGTCTTGTTTGGTTTGCGCGCTGTCGCTCCCTCCTGCGTCCTTTGGCATGACTGCACCGGTTTGTGCAAAATCCGCGGTGCCGAAAGAAGTCTCGTTAAAAAAAGCGTCCTTCTTGAACACGCACGTTTCAAAATGAGCGGTCTGGTCAAAATGTGCTTTGTTGAAGCGGGCAACACCATCGAAGACCGTGTTTTCAAAGTTCGCGTCGCCATTGAACTGAGCATTGTCAAACCGCGCGCCCCCTGCAAAGTGGACGTCATCAAAACTGCCCCCTCCCACCACGTGAGCCCGGCCGAATTGCGCTGGCTCTGCGGGCCACTCGAATTTGGCTCCTGACAAGTCGAGAAATGAGTTCACCTCGATCTCGCTAAAGCTGACCCGATTCTGGAAGATAGCTTTCGGCAGTTTTGCGCTGTAGGCAGTCTCAATGCCAACAAAATAAACAGGACCGGCGAACTGTGCGGATTCCAGGAATAAGGAGCCTCCAACCTTGGTTGTTCCAAACCGAGCCTCCTTGCTAAAGTGCGCGTCGGTCAAGACCAGATCGCCCCCGATTCTCATCTCCATCAGCAAAGCGTCCCCACCAAACACAATGCCGCGAAAGTATGCGCCCTTGTCGATATGAGCGTTGGAGAAGTTAGCAATGGCGGCGGAATCGAATTGAGCTCGTTCCAGGTTCAGCAGACCTTGAACGTGAAGATAGCGAAAGCCAGCCTTTCCGGAAAGGACTTTGATAGCATCCAATCTCCCGTTCAGCTCGATGGTTGCGCCTTCCAGGTCAAACCCTTTCTTGAAGGTAGAGTTTTGCAAGATGAGATGGCGCTTGAAGGTAGTGTAGGAAAAATCGGCGGCATCCTCGAACTCACAATTGACGAGTGATACCTGTTGATTGATCGTCGCATAACTCAAATCGAGGGGACCCCGGATAATCGCGTTCTGAATCTGCAGGCTTCTATTGTTGTGAGCCAGTATGTTGGCGAGCGATCTTGCCTCAACGATCGTCCTTGGTTTGACAGGTTCGGCAGCGCTTCCGGTCAGCCCTCCCGGGTGTGGCGCGAGGTGGGTGGTCGCGAAACCAGGAACCGGGAATCCGATACAAAATGCGAGAATCAGCAAGCGAGCGATGTACATGGGAACGCCTCCAGCAATTCGATCCAGCTATTTTCGGGAAAGGACGAAAGGGCCCAGCCGGTCGAATGATGACACGACTTGTGTGTCAGTCAAGAAGCGAAGTGGAACAACACAACCCCTTGACTCCGACCGGCCCTCTCATGACGGAAACGATGTGTATGGCTCCTATAGGCCCCATGGGGGGCCTCGAGTCCTCAGTTTTCCTGGCCCCTCTTCGCCAACCGGCCGGAGAGGTTTATGATGAGTCACACCCCGAGAAGTGAGGGTTCCGACTTGACAGCAGACCCTCGAGACCCATAGCATCGATGAAACCGACCGCTCGGTCGGTTATGTCGTTCCGCACCCATAACTTAAGGAGTTTTCTGTGGCCACAGTCTTTTACCAGAAAGATGCCAATCCATCCGCCCTCAAGGGCAAAACCATCGCCGTGTTCGGATACGGTTCCCAGGGACACGCCCAGGCCCAGAACCTGCGCGACAGCGGATACGATGTCATCATCGGCCTCGACCCCGAGCGCGGTTCCGCCAAGCAGGCTCGTGCCGACGGCATGACCGTTCTCGCCCCTGCCGAAGCCGCCAAGCGCGCCGACTGGATCCAGATTCTCACCCCCGACGAGACCCAGGCCGAGTTCTACGCCGAAGCCATCAAGCCGCACCTCCACAAAGGCAAAGTCCTCGGCTTCTCGCACGGCTTCGCGATCCATTTCAAAACCATCGAGCCGCCGAACGATGTCGATGTAGTCATGATCGCGCCCAAGAGCCCCGGCCACTTGCTACGCCGTGTCTATGCCCAGGGTGGCGGAGTGCCGTCGCTGCTCGCCATCCACCAGGATGCGAGCGGCCGCGCTCACGAGTACGCTCTCAGCTATGCCCATGGCATCGGCTCCACGCGCGCCGGCGTGCTGCAGACCACCTTCAAGGAAGAAACCGAGAGCGATCTGTTCGGCGAGCAGGCGGTCCTTTGCGGCGGCCTGACGTCGCTGATCAAGAAGGGCTTCGAAACCCTCGTCGATGCCGGCTATGCGCCCGAGATCGCCTACTTCGAGTGCCTGCACGAAATGAAGTTGATCGTCGATCTGATCTACGAGGGCGGCCTGAGCCGTATGCGCTACTCGATCTCGAACACCGCTGAATACGGCGACCTGACGAGAGGCGAGATTGTCGTCGGCGACCAGACCCGCAAGGCAATGAAAGAAGTTCTGGCCCGCATCCAGGACGGCAGCTTCGCCAAAGAATGGATTGAAGAAAACAAAAAGGGTGGAAAGAACTTCGCTGCCTTGCGCGAACGCGAGAAGCGCCACCCAATTGAAAAAGTGGGCGAGCAGTTACGCGCCATGATGTCGTGGCTGCCCACTGAGAAAAAGAAAGCCGAGCCGACCAAGTCAGAACAGCCCAAGGTCGTAAACGCGTAAAGACCCGTTCCCAGTTCTCGGTTCCCAGTTCTCAGTCACAGCTCAACGGTTTTTCTGAGAACTGAGAACTGGGAACTGAGAACTTTCCTCCCTTCAATTACACTGTCCCCATAACTCCCATGAACCTCAAACATCGCAGCCGCAATATTACCGACGGACGCGACCGGGCTCCGGCGCGCGCCATGTACAAAGCCATCGGCTTCACCGACGACGATCTCCAGAAGCCCCTCATCGCCGTCGCCAATACCTGGATCGAAACCATGCCCTGCAACTTCCACCTGCGCCGCCTCTCGGCCAAGGTGAAAGAAGGCATTCGCGCCGCGGGCGGAACTCCAATGGAGTTCAACACCATCGCCATCTCCGACGGCGAGACCATGGGCACCGAAGGCATGAAGGCATCGCTCGTGAGCCGCGAAGTAATCGCCGATTCCATCGAACTCGTCTGCCGAGGCCAACTGTTCGACGCCGCCGTCTGCATCGTAGGTTGCGACAAGACCATCCCCGCCGCAGCCATGGCCCTGGCGCGCATGAATCTGCCCGGCCTCGTTCTCTACGGTGGCACGATTGCCGCCGGCAAGTATCGCGGCAAAGACGTCACCATTCAGGACGTCTTCGAAGCGGTTGGCGCCAATGCCGCGGGCAAAATGTCCGACGCCGATCTGCTCGCGCTCGAAAATGTCGCTTGTCCCGGAGCAGGAGCCTGCGGCGGCCAGTACACCGCCAATACCATGTCCACCGTCATGGAACTGATCGGCCTTTCGCCCATGGGCTTCAACGGCATTCCAGCCATGGATTCGCGCAAAGACGAAGTAGCTTTTCGCTGCGGCGAGGTGGTTCTCAATCTCCTGAAGAAAGGCATCAAGCCCAGCGACATCCTGACCAAGTCTGCATTCGAAAATGCGATTGCCGGTGTAGCCACCACCGGCGGCTCGACCAACGCCGTCCTCCATCTGCTCGCGATCTCACGCGAAATCGGCGTCGCGCTCGATATCGACGACTTCCAGCGCGTCAGTGAACGCACGCCCTTGCTCGCCGACCTCAAGCCTGCCGGAAAATATGTTGCGGCCGACGTGGACGCCGCCGGAGGCATCCCCGTCATCGCCAAGCGCCTGCTCGACGGCAAGCACGCGCACGGCTCAACCATCACCGTCACCGGCAAAACCTTCGCCGAAGAAGCCAGCGCCGCGCAGGAAACTGCAGGCCAGCAGGTGATCGCGCCGCTCAGCAAGCCGCTGAAGGCCACCGGAGGACTCGTCATCGTAAAAGGCAATCTCGCTCCCGAAGGTGGAGTGGTGAAGATGAGCGGCCACGAGCGCCAGTCGCACAAAGGCCCGGCGCGTGTGTTCGATTCCGAAGAAGCCGCCATGCAGGCCGTCACCAGCAAGCAGATCAAAGCCGGCGACGTGGTTGTAATCCGCTATGAAGGCCCCAAGGGCGGTCCCGGCATGCGCGAGATGCTGGGCGTGACCGCCGCGATTGTCGGAGAAGGTCTGGGCGAAAGCGTAGCGCTCATCACCGACGGCCGTTTCAGCGGCGCAACCCGTGGTCTGATGGTCGGCCACGTTTCTCCGGAGGCCGCGCTGGGCGGTCCCATCGCCGCGATTCACGAAGGCGACCGGATCCTGATCGACGCGCAAAAAAGAAAGATCGAAGTCGAAATCTCCGACGCCGAAATTGCGCGCCGCATGTCGCAGTGGAAGCCTCCCGCCGGACACTATAAGACCGGAGTCTTCGCCAAGTACGCCGCGCTGGTAGGTTCAGCAGCCGAGGGCGCGATCACCACGCCCGCTCGGCTGAGCCACTCCCGACCCTAAATAAGAATTGTGGGCGCTTAGCTCCGACCTAGATTCTTATGCCGAGCTGCCGACACAGACTCTAGACAGTCCGAGGCTGGTGGTCTCGGAGGCTCTGAGATAAATTCGTCAGAATTACTGCCAGGTGACTGTGAGCTCTGAAAAGGCCCCCGCCTGCGCGATGGGGATAGTGAATTTCAGATCCACCCGGTTTGCGCCGGAGACCTTGAGAGCCTTGCGAAAGAAACCGATGATGATCGGTTCCATGATGCCGTGTTTTTTTTGAAAGCCAAAATACTTGATCTTGGCCGCATGACCCTCAAATTCCGGGACAATCTTGACGCCTCTGAAATAGGTTTCGTGCACGCCGGAGATGCGGCTAATCACGAATCTGGGCGTGCCAAGCTTAACGAAGATTCTGTAGACCCCCCGGAGCTGTGACTCAACGACTTTCTCGGAGCGGTTGGCGAGTGCTTCGCGGTCGCCATTGGCGGTTTCCCGAACGTCAGCCTCCAGGAATTCAGCGAAGGCGTCGAGCGGGTACCACTCCGAAAAAAGAATTGGTGATTCAAGAACCTTTCTCGAGTTATCGCTCAGACTCTTTACGATCGTAGACAGTTCTTGTTCGCCGGCCCGTTCCCTGATTGCGGCCAGTGTATCCAGAAGAACTCTACCTTTAATGTCAGCCACGAGTCCCCTTTGAACGCAATCGAATTTTGAACCAATTCCAGTTGTCCATTCTAACCTGATGAGAGATGGGATGCGAGAGCGTTCGGGGTCGCAGTCGTGCGACGAGGCCCCGAACCAGTCCTGAGGTTCGTAAGCAGAACACTGGGTTCGCACTGCGCGGTCGCGATCTTGGTGCTTAGTCTGGTTTTAATTGGATTGGAACTGTATTCGCACGAGATTCACCGTGACCTGCGTGCAGTCGGATTGTGACGAAACCCGCTCATTCGCACAAAACGCGAATGAGTGGGGCACCCGCCGGTCGCTTTATCAGTTAGACTTTTCTTTCTCACCAATAAGGAGCAAACCATGTCCAAGGCAATCGTGCGCTTCCTCGCCATCCTCGGAGCTCTCTGGCTGATCGGGTTGGTCATCATGATGGTGGCCATCATTGGGTCTAAGGGGACGGTCCCATCGAAAACCATTCTTGAAGCGAACCTCGAGCAGTCGTTTCTGGAAGATGCTCCGGACACCCCGACCGCGAAGTTCATGTTGAAGGAAAAACTCACGCTGCGCGACGTGGTCGACGCGATCGATCGCGGAGCCAATGACGACCGCGTCGTCGGCATGGTTGCCAAGATCGGTGCCGCTCCCATGGGCGTGGCGCAGGTGCAGGAAATCCGCGACGCGGTGCAGAGGTTTCGCGCACACAAAAAATTTGCGGTCGCCTACTCCGAAACCTTTGGCGAGTTCGGTCCCGGCAACGGTGCTTACTATCTGGCGACTGCGTTTGACCAGATCTATCTGCAACCCTCGGGCGATATCGGCCTTACCGGCATCATCATGGAGACTCCGTTCCTCAAGGGCACGCTCTCCAAGCTGGGCGTGACGTTTCGCGGGGATCATCGCTACGAATACAAGAATGCGATGAACACTTTCACGGAAACGAAATACACCGCTCCGCACAAAGAAGCGATGACCGCCATCATGAATTCCTGGTTCAACCAGATGAAGGACGGCATCTGCCAGGCGCGCGGGATTGCGCCTGACAAGTTCCAGGCGCTGGTCGATGCTGGACCTTACTTGGGGAAGGAAGCGGTCGATGCCAAGCTGGTGGATGGCGTGGCTTATCGCGATGAGGTGTATGCCAAGGTGAAGAGCCAGGCGGAAGCCGCCGAACTGCTTTACCTGGATAAGTATCTCGACCGCGCCGGACGTCCGCATGAGCATGGCAAGACGGTCGCGCTGGTGTTCGGTGTGGGCGGCGTGACCCGCGGCAAGAGCGATTACGATCCGGTGCAGGGCAGCCAGAACATGGGCTCGGACACGGTGGCGGGCGCGATCCGCGCGGCCGCGGCCGACAAAGATGTGAAGGCGATCCTGTTCCGCGTGGATAGTCCGGGCGGATCGTACGTTGCTTCCGACACGATCTGGCGCGAAGTCGTGAAGGCGCGCCAGGCGGGCAAACCGGTCATCGTTTCGATGGGAGATCTTGCCGGCTCCGGCGGTTATTTCGTCGCGATGGCCGCCGATAAGATTGTCGCGCAGCCCGGCACCATCACGGCGTCGATCGGCGTGCTGGGCGGCAAGATGCTGACCAACGGCCTGTGGGACAAGGTGGGCCTTTCCTGGGACGACGTGCACGAGGGCGCAAACGCCACCATGTTTAGCGGCGCGCACGACTATACGCCGGCCGAGTGGGTGCGATTTCAGGCGTGGCTCGACCGCGTGTATGTGGACTTCACCGGCAAGGTCGCCGAAGGCCGCAAGCTGCCCAAAGACAAAGTGCTGGAAATTGCCAAGGGCCGCATCTGGTCGGGGCAGGACGCTAAGAATCTGGGATTGGTCGATGAACTCGGCGGCTACGACGTGGCGTTGAAGCTGGCAAAAAAAGCCGCAGGCATTCCTGAGAGCGACGAGGTGAAGGTGGTTGTCTATCCGCGTCCGAAGACTCTTCTCGAAGCTCTGGTCCAACGCCGTGGAGCCGACAACAGCGACAAGGAAGCGGTCGCCCAAACGCTGGCGCGCATTTTGCAGGACGTACAGCCGGTTGCGCGGGAGCTCAATGCGGTAGGAATCACGCGCAAAGATCAGGATGACGTGTTGAAGATGCCGGAGATTGAGGTGGGTAGGTGAGCGACGGTCCCCTCAGGGGCTAAAGCCCACATAACTTTTGGGCCGAAGCGGCACGGCTGAAGCCGTGCCCTTCCCAAAGCCGTTTGAGCAAGAGACCACAGGGAAGAGAGGAAGAGCAAAGAGCTGGGAACTGAGAACCGGGAACTGCTACAAACCGAGTTTCTTCACTTCCTCGTTGTAGTACTTGCGGTAGAGGATGTCCCACTCCTGCGAGCCTTCGAGGATGGTGCGTTTCTGGCTTTCGAT
>Ga0075030_100002551_pt1 | contig 16531 bp, 12 predicted proteins | sample LitLauG_LLR_2012_FD_71393 | JGI IMG/M metagenome (GOLD analysis project Ga0075030, IMG submission 71393) | Freshwater sediment microbial communities from Pennsylvania, USA - Little Laurel Run_MetaG_LLR_2012 | ecosystem: Environmental > Aquatic > Freshwater > Creek > Sediment | place: USA... | reverse complement strand
TTCCACCAGCTTCGCCGGAGCGCCCGATTCCGTCATCCAGTGCCCGAACGCCAGTGCGCTCGCCACGATCAGCATGATCGTCCCGGCACTGCGCAGCGCATCGGCGATCACCGATAGCGTCTGAGTCCAGCGGAACCCGCGATAGAAGATCAGGCTGACCAGCAGCGCCACGACAGCGGCGAGCGCGGCCGCTTCGGTCACCGTGACGATACCGCCGTAGATCCCGACCAGCACGATGACCGGCACCGCCAAAGCCGGCAGCGCCCGAAAGGTCACCATCAGCCGTTCATTGTACGGCAACGACGGCTCGCGCGGGAAATTGCGGCGCCGCGCGTCGTACCAGACCCAGGCGAAAAAGGCGGCGGCTTGCAGCAGGCCGGGCAGGATGCCGGCCAGGAACAGCCGAGGCACCGATTGTTCCGCCACGATGCCGTACAAGATCAGCGCCAGGCTGGGCGGAATCACAATCCCGATGGTGCCGGACGCGCCGATCACGCCGAGGGCGAAACTGCGCGGATAACCGCGCTCGATCATCGCCGGCAGCAGGATCGTGCCCATCGCCAGCGCCGTCGCGACGGATGACCCGCAGATCGCCGCGAACAAGGTGCAGGCGACGACCGTCACCAATCCCAGTGACCCTCGGATGCCGCCCATCCAGGCGGCCGAGACATCGACCAGCGCTTTCGCCACGCCGCCCTGGCGCATGAACGCCGCCGCCATGACGAACAGCGGCAGCGACATCAACGTGGACGAGTTCAGATGGTCGATAATGACCTGCGCCACGCCGATCATCGGCTGGCCGGACACCGCGTACAGCGTCGCGGCGCAGGCGCCCAGCACCAGGAAGATCGGCATGCCGGCGGCCAGCAGGCCGAAGAACATCATCAGGAAGCCGGCGGTGTACATGGTCTAGCGTTCCGTCGACGAAGGAAGATTGAACGCGGTCAGATTGACCGGCAGTTCATGGTCCGGAATGTGATGCCCGACCACCATCGTCTTCGGATCGAACCGGAACACGAAGCGATACAGCCGGATCAGATACCGTGCCGTCATCAGCAAGCCGCCCGTCGGCAGCGACGCGTAGTAGATCCACATCGGGAACTGCAACCCGCTGGAACTGCGTTCGTCCAGCAGCAGCGACGTGTCGACAATCTCCCACCCATACCAGACCATGCCGAAGCAGAAGATCAGCGCTACGACGCAGTTGAAAGCCTCCAGCCAGCGCTGCCCACCCGGCGGCACCAGGCGCAGCACCAGATCGGGCCGCACATGGCCGTCGGAGCGAACCAACTGGCTGGAGATAATCATCACACCCCAAACGATCAGATAGACGATCACTTCCTCGGCCCAGGAAATCGCCAGGGACGGGAAAAAATAGCGTCCAAGGACCTGAGCGATGCCGACCACCATGGCGAGGGCGCCAAGGATGCCGACGAGTGTGCGCTCGATCGTGTCCCAGATCGTATCGGGGCGTGCGACGGCCATGATCAGACCGTCCCGTTCACGGAATCCTCGGACAATTTCACCACCTCCGGCGACAGTTTCGCTTCCTTGACCAAGGTCGCGAGGTCGGCCTGCATCGCCTTGCGCGCGGTATCGAGCGTCGCCTGCGAAGGATCGGTGAAGACGACGCCGTGTGACTCCATCTCTTTGCGCGCCGCAAGCTGGGCCGCGGCGGCATTGATTCGGTAAGTGCCGATGTTGGCGGCCCAGATGTCGACCATCTGCTTCTGCTGCTCCGGCGTCAGCTTCGCCCAGAACGCGCCGCTGACCATCGGCATGTATTGGCCAGCGTATTGATGATCCGCGTAGCTATACTTCACCCCCGCTTCCCACAACTTGGCGGTGGCCACACTCTGGTCGGTCGAAACGAACCCGTCGAAGGTGCCCTGAGACAACGCCAGCGGCACGTTCGGCCAGGCGGTCGTGTTGGGGATGCCGCCGAAGAAACTGATCCGCCAGCTGATGCCCGCGCCGCCGGGACTGCGGATCTTCAACCCCTTCAGGTCGTCGGCGGAATTCAGCGGCTTTTTTGTGGTGTACCAATTCTGGAACCCAAGATCGAGCCACGGCCCGACCACTTTCACCCGCAGCTTCGCCTCGACCTGCTTGACGACGAATGCACCCGCCTTGCCGTCCGACGCGTGCTGCGTGGCCTCGAGTGGGCGACCGTAAAACACCGGAAGCTGGCAAAAATCGGCATCCGGCACGATCCCGGTCTGCGTCCAGCCGCCGGGCACGGCCATATCGACCTGCCCCTGCAGCAACGCCTTGGCGACGTTCAAATCGGCATAAAGCTGACCCGAGGCGAACACCTCGCTGGTAATCTTCCCGCCGGTCGCGACTTCCACCTTCTTCAGGTAGTCGGCCACCGACACGTTGCGGACATGCGACGGCGCCGTGTCCAGCGAGCAGCGGATCTTCAACGCTTCCTCGCCCCGCGCATGGCGCAGAATTCCAAACGTTCCAACTACAGCGACCGCAGAACGACCTAGCGCTCGGCGGGACAGGTTTTGCCGCATAAGAATACCTTTCCTTGGACGCCCCTTCAGCCGGGGAACGAGCGGACTGATGGCGGGTCGGTTCGGTGGCGTCAAGGGTTTTGGCGGCAGGGCCAGGGAAGCAGGGGGAAACCGCCGGCAGCCCTCCGCCAAGACGTCGATCGCCCGCCGGACGTCAATCGTCAATCCGCGCAAACGAAAACGGGGAGCCGCGTGGCTCCCCGTCCCAGTCCGAAACGGGGGAATACTACTCCGCGGCGTGCATCAGTTCCAACGCACCCTCATAGACTTCCATGTTCTTACCATACGAAATCGCCGCGGCCTGCGCTCCGGACACCAGGTGCATCCAACGGTACGGTTCGCGTGTTGCGTGGAATTCCTCAACGATCGCCTGATGATGCTTGAACGCGTGCATCTCGGTGAAACTGTCGTGGCAGACGATTTCCCCCAGACGTTGGATCAGCGCATCGGCGTCATAGCCGAGTTTCACGTACTGGTAAGCAAGGTTGATGGTGGTCTTGACCTCCGGCACCGCGCGCATGCGGCCGAGATTGGTGACCGTGGACCAATCGGTCGGCGGCTGCGTGTAAATGCTCTCCGCCAGCGCATCCAGCAGCTCGTCCTGCGTCCGGTGCGGTAACGCCGCGACCGCCGCGTCATCCATCTGCGGCTGCGATTCCATGCGATACTGGGTGGATTTCACCTCGGGTCCGGTGTGCCAGGTGAGCAGGATCATTAGCTTGTTCCAGCGGCTGAGCCCATCCAGCCGCAGCAGCCAGCGGCGCAGATTGACGCTGGTGTGCAGATGCACGTCCATCGGGTTGCCCGTCAGGGACCGCAGGAACAGGCCGGCCGCGCCGATCGACAGGGCTTCCCCCGCACCCTCCAGCGACAGACCGCCGGCCAGTGCCTCGGCCAGCAGGACCGGGATGGTATTGTAGTCCTCGACGCTGTAAATCGCTTCGCCCAGCGGCCCGATTGTCGCGCCTTCATCCTGGTTGGCCGTGGTGGGGATGATGCGGTCCATCAACCCGAACTTCTGGATCAGTTCTTCCACGGCCGGCAGCGGGCGAGGCGCCGGATGGCGCGCGGTGTAACGAACCGACCCGCGCATCAGTTGTTTGAGATGATCGGTGCCGATCACTTCATGCATCGCCCGCCAGGTATAGGCGGGGTAGATGAAATAATGGTCGTCCAGCGCATTCTTCGGGATAGCGATCGACATCAGCAAGTCAAAACAGTCCATGTGGGGCATGTTGTCCCACATCCATTGATAGAGATGATCCGCCTTGTTCGACTCGCCTCGGTCGCAGGCCTTCAGAAACGCCGCTTTCGCCGCGTCGATCCCCTTGGCGTTCGATACTTTGCCGGTGCCGTCGGCGGTCAGGTGCTCCAGTTGGGTTTCGCTGCCGCCGGTCACGTCGAGGGGCGCGAATTCCATCAGCCGGAACGGGCCGGTCACCGGGTCGTGAACATGTTTGTTGGCCAGCGCCACCTGCTGCACGATCGGGAAAAAACGGTCGTCGCCTTGCATGCGCTCATGCAATTTCGTCACCGCGTAAATGCCGGCGATCGGGTGCAGCGGTCCGCCATGGTGACCCGGCGGCAAATCGCAGGACCGCGTGACCGCCAGGGCGGAGGCGGTCAACATCGTTTTCACCGGCACGCCAGCGCGTAGCTTTTCCATGGTCTTGTCGATAATTTCGGCGCGCGGGGTTTCTTCGATGAACCGCACCAACGGCTCGATGGCGTCGTCGTATCGGACACTTGTGGGCATGGACAAACTCCTGTTCTTGGCGGACTCAATCAAGGTCGGCGGACAAGGTATTTGTATCGTTTCTGTATGGGTCGCCCCGAATTTTGGACGCACGTCTCCGCTTGAAAACAACGCTGCGCCGTCAATCGGATCGTGTCAAATCAACGGCCGGCGCGTTTCCCGCCGCGCTACCGCGAGGCACCTCTCCGATCGGCACGAAGACGTGGTGCCAACCGCCGAGCGCCCCTACCGCATGCACCGTGGTCCTGGTGGAGATGCCGGTGTCCGGGGCATGTGTGTCTCGTCAAATGACTCGCTTCCAGGCTCGACATTTAGTATGGCACCTTGTGCTATGAAAATGACATGAGAGTTTTCCTGGTTCCGCAGGTAGCCAAGCTGATGCGCACAGAACGTCTTCCCGAGTCAGCGTTATGCCGAACGGCGCGCGAAGTGCTGGCCGGCACGCTCGGCGCCGGCGAGGCTGATCTTGGTGGCGGGCTGTACAAGAAGCGTGTCGCACGGCCGGGAGGCGGCAAGAGCAGCGGCTATCGGATGATCGTCGCCTATCGGCAACCGAGCGTGTTTTGTTTACTTACGCGTTTGCCAAGGACACGGCCTCGACACTGACGCCCCAAGGGCAAGAGGCTCTGACAAAAGCCGCGCATGTCTTTCTGGCTGCAACCGATAAACAGATTACGGCATTACTTGGATTTAACGACGTAACCGAGGTGATCTGCAATGGCAACGCGTAAGCCCGCGAAGCAGAGTGTCGAAGACGAAGTACTGGCCACCGCCCACGGGTTGGCGACGGCACTCCATCGTGTCGGCGCCATGGGTGATCTCAACATGCGCGACATGGACCGGCTGTGTCTGCCCAAGCGGCCCGATTACACAGCGTTGGATGTGCAACGGATCAGGGCCGCGGCTCACATGAGCCAACCCGTCTTCGCTCGGCTCTTAGGTGTCGACAAATCCGCGGTCGCGCAGTGGGAGCGAGGTGCCAAACGGCCGTCCGGTCCGGCACAACGATTACTGGAAGTGCTCGATCCGAACAGGCCAGAAAGCCCGGTCGTTCAGGTGCGGCGGGAGATGGCGCGAAGCGATGCCTGATACTCAGGCCTTATCCGACCATCGACGCAGCATTAACAAATGCCGGGCCTCTCCGTCGCTGGTAGACTTGCGCAGACCCGGTCATGATCTCGATCTGGTGGTCGAAAGTGCCTATCCGGCTGATCCCGGTCGAGCCAAACCAAATGTCTTGGGCCGCATCGGTTTTGCGTTGCTGGCCGGGCGGGTCTTTCTGGGAAAGCTGGTATCGACCCGCATCTAAACGCGAAAGGGCACCCGAAGGCGCCCTTTGCGTGGCTATCCGGCAACCGCTTGGCTTGCGCCTCGGCCAACCTCGCGTTGGCACAGAACATAGCGTACTGCCGGGGGATGCTACCTCAGCCGGTCCGTCATCCCGATCGGAACAGTATTAACCAGCCAAGTATAATTTGCTATCACGAAACGCTCACCGCCGATCACACATGCAACGGGTTCGCCACATCCTGCCCGAAATACGCCCGCTCCAACCGGTGCGGCAAATCAGGCTCCGTCGTCGCGGCCTCCATCACCACCTTGCCCTGAGCCATCGCATAAACCCGGTCCGCCAGCCGCAGCGCCTTCTCCACAAGCTGTTCCACCAGCAGCACCGCTGTCCCCTGATCCCGCAGCGTCGCCGCCACCGCCAGCACGCGGTCCACCAACACGGGGGACAGCCCGGCCGAGGGTTCGTCCAGCATCAACAACCGGGGCCGCCGCACCAGGCCTTGCGCCACGGCCAGCATCTGCTGTTGCCCGCCCGACAGCGCCCCCGCTCGATCCGCTCGCTTGGCGGCGATTTCGGGGAAATGCGACAGCGCCTCATCCACCCGCGACAGCCGCTGCGCGCGCGGCAGATCATACCCCGCCAGCAGCAGATTGTCGGTCACCGACAATTGGGTGAAGACGCGGTGACCCTCGACCACATGCACCAGCCCAAGCCGGGCGGTTTCCCGCGGCGACAACCCGCTCAAGCTGTGACCGTCAAACCGCGCCTCGCCGGACCAAGGCAGCAACCCCGACACCGCGCGCAGCAGCGTCGTTTTCCCCGCCCCGTTGGGACCCAGCAGGGCGACGATCTCGCCGGGGCGAATGAACAGGTCCACCCCATGCAGCACGGTGATCTTGCCATACCCAGCGACCAGTCCAGCCACCGACAGCAAAGGTTCAGGCGCCGAGATAGGCACTGACCACCTCCTTATGAGCCCGGATGTCGGCCGGCGTCCCAGCCGCCAGTTCGCGGCCGAGGTTCAGCACCGTCACATGGTCGCAGATGTCGAAAATCAGGTCGGCGTGGTGCTCGACCAGCAGCACCCCGGTGCCGGCCTCGGCGACCGCTTTGATCAGGATACCGAGGCGCTGGATTTCCTCGGTGGACAGGCCGGCGGCGGGTTCGTCCAGCAGCAGGAACGCCGGCCGGCCGGTCAGCGCGCGGGCGATCTCCACGAACCGCAGTTCGCTGTGTTGCAGGCGGTCGGCACGCACCGCCGCCAATGGGGCCAGCCCGACAACCTCCAACGCCGCCATGGCGCGGGCGGTCAGGCGCCGTTCGTCCGATCGATGGCGCGGCAGCGTCAGCGCCGCCTCCATGAAGCTGGCCCGCCCGTCGATCGTGGCGCCGATCATCACGTTCTGCAGGACCGACGCCTCGCCGATCACCCGGGGCGTCTGGAAGGTGCGGGCGATGCCCAACGCCGAACGGGCCTGCGGAACACCATGCGGCAGCACCCGCGTGCCCAGAAAAGCCTCGCCTTCCTGCGGCGTGTAATAGCCGGAGATGACATTCAACGTCGTCGTCTTCCCCGACCCGTTCGGCCCAATCAGCCCATGCACCTCCCCCGCTCGGATTGTCATATCGAGCCCGTCGATCGCACGCACACCGCCGAACGCCAGCACGACCTTGCTCAAGACGATATTGTCCCGCACCGGCCCGTGGTCGAACAGCGCGCGGACCCGTTCCGGAGCGGGCACGATCGAGCGGTCGCTGGCCAGCGGTTTGCGGTTGCTGAAATCCAGCACCGCCGCGATCCCGCCCGGCATCAACAGCACGATCGCCAGCAGCAGCACCGCATACAGGAAGGTGGACCACGCAACCAACGGGGCCGCGACTTCCGGCAGCAGCGTCAGGACGATGTTACCGATCAACGGGCCGAGGATGGAGCCGCGTCCCCCCACCAGGATCGCAATAAAGAACGTCACCGACAGGTCGAAGCTGAACGCCTCGGGCGTGATGTACGATTGCAGCGTGGCGAACAACCCGCCGGCGACCCCGGCGGTAAAACCGGAGAACAGGAAAACGATGACCAAAAGACGAGCTTTGGAGATTCCGGTGGCTTCGGCGGCGACCTCGGCATCGCGGATGGCGACCAGGGATCGTCCGTAACGGCTGGCCGCGACGTTGGCGGTCATCCAGGTAACGATTGCGGCGAAACCCAGGCACAGCAGGTAGAATCCCCAGGCGGAATCGAACGGTGCCGCCAACAGCGGGCCGGGCAGCCCGATGCCGCCGCCGGTGACGCTCTGCCAGGCCAACGCGACCTGGGTGACGATGGTGGCGAAACCCAATGTCGTCATCGCGAAGTAGAAGGTGCGCAGGCGCAACGCCGGCAATCCAACCACAACCCCTGCCAGCGCGCCCACCACGCCGCCGGCCGCATAGGCAACGAACGGGTCCAGGTTGAACCGGGCGACCAGGATGGACGCGGTGTAGGACCCCAGCGTCAGCAGCGCCACCCAGCCGATTGCGAGTTGTCCGCCATACCCCACAACCAAATTCAGACCGGCCACCAGCACCCAGTAAACCGCCGCTCGGGCGCCAATCACAGCCCAGTAATCGTTGGCGAACAGTGGCAACAGCAGCGCCGCGACAAAAATCAGAGCATAAGGAAGTAACGACCTCATGGTCAGACCCGCCGCGCCGGCGGGGAGCCGAACAGGCCTTGCGGCGCCACCAGCAGGACGATGATGAACACCGCGAACACCGCGACCCCGGCGAACACGCCGCCCATCAGGAAGTTGGCCGCTTGCTGGAACACCCCCAATGCCAGACCGCCGATGACCGCACCCCGATTGTTGCCGAGACCGCCGAGCGCCACCGGCACAAAGCCCAGGAAGTTCAGCGTCGCGCCGTTGGCGAAGAACGCCAGCAGCAACTCGCCACCCGCGAATCCCGCCAGCCCGCCGACCGCGCCGGCGAGCGCAAAACTGGCCATCCGCAGGTTACGCTCCGGCAGGCCGAGGGCGCGGGCGGCGAAATTGTCCTCGGCGATGGCCAGGAAGGCGCGGCCCACCAGGGTGCGGCGATACAACAGCTCCAAACCGATGATCGTGGCGATGCAGGCGACGACGGGGAGCCAGAATTTCTCATCCCAGGGGCCGCCTTCGCCGATACCGATCAAGCGGGGAAAGGGTTGCGGTTCGGTGCTCCATTCGATCGCGGTGAAGGTCTGGATCATTAGCGCGAAACCCAGTGTCGACAGCACATACAGATGCTGATCGAGCGCCTTCAGGACCGGCCGCACGGCAACGATTTCCGTCACCAGACCGATCAGCGCGCAGCCGGCCAGCGCCAGCACCATGCCGGGCAGGATCGGCACGCCCAGGCGGCTGATGAACAGCGAACCCAACACGCCGCCCAACATGCCGAGTTGACCGGCGGTGAAGCTCATGACGCGGGAGGCTGAGAACATGATGTTGTAGGTGATGCCAATCAGCGCATAGGTCGCGCCGACCGCCAACCCAGCCGCCAGGATCGCCGCCAGCATCTAAGCGATCCCTCCCGTATCATGACCCGGCCATGACACCGATGAACCTGACAAAGACGGAATGGTCATGCGCCGCCCTTTTCGCCAGCCGCTATCAGACGTAACCGGGGGCCAGATCGAACGCGCCCTCCCGCGCCGTGTTCGCCTTCGACATGACCACGTCCGACCCAAGGAACCCGTTATGCTCCGTCGGACTGAACGAGTAATGACCGTACAGCCCCGGCCACATCTGCAACGTATTCCAGTACCCGATGATCTTGTCCGAGTCCGATGAACCGGTCTTCGCCACCGCCTCGGCGATCAACCGCATGGCGTCGACGCCCGAAGCGATCCACCACAGCGACGTGTCCTGCAGCGGGAACTTGCCGCGGACGCTATCGACGAATTCCTGAGACGCCTTGGGCAGTTTGCCGTCCGGCCCATAGCTGCAACTGCGATACCCGACCTGATAGACCTTGTCCCAATACTCGGGCTTGTTCACCAGCTTGCCGATTTCGCCGGTGCCCAGCGCCGGATGCCCAACGATCGGCACATCCCAGTTCAGCGCGGCCCGAGCATTCATCATCCGCGCCGCCATGCCGGAGGACACCGTCCAGGACACCATCACCTCGGCCCCGGCGTTCTTCGAGCGCAGCATATCGGGCGTGATATCCGGCTGCGCCGGGTCGATCACGGCGTCATAAACGACCTCCAGCCCGGCCGCCTTGAAATTGGCGACGGAATCGTCATGCGCCGAGGTCCCGTATCCGGTGGCGTCAGCGGTGATCGCGACCTTCTTCACCTTCAGAATATTCTGGCAGTAGTTCAACACCGCCCCATCCCACTGATGATTGGACGGCGTCACCCGGAACGCGTTGGGAAATTTTACCGGGTCGATCAGGCTGTTCACTACACCGGCCACCAGGCTGGGAACCTTGGCGCGCGCCATGATCGGGGTGGTGGCGAGTAACTCGCCGGAATTCACCGGGCCGAAGATCGCATGCACCTTCTGACGGCTGATAACGTCCTGCGTCGCGTTCACCGCCTTGGTCGGGTCGCCCTGGGTATCGCGGCTGATGACCTCCAGCAGGCGGCCGTCCACGCCGCCTTTGTCGTTGATCTGCTCGACCGCCCATTTCACCCCGCGGTCGAAACCGATGGTGGGCGAGGACAGCGGACCGGTGAAGGTCGCCAGCCAGCCGATGCGGATAGGTTCCGCCGCCAACCCATGCCGGGCGATGGCCGGCAAGGCAAGCGCGGCGGCGGAGGCGCGGACCAGCGTCCGGCGGGTCAGTGTGCTTCCCTTGGGGGACATGTCGTTTCCTCGGTGGCTTGTTGTTGCGGATCAAGCTTCGGGAAGAAGGATACAGGGCGGCGCGGCCCACGCAAGGCGCGGGCCCCCCGCTTAACGCGTTAGCTAAATCTTAACCATTCCCCGTGTACCAATGTCCTCACCTCCAATCCGCCTGGCGCAGGACGCGCCGGCACGACCAAAAAGGCCGAACAACAGGGATGCTCGACCGGCAAGCGGATACTCCGTCAGCAGGTTCGTTCCCCACCCGGGACGGTCGCGCCGCCATGTCCGATGCGTCGCGCGACACGCTGGCGGGGTTTCTCTCCGCCATCCGCCAACGCCGGAAAACCTTGATCGCCGTGCTCCTGCTGGTGCCGCTCTCCACCTATCAGACGCTGCGCCAGGTCACGCCCCTGTACACCGCCACCGGCTCGCTGATTTACGACCCAAGCGAATACCGTCCGCGGGAGTTGCAGAGCATCATGCGCGACAACCCGACGACCGAAGCGATGATGGCCAGCCAGGCCGAGATCCTGCACAGCCTGCACATCGCCCAAAAGGTCGCCGAACGCGGCAACCTCTACAACAATCCGGCCTTCAATAGCGCGCTGCGGCCGCCTGGCCTGATCCACCGCGTCACGGTACGGCTGCGTTGGCTGTTAGGCATGGAAACCGATGCGCCACCACCACCGGCGCCCGACGTCTACGGACCAGTGCCGGACCGGTCCCGCGACGCCACGCTGTTCGCCGTGCAGGATGCCCTGCATGCCGCGGCGTTACGCTCCTCGCATGTCGTGGAAGTCACCTTTGTCGCCGACGATCCGGTCGTCGCCGCCGCCGCGGTGAACAACGCGATGGACGCCTATATCAAGGAACAATACGCGGCGAAGCACCGCCTGGTCGACAACGCCACCGCCTTGCTGCACCACCAGGCGTCCGAACTGCGCGCCGAGGTCCGCAAGGCCGAGGAACGCATGTCGCTGTACCGCTCCGACCACGGGCTCAGCTCCGGCATGCATGCCGGCACCGATACGGAGCAAATCACCCATCTGACCGAGGACCTCGTCAAAGCCCAAACCGAACGCGCCACCGCCAACGCCCGACTGGATGCCGCGCGCGGTCGAGCCGGGGCCCAGGCGCAGGCGGCGGTGGCTCCATCGGTCGCCCCGCTGCGAGCGGTTCAGGAGCAACTCGCCGGCCAGTTGAAGGCGCAGCAAACCCGCCTGGGCAGCGCCTATCCCGATGTGCTCAGCCTGAACCGCCAATACGCCGAGGGCCAGCGTGCCCTGGCAGCCGAGATCGTTCGGGTCGTCGCCGCGACCGAAGCGGAACAACATGCCGCCATGGACCGCGTCGTAAGCCTCCAGGCCGCGCTGGACCAGGCAAAAGCGGCGGCCGAAAAATCCGCCCACGCCCAAATCCCGCTCAACGCCATGACCCGCGACCTCGACGCCGCTCGGGGTCAACTGCAGGCAGTGCTGGAGCGTATGCAGCAGACCGCACAGCAGGCTGGTATCGAGACATCGGAGGCGCACGAAATCTCCCTCGCGCTGCCGCCGGACCGTCCAACCTTTCCCCGCACGGCGCAGACCCTGATCGCATCGATGGCGGCGGCGGTGTTCTTCGGGCTGCTGCTGGTCTACGTCCTGCAACTGACCGACACCACGCTGCGCAGCGGCGAAGAGGTCCGCTCCATCACCGGCGTGCCCTGCCTGGCGCTAATCCCGGAGATCGGCAAACGCGCGCTGGGTCATCTGAGCGTCCACGACTACGTCGCCCGCCGGCCGCTGACGGCGTTCGCCGAACAGATCCGTTCGCTGCGGGCCGGGATCTCGCTCGATATCGACCACCCGCGGATCATCGTCATCACCGCCGCCCGCCCGGCCGAGGGCAAATCGCTGCTGGCCCTGGCCCTCGGCCGCTCCGCGCAACTCGGGGGCGAGCGGGTGCTGGCGATCGAGTGCGACGTCCGCCAGGCGTCCTTCCAGCATCGCCTGACCGGCAGGGCCGGGCCCGGCCTGCTGGACGTGCTGCGCGGCGAGGCGACGTGGCACGACGCGCTGCAAGTCGATCCGATCACCGGCATGGGCTTCATCACCGCGGGCAAGCCAGGCGGTGACGTGCTGGGCCTGTTCCTGTCCGACGCGATGCGCCAGTTGCTGGCCGAGGTGCGGGAACATTACGATTTGGTGCTGTTGGACGCCCCGCCGGTCGAGGCGATGACCGAGGCCCGCATCGCGGCGACTCTGGCCGATGCGACCCTGTTGTGCGTGCGATGGCGCTCCACCCACACCAAAACCGTGCTGCATGCGCAGGAGGTGCTGCGCGACGCACACGCCAAAATTATCGGAACCGTACTGACACGGGTCGATCCGCGCGTGCATCTTCGTTCCGGTTACGCCGATGCCGGGGTATATCACCGCCGGTACAAAGCGTATTTCCGGGAGTCCTGATCGATGACGCGGCGTTTCTTGGTGACCGGCGGTGCCGGCTATGTCGGCAGCCACCTGGTCGCGGCCCTGCTGGACCGGGGCGATCAGGTCACCGTGCTGGATAACCTGCGCACCGGCCATCGCGCGGCGGTTCCGGCCGGCGCCGGGCTGGTCGTCGGAGACCTCGCCGATACGGCCAAGATCGACTCCGTCCTCGGGGACGGCAATTGGGACGCGGTGTTTCACTTCGCCTCGCTGTCGCAGGTCGGCGAGAGCATGCGGATGCCGCTGCGCTATCTGCTGGACAACGCCGGCAACGGCATCCGGCTGATCGACGCCTGTGTGCGGTTCGGGGTAGGGCGGTTCGTGCTGTCCTCGACCGCCGCGCTGTTCAACCTGGACAGCGATGCGCCGATCCAGGAGGACGCGCCGATCGACCCGCAATCGGCATACGGCGACAGCAAATATATGATCGAGCGGGCGTTGCGCTGGGCCGGTCAGGTGCATGGTCTGCGGCATGCCTGCCTGCGCTATTTCAATGCCGCCGGCGCCGATCCCGCCGGCCGCCTGGGCGAGGACCACCGTCCGGAATCCCACCTGATCCCGTTGGTGATCGACGCCGCCCTCGGCCGCCGCGCCGCATTGGATGTGTATGGCGACGATTATCCCACGGCGGACGGCACCTGCATCCGCGATTACGTGCATGTGTCGGATCTGGCCTCGGCGCATCTGCTGGCGGTGGCGGCGTTGGAGCACGGTTCCGTCGTCTGGAATCTGGGAAATGGCGCCGGGCACTCGGTCATGCAGGTGATCGATTCGGTGCGCCGCGTGTCGGGGTTGGACGTGCCATACCGGGTCGTGGGCCGCCGAACCGGCGACGCCGCGGTGCTGGTGGCGTCATCACAGCGGGCGCAACAGGCCGGATGGCGGCCGGCGCACGGCGATCTGGACGACATCGTGAGGACCGCGTTCACCTGGAGGCAAGCGCACCCGGACGGCTATGGCGACTGACCGGGAGCCGATCGCCAGGGCAACCAGCGTGGCGGCCACCGGGACGGTGCGCCCGGCAACCGCGACCATTGGCCAATCAGCGGCGGTGTCGCCGGCAACCGCCCTGATCGCCAGGGTGACGATACTCTCGGCCGCCGCCGCATTCCTGGTGTGGCCGGCGCTGTGGAACGGCTTTCCCATCGTGTTCGCCGATACCGGGACCTACCTGTCACAGGCCATCCATCGCTATGCGGGATGGGACCGGCCGGTGTTTTACTCGCTGTTCATGCTGCCGCTTCATGCCACGATCACCGTCTGGCCGGTCATCGTGGCACAGGCGCTGCTGACCGCTTGGGTGGTGTGGCGGGTCTGCCGCGTGCTGGTGCCAGGTTTTTCCGCATCCGCGTTTCTGATCGGTATAGCTGGGTTGGCAGCCTTGACCTGGCTGCCGTGGATCGTCTCGGAACTTATGCCCGATCTGTTCACCCCGTTGCTGATCATGCTGCTGTGCCTGCTGGCCTGGGTGCCGGACCGTCTGTCCCAACGTGAGCAGGCCGTGCTGGCCGGAATTGCCGCGTTCATGATCGCCAGCCAGCAATCCAGCATCCCGTTGGCTGGCATACTGCTGACGGCGCTGGCGGGGCTGCGTTGGTTAACCCGGCCCGAAACCCCGGTGCTGGCGGCAAGCGTCCTCACGGCCAGCCGGCGCTGGGGTCTGATCATGGCACCGCCTGTTCTCGCGGTCCTCGCCCTGTGCACCGTCAACCTCGCCGCGCACGGACGGTTCGCGATCGCCCCGTTCGGCAACGTCTTCCTGTTGTCGCGGGTAATCTACGATGGCCCCGGCATGGCGGTCCTGCGCCGCGACTGTCCGTTGCAACTGGGGCCGTCCCAACCCTGGCGCCTGTGTCCGTTCCTCGACAGCTTCCCGCCCAACTCGGACGATTTCCTGTGGACGCCGGACAGCCCGCTGGCGCGCGCCGGCGGTGCCAAAGCCGTCTCGCAAGACGCCGGCGCGATCATTGCCGCCGCGCTGATCGCCGACCCAATGGGCGAGGCGCGGGCCGCGCTGACCAACGCGCTGGAGCAACTGACCCGCTTCGACAGCGGCGACGGCCTGACACCCTGGCCGGCACAGGTCACACCCTGGATCACGCATGATTTCCCGGGCCCGGAACGCGGCCGGTACGCAACGGCGCGGCAGCAGGAGGGACGCCTTTCGGTGCCGCCCCTGCTGGCGCTGGCGCACCGGATCACCGCGCTGGCCGGCGTGATCGGCTGCGCGATGCTGCTGCCGTTCGCCCTCCGCCGCCGCGCCCCGTGCGCCGGATTCCTGCTCGCCGTCCTGCTCGGTGTGCTCGCCAACGCCGCCATCACCGGCAGCCTGTCCGCCCCGCACGATCGGTATGGGGCCCGCATGATGTGGCTGCCGCCGTTCATCGCGGTCGTCTCGGCGCTGTCCCTGGCAGGTTTGTCGAATCGTAGGCGCCGCGATCCGGCGGCACCGGTTGGCCCGCCAGCCGAAAAAGGCAGGTTCAACCGCCAATAACGCAAATACCCGCAAATCGGAACCATGCGAGGCGGTCCAAGCCAATTGGCGGCATTTGTTTCCGAAATCCGCGGATATTTGCGTGATTTGTGGTTGAAAATTCTTCGCTTGGCTCCCGGGGTTAAAACCGAATTAGGAAAAATATCTTGACAATCCCCCAAAAATTGAGATAGAGGGAAAATTACCCCAACAAGCTGAGCGGCATGACCGAAACAATACCGACCAACCCCCCGCCGGAAACCCAAGGTGACGGCCTGTTGCACCTGATCGTGTTCCTGCTGGCACCGCTGTTTCTCACCGCCAGCGACGGCGACATCGCCTTCGCCCGCGCCGCGGCGCTGGAAACGGTCAATTCCTACCAGGCGCGCAACAGCACCGATCTGATCGCCATCGGGCAGATTATCGCCTACGGTCTCGCCGCCCTGGGGTCACTCAGCCTGTCGATGGCCGATGATCTGTCGTTGTCCATGACGCTGCGCCTGCGCGGCAACGCCACCGCCCTGACCCGCGCGGCCGAACAGAACCGCCGGGCGCTGCGGCAGGACCATGCCGACGCCGCGCCGCATCGCCAGGCCGCGGCGGAAACCCCGTTCTCCGAACCCGACCAGGCCTTTGAGGACTCGGTGCTGGCCAGCGTCGCCGCCGCCCGCCAAGCAACCGCCGAGGGCCGCGCTCTGTCGCGCGCCGCCGCCGAGATGCCGCCGATTTCGCTCGCCGCTGAACCAGCAGCCGCTCCCTGCGACGACCGCTCGCTGTTCGATCAGGCCCGGACCGGCCAGATTCCCACGGCCCAGGCTTCCACGGCCCAGGCTTCCACGGCCCAGGCTTCCATGGCCCAGGCTTCCATGGCCCAGGCTTCCGGGGATCAGCCTTCCGGGGATCAGCCTCCCGCCGCCCAATCTTCCACGGCCCAAGCTTCCATGCCCCAACCTTCCACGGCTCAGAATCAGGCCGACCCGGTCCTGACTGAGCGGCAGCGGCAAGCAATGTGGGCCGCCGCGATGATCGACGTAGCCGGCGAATACACCGCCGAACTGAAAAACCTGCCCCCCGCGCAGCGACGCGCGGCCTCGATGCGCGCCGCGGCGTTGACCACCACCGCCCACAATCTGATCTCGGGCGCCGTGCCGTCCCAATCCGGACCAGCGGCGTTCGGTTCCCTCGCGCGGCGGTAGCCGGCCTG
>Ga0075030_100002550_pt1 | contig 16534 bp, 16 predicted proteins | sample LitLauG_LLR_2012_FD_71393 | JGI IMG/M metagenome (GOLD analysis project Ga0075030, IMG submission 71393) | Freshwater sediment microbial communities from Pennsylvania, USA - Little Laurel Run_MetaG_LLR_2012 | ecosystem: Environmental > Aquatic > Freshwater > Creek > Sediment | place: USA... | reverse complement strand
CTTGACTACAACATGGACTGTGCCGTCGTGCTCGGCGCCGAGGGCAAGGGTGTGCATGACATGGTCCGCAGGAAGTGCGATTTCCTGGTGTCGATCCCAATGCTAGGCAAGGTGTCGTCTTTGAACGTATCGGTCGCCGCGGGCGTGGTGCTCTACGAGGTCGTCCGGCAGCGGCGGACAAAGACGACGGATTCCGAATGAAGCGTTCGCTGATTCTTGCCGTCGTTCTCGGCGCAGTGGCCAGCAGTTTCTCTCTTAATCGTGAAGCTTTTACGTTCACCCAGTACGATCTCAACGTCCAAGTGGACCCGGCGCAGCAGCGCCTGGCGGTGCGAGGCACAGTCGCCTTGCGCAATGACACCTCTGCGCCGCAGAAGAACGCGGTCCTGCAGATCTCTTCCAGCCTGACCTGGCACTCCATTCAGGTTGAGGGGAAACCCATTCAGTTTGTAAGCCAGTCCTACACTTCCGATATCGACCACACGGGGGAACTTTCCGAAGCGATCGTCGCTCTGCCCAAGGACATTCTGCCCGGCGGCTCTATAGAACTGACCATCGGATACGAGGGTGTGATCTCTCTGGATGCGACCCGGCTCACGCGGATTGGCTTGCCACAGGCGACGGCGATCCACAGCGACTGGGACCAGATCGGCAAGACGTTCACCGCGTTGCGCGGGGCGGGGTATGTGGCGTGGTATCCGGTGGCGATGGAGGTGGGCAATCTGTCGGAGGGCAACACCCTGTTCGAGACGCTTGCAAGGTGGAGGACGAGAGAGAGGGATGCGCACATGTGGATCCGCCTCGAGTATTCGTCACTGCCGGGCGCCACGCCGCCGAAGGTCCTCTGTTTTGGAAATCCGGTTCAGAATGGAACCAGAGGCGAAAGCTCGAGCTTGCCTGCGGTCGATTGTTCCTACGAGGAGTTGAGCCGGCTGGTGCCGGGCTTTGTCGCGGGCGAGTATGAATTTCTCCCTCGGCCGAACGTCGAAATTGCCTACCGCGCAGAAAAAAAAACCATCGCCGAGAAGTTCGCGCACGCGGCCGACGCGGTGGCCCCGTTCGTAAAAGAGTGGTTCGGTACGGCTCGGCAGAAGGCGCAGGTGGTCGAGTTATTCGATGGGGGCGCGTCTCCGTTCGAGACCGGCGCGACGCTGTTGACTCCGCTCCACGACACGGATGCGAAGCTGCTGGAGATCGCCCTCGTCCACGAACTCGTGCACGCAGCATTTCCTTCCTCTCGCCCGTGGATCTTCGAAGGCGTAGCTCATTTCGCGCAGGCGGCGTATCGAGAGCAAAAAGAGACCCGGGCTGCAGCACTCGACCTGCTCGCATTGCACCGGAGCGCGATCGTCGAAGCCGAGAAGGCTGTCGCCGCCCACCCAAAAGACGCACCCGCGGTGGACGAATCATTAATAGCCACCGCGATCGACGAGTTTTACCGCAGCAAGGCTGCCTACGTGTGGTGGATGTTAAGCGACATGCTCGGCGAGGAGACACTGAAGAAAGTTCTGGCCGCCTATAAGCCTGACCAGGACAAAGATCCGGCCTACCTCGAGCATCTGATACAAGCCCAGTCCAAGCGCGACCTGCAGTGGTTCTTCGATGACTGGGTTTATCACGACCGCGGCCTGCCGGACTTCCGGGTCGAGTCGGCCTATCCCCGGCAGGCTTCCCAGGGCAATTACCTCGTGACCCTGACCGTCGAAAACTTGGGGGACGCGGGCGCGGAAGTCCCGGTCACCGTGCGTTTTGATGGAGGGGAGATGACCCAGCGTGTCGAAGTTCGCGGGAAGGCAAAGGGCGTGGTCCGAGTTGCAACTCCGAAGTTGCCCACGGAAATCATAGTCAATGACGGCAGCGTGCCGGAGAGCGATCTCGCGAACAATGTTCTTAAGGTGGAGAGCGTAGGGAAATAGAGACCGCACGGAGTCGCGGCGAAGGAACTGCGCATTCCGGCGAAAATACGGATACCGGTGTCGATGTTCCGCCGATTGTCCCGCTAATGTTTCTCCGTGCCTCGGTGTCTCCGTGGTAGGTTCTTGTGCGGAGTTCAGGGAGGAGCAATTTGGCCTACATCCAGTTCCTCGGCGCGGCCGGCACGGTCACCGGCTCCAAGCATCTCATCAATACTTCGTTCGACGGAGATGGGAAGAAGGGCCTCCAAGTTCTGGTTGATTGCGGACTGTTTCAGGGCCAGAAAGAATGGCGGGAACGCAACTGGCAGGAATTGCCGATTCCCGCGCGAGACATTGACGCGGTGATCCTTACCCACGCCCACCTTGACCACTGTGGCTGGATTCCGCGCTTGGTGAAAGAAGGATTCAAGGGCCCGATCTACGCGACCGCCGCTACCATCGATTTGTGCGGCATCATCTTGCCCGACTCCGGCCACCTGCAGGAAGAAGACGCGAATTTCTACAACAAGATAAGGAAGTCGAAACACGATCCTGCCCTGCCACTCTATACCTTCGAAGAAGCGCAGGACTGCATGCAATATTTCCGGGTCGCGCATGTGGGCGAGACGAAGCAACTCAGCCCCGAAATTTCATTCCGATTCGTTCGCGCGGCGCACATTCTCGGCTCCTGCATGGCCGAGGTTACGCTCAAGGCCAACGGTCAGTCCCGCCGCTTGTTGTTCAGCGGTGATATCGGCCGCGTGCGCAACCACACCATCGCTCCCGGCAAAGTTGTGCATTCGGGGCCAACCGAAGGAGAGATTGCGGACTTGGTGGTGATGGAGTCCACTTACGGCAACCGCCAGCATCCGGAGACCGATCCGCGGCCCGAACTGGCAGCCGTCATTCGGCAGACGGCCGAGCGCGGTGGTTCGGTCGTGGTACCTGCCTTCGCGGTTGAGCGGACACAAAAATTTGTCTTCATGCTGAAGGAGTTGATGGAATCGGGCCAGATTCCCCGCCTGCCTGTCTATTGCGATAGCCCGATGGCGATCAAGGCTGTAGAAATCTATTTGAAATACGAAGACGAATACACCGATGACGCCCGTGCCCTGATCAAAAAATACGGTTCACCGCTGGAGTGGCCGGGGTTCACCTTCGCGTCCACTTCCGACGAGTCGAAGAAGATCAATGATGTGCACTACCCCACCGTGATCATTTCCTCGAGCGGCATGGTGACTGGTGGACGCATTCTGCATCATCTGGCACAACGCCTGCCAGATCCGAAGAACACGGTGCTCTTTATCGGGTTTCAGGCGCCCGGCACGCGTGGATTCACGATCAAGAGTGGCGCTAAAGAAGTGAAGATTTTCGGCGATTTCGTTTCGATCCGCGCCCAGATCGCCGTGTTCGAGCAGTTCAGCGATCATGCCGACCCGCCGGAACTGCTCGAGTGGCTGCACACCTTCCCCAAAAAGCCGGCAGTGACCTACCTTGTGCACGGCGAGCTGAGCGCCTCGTCGCAACTGCGCGAAACAATGACCCGGGAACTGGGATGGAATGTGCAGGTGGCGGAGTGGATGCAGAAGGTCGCCCTGAATAGAAGTGGGGCCGTGTTCGGGGAGTTGGAGGCGTTATGACCGAAGCGGAGCTTAAGAAGCATATCGAAGCCGCCGAAAAGAGCCCGAAGGAAATCGCCGCCGCCGTCTCAGGACTCTCGCCAGCCGTGTTGCGTTACAAGCCTGCGCCCGACAAGTGGTGCATCCTCGAAATCCTGGGCCACCTGGCTGATGTCGAAATCATCTACGCCTACCGGCTGCGCCAGATGCTGGCCGACAAACAGCCCGTGATAGCCGCCATCGATCAGGATGATTGGGCCAGAAATCTTGGCTACATGGAGAGTCCCGCGCCTGAGTTAGTGGCGCTCTACGGGCTCAACCGCCATCACAATCTCCGCTTGCTGCGGAGACTGAAAGCGAGCGATCTGGAGAAGTCCGCCTTTCACCCCGAGACCAATGGCCCGGTTAAAGTGGCGACGTTGGTGGAGCGCATGTCTGGGCACGGAGCGAATCACTTGGGGCAGATTGAGCGTTTGAAGAAAGAAGCCGGGAAGAAATAATCCAAGACCGATGTAGATGTGCGGGTCCTCGCTTCGCTCAGATGACAAACTATGTTAAGCGGGAGCGGCGTGACGCTGCGTGAACTCCACCAAAGCACGCAGTCTTGCGGCAGCTGCGCCCGAGTCGATGGACTCGGCCGCGAGGGGCAAAGCATCGTATAAGTGATCGAATTTTCCTGCAGCCACCAGCGCGGCCGCTGCGTTTAGCAGAACGACGTCCCTGCACGCGGACTTCTTGCCGCCGAGCACTTCCCGGACAATCCCTGCGTTCGCGGCGGCATCTCCGCCGGAGATGGCATCGAGCGGCGACCGCGCCAGGCCGAATTCTTCAGGCGTCACCTCGTAAGTGCGAACCTGACTATCCCGGACTTCGGCCACCCGCGTGGGGCCGGTGATGGTGATCTCATCCAGGCCGTCGGACCCGTGCACAACCAAGGCCCGGCGCAGTCCGAGCATGCTCAGCGCCTCGGCCAGTTTCTCTACGAGATCGTCGGAGTAAACCCCCACCACCTGCGCCGACGCCCGGGCCGGGTTTGTGAGCGGTCCGAGCAGATTGAACACGGTGCGTAAGCGCAGCTCCCGCCGGGCGGGTTGCACGTACTTCATCGCGGAATGCATCGCTGGGGCGAACAAAAACGCGATGCCGACTTCTTTCAGGCATTCCGCGACGCGCGATGGGGGCAGGCTAATATTCACGCCCAGGGCTTCCATCACGTCGGCTGACCCGCACTTGGAGGTCACGCTGCGGTTGCCATGCTTGGCTACGCGGACCCCGGCCCCGGCCGCCACCAGCGCGGTTGCCGTGGAAATGTTGAAGGTTCCACTCGCATCCCCACCGGTTCCGCAAGTGTCAACGAGGGCATCGCGCTCCGTGCCGCTGACATCGATGGTTGAATCGCCGGATACAACAAGAGGTGCTGCCGCTGCCCGAATGGCCTCGGCGAAGCCGACGATCTCTTCCACCGTTTCGCCCTTCATGTGCAGCGCCACCAGCAAGGCGGCGATTTGCGCGTCGGTGCACTGGCCGGTGAGAACTTCGGACATCGCCGCTCGGGCCTCGTCGCGGGACAGGGACTGGCGGTGATTCGCGATCCGATGGAGAACGTCAGTGATCATTCCGGCTACAGGGTAGCAAAGTTTTCTCTGGAGGGCGCGATCACAGCGCGATGTGACGGCTTCCGTTTGCCCTATGCAAAGCCCTTCTATAGAATCAAGGGTTTGCTGCCTCATGCGAAAGCCGCAAGCAGGACCCTGCCCGGAAATACGGCCGTGATCCTTGGGATCGGAAATCATTTATGAAAATTCATGAGTACCAGGCGAAAGCAATCCTGAAGAAATATGGAGTCGCCGTCCCGCGCGGCGAAATGGCGGAGACGCCGGAACAGGCCGAGGCCGTCGCGAAGAGTCTATTTGCCGCGGGCGCCTCCGGGGTGGTGGTGAAGGCGCAAATTCATGCGGGAGGCCGCGGCAAGGGCGGCGGCGTGAAGATCGCCAAGTCGGTGGAAGAGGCACGGGAACTCGCCGGCAAAATCCTGGGCATGACCCTGATCACGCATCAGACTGGTCCCGAAGGCCGCGTGGTGCGCCGCTTATTGATCGAAGAAACCCTGCCCATCGAGAAAGAACTTTACATCGGAATTCTGGTCGACCGCGGGGAAGGCAAGCCCGTTTTCATGGCCTCGGCGGCGGGCGGCATGGATATCGAGCAGGTCGCGGCCGAGAATCCCGATGCCATCCTCAAAGAGTACATCGATCCAGGCATGGGCCTCGAAGCGTTTCAGGCCCGCAAGCTCGCATTCCAGTTAGGCCTGCAACCGCAGCTGGTCAATCAGGCGGTGCAGTTCATGACCGGCCTGTTCAAGGCCTTCGAAGAAACCGACGGCTCGCTGGTAGAGATCAATCCGTTTATCACCACGACTGACGGGCGTCTGTTTGCACTCGACGCCAAGATCAACTTCGACGACAACGCCATGTTCCGCCACGCGGATTTGAAGGAACTACGCGATGTCACCGAAGAAGATCCGCTGGAAGTCGAGGCTTCAAAATACAGCCTCAACTACATCAAGCTGGATGGGAGCGTGGGCTGCATGGTGAACGGTGCCGGCCTGGCGATGGCGACCATGGACATCATCAAATACGCCGGCGGCATGCCCGCGAACTTCCTCGACGTGGGCGGCGGAGCGAACTCCGAGCAGGTGACGCACGCATTTGAAATCCTGCTCAGCGACAAGAATGTGAAGGCGGTGCTGATTAACATTTTCGGCGGCATCCTGCGTGTGGACACGCTGGCCACCGGCGTGGTCGAGGCGGCGACCAAGACGCACATTCAGTTGCCGATCGTGCTCCGCCTGGAAGGAACGAATGTGGAGGCGGGCCGCCAGATCCTGAAGGATTCGGGCCTGAACTTCATCGTTGCGGAGACCATGAAAGACGCGGCGGAAAAAGTAGTCGCCGCCGCGAAGGGTTAGGTAGCGCCGGCAACTTGCCCGCGGCACATCGTAAACGGAGCACAGGTTATCGGAGCCGGTCGAGCGGCCCCAAAAAGAGAGCAATCATGGCAATCCTGGTAGATAAGAATACGAAGTTGATCGTGCAGGGTCTCACCGGACGCGAGGGCACCTTCCACGCCAAAGCCAGCGCGGCCTATGGGACAAAGGTCGTTGGCGGCGTCACGCCGGGCAAGGGCGGAACTACGCATGAGGGCTGGCCGATCTTCAACACGGTGCAGGAAGCGGTCGATAAAACTGGCGCCAACGCCTCGGTGATCTTCGTTCCTCCGCCGTTCGCAGCCGACGCCATCATGGAAGCGGCGGACGCCGAAATCGAACTGATCGTCTGCATCACGGAAGGCATTCCGACGCTCGACATGGTGCGCGCCTGGGAATTTCTGCAGACTCGCCGCTCGAGGCTGATCGGTCCGAACTGCCCGGGCATCATTTCTCCGGGAAAGTGCAAGATCGGCATCATGCCGGCCCACATCCACAAAGAAGGCGGCATTGGTATTGTGTCGCGCTCCGGCACGTTGACCTACGAAGCCGTGTATCAGCTGACCACCCGTGGCATCGGCCAGTCGACGGCTATCGGCATCGGCGGCGATCCGATCATCGGCACCAACTTCACCGACGCACTGGAGCTTTTCAATAAGGACCCGCAGACCGAAGCCGTGATCATGATCGGCGAGATCGGCGGCAACGCAGAAGAGACCGCGGCCGAGTATGTGAAGAAACATATGAAGAAGCCGGTGGTCGGCTTCATCGCCGGGCAGACCGCGCCCCCGGGACGCCGCATGGGCCACGCGGGAGCGATCATCTCCGGCGGCAAGGGAACGGCGTCCGAGAAGATCAAGGCGATGGAGGCCGCAGGAATCAAGGTGGCGAAGTCTCCCGCGGCCATCGCGGAGACACTGCTCTCCGTGATCGGTGCGAGCGCGGCGAAAGCATAGGACTGTCTCGGGTATCAGAATTCTAGCTAACGACCAACGACCAAGGACCAACGACCAAATATGAAGACCCTGGAACGCACCCTGACGATCATCAAACCGGACGCCGTCAAGAAGAACGGCGTCGGCGACATCATCGAGCAGTTCGAGAAGAATAACTTTCGCATTCTGGCGATGAAGATGCTTGAAATCTCCAAGCACCAGGCCGAGCAGTTTTACGCCGTGCATGCCCACCGCCCGTTCTACAACTCGCTCACCGATTTCATGTCGAGCGGCCCCATCGTGGTGTTGGCGCTCGAGAAAGAGAACGCGATCGCGGACCTGCGCAAGCTGATGGGCGCAACGAATCCCGCCAACGCCGAAGAAGGCACTATCCGCAAGAAGTGGGCAACCAGCATCGAGCACAACGCGATCCACGGCTCCGATGCCGACGAGACCGCCCGTTTTGAGTTGAGTTACTTCTTTGCGGGGTTCGAATTGGCGAAATAAAGAGTGCTCAGTTCTCAGCATGCAGCGACCCCGAAGATTATTGAGCACTTCCTGAGACCTGGCACCCGAGACCTGACACCTCAGACCCAAGGCCTAATACCATGCCATTAATTCAAGTCACCATGCTTCAGGGCCGCACGGCCGACCAGAAACGCAAGCTCGCCCAGCGCATCACCGATGCGATGGTGGAAGAGGCGGGCGCGCGGCGAGAGGCCATCGTCGTAACGTTCGTGGAAGTGTCGAAGGAAAGCTACGCGTCGGGCGGCGTGCTGATGGTGGACAAGACGTGATACCCCGGCTGACTACCCCAGCGGCTCCAGCAAATGCCCCTCGATCCGGTCTGCGATCTTGGGGAGTTCTTTTCTGGCGAACTGCAGGAAGTGGGGCGCGGCGCGGTGGGCCTCGAGCGCGGCATCGTCCTTGTACTGCTCGTAGATGAAGAAGCGTCGCGGCTCCGTCTTGTGCCGGTGCACCACGTACATGGCGCAGCCGGGTTCTTTACGGGATTCCTCAGTCAACTTGGCAAAAAGTCCGGCGACTTCGTTTTCGTGCCCGGCCTTCGCCATCCACGTCACAGCTAAGACGACCATTGCTTGCTCCGTTCGCTGTGTTTAAGCGGTTGCTTCCACTTGCTGTCGGCCCGCAGCCTTCATCGCGGCGGTGAACTCGTCCACAAACATCGTGTGACTTCGATCGGGGCCCGTAGAAACCATGCCCACTCGCGCCCCGCTCTCCTGCTCAAGGAAGGCCAGGTACTCGCGAGCCTGCTTGGGCAGTTTTTCCATTGCGGTGATGCCCTGGGTTGAAGTCTTCCATCCCGGCTTGGTCTCGTACAGGCACTCGATCGTATCGTAGCCGCTGGCCTGAGCTGGAATCTCATCGGTCTTCTTGCCATTGACCTTGTAGCCGACGCAAACTGGAATCTCCACCAGTTCGTCGAGCACGTCCAGCTTGGTGACCACCAGCCAGGAGATTCCGTTAATCATGCCAGCGTAGCGGAGAAGAGGCAAATCCAGCCAGCCGCACCGTCGCGGACGCCCGGTGACCGCGCCGTACTCGTTGCCCCGGGCCCGCAGCAGGTCTCCCTGTTCGTTGAGAGCTTCGGTCGGGAACGGACCGCCGCCTACTCGCGTACAGTAGGCCTTAGTGACGCCGATTACCATGTCGATCGCGGTCGGCGCCACGCCCGTGCCGATCACCGCTCCACCCGAAGTCGCGCTGGAGGAAGTTACGAACGGATAGGTGCCGTGGTCGATGTCGAGCATCGTCCCCTGCGCGCCTTCGAAAACGATCGACTTGCCTTCCGCCAGCGCGCGGTTGAGATAGGCTGCCGTGTCGCACACGAACGGCGCAATCTTTTCCGCTGCCGCTGCGTACTCCTGGAACATCTTGTCGGAATCCAGTGGCTCGGTATTGAACAGCGCGTGCGCAATCATGTTCTTCTCGCGCACCGCATTCTCGATATGGGTCTTGAGCAGCTTGAGATCCAGCAGGTCGGCGACGCGGAGCCCGCGGCGTCCCATCTTGTCTTCGTAGGCCGGGCCGATCCCGCGCGAGGTGGTGCCGATCTTCACGCGCCCCGGCGCGTTCTCTGCCGCCAGTTCAATCATGCGATGGTAGGGCAGGATGACCTGCGCCCGGTTGCTGACAAAGAGCGTGCCGTCCACCTGCACGCCGGCCTCGTGCAAGCCGGCAACTTCCTTCAGGAAGGCGATCGGATCAAGCACCACCCCGTTGCCGATCACGCTGCAGCAGCCCGCGCGCAACACTCCGCAGGGAACCAGTTGCAGGATGAATTTCTTGCCGTTGATGATGACGGTGTGGCCCGCATTGTGCCCGCCGGCGTACCGCGCGACTACCGGGAAGCCCTCGGATAGGACGTCGACGATCTTGCCTTTCCCCTCGTCGCCCCACTGTGCCCCAACGATGACCGCAGCCTTGCCCTTTTTCACAGCCTGCTCCGTGCAGAAAATATTCGGCTCCCCGGGTTCGCACACACGCTTCGCCACGGGTCTTCGCCGTCTTGAAAAATGACTGGGATTGAGCGGAGCGGGGTTGTGTACGAATAAGGATACCTTGCCGAGGCCGGGATGAGCAATCGAAAGGCAGTCGTCCGTCGCAAGTCGTCAGGCGTCAGCCTCGCGACCGACAACTGACGACCGATGACTGTCCCTGTAGACTGATGCTCGTGCCCGAACTTCCCGAAGTCGAAACTATCGCGCGCGGACTGCACAAACGCGTAGCCGGCGACGCCATCGAGTCGATGTGGCTGGGTTCGAAGCCCCAGACGATGAAGTCTCCGCCCGCCGAGATCGCCGCCACGCTGGAACATACGCGGATCGCCCAGGTGAGACGCATGGGCAAGCACATCGTCTTCGATCTTGAACGTAACGGTGTGGCGCGGGCACTCCTGCCCGCGAAAGGCCGAAAACGCCCGGTCCCGCTGGGCCCGAAGTCTCAGTGGATCGTGCACCTGGGCATGACGGGTCGCATGGTGGTCTGCCAGCCCGCCGACGAGGTGGTCAAGCATACTCACGCGATTGTGAAACTCGCGTCGGGCCGGGAACTGCGCTTCGTTGACCCGCGGCGCTTTGGGCGGCTGAGCGTAGCGAGTCAAGGAGACTTTGACGCTGGCGGCGCCGAGCCACTCGAAGTAGAGAAAGAACGCTTCCTCGAACTTTTTCACGGACGAAAGACGCCCATCAAAAGCGCACTGCTCAATCAGAAGCTATTGCGCGGCGTCGGCAATATCTACGCCGATGAATCCCTGTTCCGCGCCGGGCTTCGTCCCCGCCGCCGGGTTTCCACGATTTCCCGCGCGCAGCTGGAGAAGCTTTACGGTGCGGTGCAAGAGGTGCTGAAGGAAGCCATCGCGCTAGGAGGGTCCTCGATCTCTGACTACGTCGATGCCGATGGGGAAGAAGGCTTCTTCCAACTTCAGCACCGCGTATACGGCCGCGAAGGGGAACCTTGCTTGGTGTGCAAGACTCCCGTGAAGCGCGTCGTCATCGCGGGCCGCAGCAGCCACTATTGCCCAAAATGCCAGAAGTGAAGGCGCGTAGACTAGCCGCCTTCGGAACGCCCTCGCGTTGGAAATCGCCACTCGCCATTCGCAAATCGACAACCCAATTTCCCCAGTGGTACCCTAATTTCCTTTGTGACTTATGCCTAATTTTTCGATCGGTGTAGATCTGGGCGGGACGAACCTGCGCATCGCGGCAGTGGACGAGCAGGGAAGCCTTATGGAGAAGGTGACCCTTGGCACGAAAACAATTTTGGGCCGCGATCAGGTGCTCAACGACATGTGCGACGCGATTCGGCGCATGTCGGAAAAATATAAAGATGCAGCGAACCTGCTGGGCGTCGGCATCGGCGTGCCGGGCATCATTGACATGCAGACGGGCATGATGCGCGAGTCCCCCAACTTGCCCGGTTGGGCCGACTATCCCGTGCGCGCGGAAATCGAAAAGCGGCTCGGCGCGCCCGTAATCCTTGAGAACGACGCAAACGTAGCCGCGCTCGGAGAAAAGTGGCTGGGCGCCGGGCGTCATGTAGGCGATATCGCGATGCTCACGCTGGGCACCGGTGTCGGCGGAGGCGTCGTGCTCGAGGGCAAGATCTGGCACGGCATGACCGGCATGGCCGGCGAGTTCGGGCACATGACCGTCGAACCCGACGGCCAGCAGTGCGGCTGTGGCAATCGCGGCTGCCTTGAGCAGTACGCCTCGGCGACCGCGGTGATGCGCATGGCTCGCGAAGCGATCGCCAACGGCGACGCTCCCGGCCTCGCCAAGGCTGCCAATTCCGATGTCGAGTTCAGCGCCAAGGAAATCTATAACCTAGCGATTCAGGGAGACGAGCAAGCCAAGCGTATCTTCCGTCGTGTCGGGCGCGCGCTTGGCATTTCGCTGGCCACCATGATCAACGGTCTGAATCTCGAAATGTACGTGATTGGCGGTGGGGTTTCGAGCGCATGGGAAGCTTTCTCCCCCGCGATTTTTGAGGAGTTGCGTCAGCGCTCCATGGTCTACGCTGCGACTGCGCCGGCCGATCCGCTCGCCCTACCTTCGGGGGCATCGGGGCAGGTCGAGCCCGGCACTGGCCGAAAGACGATCATCACCCGAGCACTGCTGGGGAGCGATGCCGGACTGTATGGTGCTGCCCGGTTGCCAATCACCCGCTAGGGGAAGCTGCCAATCCTTCTGCGTCGTCGGGTTTTCTGGGGGACGGCTAACCGGCAATTTTTTGTAGTGCCTGCACGAATCTTCGATTCTGCTGGGCGCTGCCGATGGTCACGCGGAGCGCGGTGGGCGCGCCCCATGTATTCAGAGGCCGAATCAGCACCCCCTCCTGGCGTAAGCGGCGTGCGAACTCGCGCGCATCCTGTTTAACATCGAAAAACAGAAAGTTCGCCCACGTCGGAATTGCACTGAAGCCTAACTTGGCAATTTCAGCTACCAGCCATTCCGCCTGCCGGGTGTTGTTCTCGACCGCACAGCGGACGTGCCCTTCGTCGTCCAGTGCGGCCAGCGCTGCGGCCTGCGCCACCGACGACACCGCAAACGTGTCCTGCATCCGTGCGACATAGGTCATCAATTCCGCCGGTCCTATTCCGTACCCGGTGCGAATCCCAGCCAGCCCGTGTGCCTTGGAAAGCGTCCTGAGCACCACAATATTCTTATCCGAACGAACGTAATCCAAGGCATGGGAATATTCCACTCCACGCAGAGTCGCAAAGTGCTGCGCATAATCGTAGTAGGCCTCATCGAGCAGCACGATCACATGCGGGGGCACGTCCTTCAGGAACTGGTCGACGCGCGCCGCCTCCAATAGCGTTCCGGTGGGGTTATTGGGATTCGCGAGAAACACGAGGCGAGTGTCTTCATCGATCGCGGCCCGGACCGCCGCCAGATCATATCCTCCGTCCCGCAGCGGAGTTTCCACCAGCGTTGCCCCCGTAGCACGCACGGCCATCGGATAGACGATGAATGAGCACGCGCTCGTCACCGCCTTCAATCCCGGTCGGAGCAAGGCGCGGGCCATCGACGCGAGCAGGGCAGTGGTCCCGTTTGAAATCAGAAAATGCTCAGCAGGAAGGCCGTGAACCTGTGCTAGCTTGCGGCGAAGGGCGACGGCGCCGTCATCCGGGTAGAAGTGGCTACCTTCGAGAGCCTCGCGCATGGCGGCAACTGCCCTGGGTGAAGGACCGTAAGGACTCTCATTCGCATTGAGCTCCAGAAGTTCGGTATCGGTTTGATGGCGAGTGGCAGGAACCGCGCGAGCGTGCGGGCCGAGCAAGCGTACCGGATCGGTGACGAGATCGAAGAACCGGCCCATGGGCTCAGGAGGCGGCTCTGCGCGGCTTCGGTGTGGTGGGAGCCGCCTGCCCCGACGCAGTCCGCAGCCGGTCGACTTCCTGCATGGTGAGTGGACGAAACTTGCCAGGAGGAACGTCGAGCGCCAGCGGCCCGTATTTCACGCGCTTGATTTTCTCTACGTGATGCCCGACTTCCTCGAACATGCGCCGGATCTGGCGGTTCCGTCCCTCGATCAGCGTGATTTCGTACCACGGGTTGGCCGACTCCTTGACAATGCGAATCTTCGCCGGCGATGTCCGAACGCGTTTGCCATCGTCGGTCGCGATCGAGAGTCCGCCGCGCAGTTTCGCAATCGCTTCTTCGCTCGGCTTGCCGCTGACCTTGACCACGTAGGTCTTGGGAACATGCGACGCTGCTTTCATCAGGCGATGTGCAAGCGTCCCGTCATTCGTCATCAGGACCAGGCCCTCGCTGGCATAGTCGAGTCGTCCCACGGGATAAACCCGGCTGCCCACGCCGCGAATCAGGCTCATCACCGTAGGCCGTTTCTCGGGATCGCTCACTGTCGTTACGAAGCCCTTTGGCTTGTTCAAAAGCAAGTAGACGTGACGCTGCGCTCCCTGCAGCAGCTTGCCGTTCACGCGGATGTGATCTTTTTCCGGATCGGCTTTCGATCCCAGTTCAGTGACCGGCTGACCATTGACGAGAACGTGCCCCGCTGAGATCAGTTCCTCCGCCTTCCGGCGGGAAGCGATTCCGGCAGCGGCGATGATTTTCTGCAAACGTTCGGCAGGCAAGCAGGCTCCAGTGAAGCGTGAACGACCTCTATCGATCGAACTACTCGTGCGGTTCCCCGGCGTGGGTTTCCACCGCCGATTCCTCGGTCGTCTCTTCGGGGACCACTGCCTCGGGATCATTATTGGCGTTGGAGTCGGACGCCCCGGGTGCCGTCCCTCCGCTGTCCGCCGGCAACAGATCGCTTTGGAATGATTCCGAGACCAGTTTCTCGAACTCCTCCATGCTGGGCAGCTCATTTACATCTTTTAGCCCAAATCGCATCAGGAATTCCTTCGTGGTCTTATAAAGGATCGGTCGCCCGATCACGGCCTTGCGCCCGGCCGTCGTAATCAGCTTGCGGTCGAGCAGGGTCGCGATCACACCGCCGGAGTCGACGCCGCGAATCTCGCTGATCTCGGGAACGGTCGCGGGCTGCTTGTAGGCAATCACCGCGAGCGTCTCCAAGGCCGGCAGTGACAGGCGAATCGGCGGCTTCAGGCTCTTCGCGAACGCCCGCACCATGTCATGCTGTTCCGCCTTGGTCGACATCCGGTACCCGCCGGCCACTTGGCGGATTTCGATGCCATGCTCCGCCGCGCTGTACTCCGCAACCAGTTCTTCCAGCGCAGCCCGGACGCGTGACTTCACCTCGGCGTCGTCCATGGCACCGTGCTCCGCGACCACGGACTCCTTCACCAACTGGACCATCTGTTCCAGCGTAACCGGAGTTTCCGCGGCATAAACGATTGCTTCGAGTTTGGCTTTAAGATTCATGCTGAAAATCGACCCCGAGGCGCAATTCCGATTCGTACCGATCTTGGCATTCGCTAACGACTAACGACCAAGAGCTGATGGCTGCATCTTCATTTCCAATCGTCCCGCACCGCCGCTTGCTCGTTCATGATGGCGTCGAAGCCCACGTGCTTGCGGACTAGAATCTCTCCAAACAGCCGCTCCTGGCGCAGCTGGATCGCCTGCAACCGCACTAGTTCGAGCATCGCGAGAAACATGCAGACCAGCGCGGCCCGCGAATCGATGTTCCGCAGCAGCTGCTTAAGGCGAATCGGTTTGTCTTCGAGCGACAGCCGCCGTCGCAGGTAATCGATCATCTGCCCCACCGTGATGGTCTCTTCGTCTACCTCGAGGATAGGGCGGGTCCGAGCGCGATCGAGAATCTGCTGGAAGGTTTTGACCAGGTCGATCACGTCCGCGGCAAGTTCTGGCTCGGTGCCCTCGGCGTCTTTGAACTCTTTCAACGCCGGGTTCGACCAGATGGCATCTTCAATCTGCTGCTTCTGCAGGAGCATCTGCGCCGCCGACTTAAACTTCTCATGCTCGAGCAGGCGATTGACCAGTTCCCCGCGCGGATCGTCAACCGCCTCAGCCGGAGCCAGCGGGTCGCGCGGCAGCAGCATCTTCGACTTGATGTGGATGAGCACGGCCGCCATGTAGATGAACTCGGCCGCCACGTTCACATCGAGTTCGCGCATGCGCTCGACGTAGGTCAGGTATTGCGCGGTGATGCGCGCAATCGGAATGTCGTAGATGTCGATGTCCTGTTTGCGGATCAGGTCGAGCAGCAGGTCAAGCGGGCCTTCGTAAACATCGCTGACCGCGACCGCAAAAGGGAAGTCGTTCGCTTCTTTCTTCGTGCCGGTCTTGTCGCCCGTGGAGGTCGGGGGTACAGCGGAGGGAGCCGCCATCTCTGCCGGAAGCAGCACGCCCGAGATTGCTTTTACTTCTTCACTCATTCGAAAATCGCTTCGCTACTTGGCTCCGTCGGGCTTCCGCGGGGGCTCGTACTCCAGCGACATCCCCATGGAGGCGCGAACGTCTTTCATCGTGGCATCCGCCACCTTGCCTGCGGCCGCCGAGCCAGCCTCCAGAATATCCCAGGCGAGCTGTGGATTGTCCTCGTATTTTTTCCGGCGTTCCTGCATCGGCTGCAGCACCTGAACCAGTGCATCGGCCACCCAGCCCTTGCACTCGATGCAGCCGATTCCGGCCGAACGGCAACCCTCGTTCACCTTGGCCATGGTTTCTTTGCTGCTGAAGATCTTGTGCAGGTCGCCCACCGGACAAACGTCGGGGTTCCCAGGATCGCTGCGCCGGATCCGCGCCGGGTCGGTCACCATCGTTTTCAACTTCTGCCGCACCACAGGTTCCGGATCGGTGAGCATGATGGTGTTGCCGTAGGACTTCGACATTTTGCGGCCATCGGTCCCCGGCAGCTTGGCGGCGGGTGTAAGCAGAGGCTGCGGCTCGGGCAAGATCGGCGCCGTCTTGCCGTAAAACTGGTTGAAGCGCCGGGCAATCTCGCGCGTCAGTTCCACGTGCGGTACCTGGTCTTCTCCGACCGGGACGAAGTCGCCCTTGTAGATCAGAATGTCGGCCGCCTGCAGCACCGGGTAACCAAGAAATCCATACGTTCCCAGATCTTTTTCCGCGATGTTCTCGCGCTGCTCCTTATACGTCGGCACGCGCTCCAACCAGCCCA
>Ga0075030_100002548_pt1 | contig 16535 bp, 10 predicted proteins | sample LitLauG_LLR_2012_FD_71393 | JGI IMG/M metagenome (GOLD analysis project Ga0075030, IMG submission 71393) | Freshwater sediment microbial communities from Pennsylvania, USA - Little Laurel Run_MetaG_LLR_2012 | ecosystem: Environmental > Aquatic > Freshwater > Creek > Sediment | place: USA... | reverse complement strand
GAATTCGCCGCCGTCCATGCGGATGACTTCTCCGTTGATGTAACCAGAGCCGTCGCTCACCAGGAACGCTGCGAGGTTGGCTAGCTCTTCGATAGAGCCAAAGCGGTGAAGCGGGTTGCGATCGAGCGCGACGGCTTCGAGCCCGGGATGGGGCAACACGCGCGAGAAGGCTCCCTGCGTGGGGATCGGGCCGGGGGCGATGGCGTTCATGCGAATGCCGCGATTGCCCCATTCCACGGCCAGACTGCGCATCAAGGCTTCGACTCCAGCTTTGGAGACGGCGGAGGGAACGACATAAGCCGAGCCAACCGGCGCGTAGGTGGCGGAGATGCTGAGCACGGTACCGGGGTGTTTTGCTGCAAGCCAGCGGCGGCCGCAGGCCATGGTGCAGTACAGCGTGCCCATCAGCACGATGCTGATCACCGACTCCCAAGCGCGTGGGGAAAGCTCTTCGGTGCGGGCGATGAAATTACCGGCCGCATTGTTGACGAGGATGTCGAGTGCGCCTTCCTTCCAGATCGACTCGATCATCTGCTCGACGGCCTCGAGGTTGCGGACGTCGCAGGGGAGACCGTGAATCGGGCCTTTGGTCTTCAGTTCGTCCGCGGTGCCTTTTAACACTTCTTTGCGTCGGCCGCAGATGTAGACGGTGGCCCCGAGTTCGAGGAAGCGAGTGGCCATACCTTTGCCGAGGCCGGTGCCACCACCGGTAATGAGGATACGTTTGGATTGGAGAAGGTCTTTATTGAACATGGGAGCTTTTCAATTCAGGTTGTACCAGCGAACGGCCCTTGTTGTCATGCTGAGCGGAACAGATGGGAGCGCGAAGCGATCCCATCGGCGAAGTCGAAGCAGCCCTATAATTACGACGAATAGCGGGCTATGGCGCAGGCAGCATTGCCGCAGGTAGAGATGCTTCGACTGCGCGAGAACGTTCGCTGCGCTCTCGTTCTCACTACGCTCAGCATGACAATTCCTCTTTTTTTCGGTCACCAATCGCACGCCACCCGAAAGCCGTAGTCGGCATACTGGAATTCCGGCGGAATGCTGGAGCGGGCGGAGCAGCGTGCAACCTTGATGTGATGGCGCCAGGAGCCTCCGCGGGAGGCTTTGCGCGGTGGCTTGAGCGGGCTGTGTTCCGGGCCTTGCGGGTTGCGTTCGGGCGAGATCGCGTAGTAATTCGCGTCGTACCAGTCGCAGCACCACTCGTGGACGTTGTCCCCGATGTCGTAGAGTCCGAAAACATTTGGGGCGTATTGCGCGACTGGCTCGGGGCCGGTTTGCCATCGCGTGGCATAGTTCGGAAGCGATTGCGGAGGTTCGTCGCCCCAGGGGAATAGCTTCTGCTCGAGACCGCCCCGGGCGGCGCACTCCCACTCGGCCTCGGTCGGGAGACGGAAGTGGCGGCCGGTCTGGAGACTCAGCCATTCGCAATAACGGACGGCTTCGTGCCATGAAACTCCTGCTACGGGTTGCTGCGGGTGATTGAAGTTGGCATCGCGCCAGAAGGGCGGGGGAGTCGTTCCGGTCGAGATCAAAAATCGGCCGTACTGTTCGTTTGTAACCTGCGTGGCCGCAAGCAGGAATGCGTCGATCCACACGCGGTGGATCGGGCGTTCGCAATCCTGCCCGGTCGCAGAACCCATCAGGAACCAGGATCCCGGAATTTGGACAAGTGCCGGTTCCCTCGAGGACGTATCGATCGTCCGCGGGGTGACCGGGGATTGAGCAGAAATCGTCATGACTTTGCTGCGTTCGGAGTTCAGGGATAAAGTTTACCAGCGCTGGCGAGGAGGTTTGCCATGGCAGAGAAGAAGTTTAGATTCCGGGCCAAGATCGAGGGGAAAGAGGCGGGAATGGTGTCGACGATTACTCCGCCGTTTGATGTGCAGGAGACGTTCGGGACTAAGGCTCGCGTGCCGGTGAAGGGCACGATCAACCGGTATCCGTTTCGCTCGTCGCTGATGCCCATGGGCGGCTGCCACATGATGCCCGTCAACAAAGCGTTGTGTGAGAGTTCGAGGACCAAGCCCGGCGACATCGTCGATGTGGTCATGGAACGTGATGTGGAAGAGCGAAGCGTGGAGGCACCTCCTGAATTGGCAAAGGAGTTGAAGAGGAGCAAGAAAGCGCGGGCGCGGTGGGACTCGCTGGCATTTACGCATAGGAAGGAGATGGCGACTGCGATCAGCGGCGCGAAGCAGGAGGAGACACGGAAGCGGAGGTTGGCAAAAGTAATGCAGGTTTTGGAAACGGGCGCGAAGTGGACGGGGTAATTAGTTGCAGAGGGGGCATAGTTCCGGCGTATTGCGGACACGCTAGTCAAAAATCCCCACTCTGTCTCGCAAAAAACGGCGGGACAAGAATGGCGCCCTCTGGATTTCATTCTTATGGAAATGAATCTTGTCGAAGTTATCTTGCGATTTGGATGGTCAGGATCATACCCGGCCTCAGCACGGCGACGTTGCGGTTGTCGCGCTTCAGGGCGGTTACTGTCGTCTTGTAGAGGTTGGCGATCGAGTAGAGGGTTTCGCCGGACTTTACTTTGTGGTGGACCACCGCGGTTTCGGTCCTGGTAGTCTTCAGGCGCTCGATTTCGGCGGACTTGGTGGCTGGAGGCTTGGTGGTGGCAGTTTCCGTCTTCTTTGTTTTTGAGTGCGCGGAGGCCGTTTCGCTGTCATGCGTGCTGGGCGAGATTGGCAGGTGCAGGGCTAACACGTGCCGCCCGGCGAGGCTGTTGCCGCGAATGCCGTTCCAGCGGCGGAGTTGCTGCGCCGAGACCCCGAAGTCTTCGGCGACGCTCTCGACCGTGTCTCCTTTGTGAACTTTGTAGCGCGTGATGTGCCGGGCGTAGGTTGCGATGTCACTCGGATGCTTGCCAGGGGCAACGGGGATGATGAGTTTGGCGTCGGTTTCGAGTTCGGGGCCGTCGAGGTGATTGGCTTCTTCGATCTGCTTGGCGGTCGTGTGATAGATGCGGGCTAGGGCCATGATTGTGTCGCCGGAATGAACCGTGTGATAACGCCACCACAGGCGCTTGTCGGGCGGAATCGCGGCGATAGCGGTTTCGTACTGATCCTTGGTTCCGGCGGGAATGTGGAGCTGGAACGACCCGGTGCGCGGCGTACTCAGCCGGAGCAGGCTCGGATTCAGGTCTTGTAATTCGTCGGCCGTCACGCCGATGCAATCGGCCACGAGGCGAAGGTCGACCGGATAGTCGAGCGTGACCATGTCGGATTCGTCCGGCTTTTCCATCACCACGCTGTCCAGCCCATACTGCGACGGGTTCTTGGTCATGATGATCTCGGCCAGAATGATAGGGACGTAATTCTTGGTCTCCCTGGGCAGGACATTGCGGTTGTAGAGCTCCCAGAAGTCGGCGTATCCGGTACGCTTGACTGCGGCCTGCACCGTACCGGGGCCGGAATTGTAGGCGGCCATGGCGAGATACCAATCGCCGAACTGGTTATAGAGATCTTTCAGATGACGGGCGGCGGCGCGGGTGGACTTTTCGGGATCCTGGCGGTCGTCCACATACATGTTGTGGTGGAGGCCGTATCCGAGGCCACGGCCAGCCATGAACTGCCAGATGCCGCGGGCGCCGACGCGGGACATCGCGTGCGGAAGAAATCCAGACTCGGCCTGCGCGAGATAGATCAGATCCTGCGGGACGCCTTCCTTTCTGAGCGTCGACACCATCATGTCGTGGTAGCGGCCTGACCGGGCGTAGGCGCGCTCGAAGAGGCCGCGGCCGCGACTGGGGCTGGAGAAGTAGGCAATGTAGCCGGCGACCTGGTCGGTCATCATCAGCGGCAGGTCGGATTTGGTCCTCTTCAGTTCAGCTTCGGCCTTGGCCTTCGTACTGGCATCGGCAGAAGGGGCAATTTCATTGGTCGTGTCGATGGGCGCGGGTTCGGACTTCTGCTGCGGCTCCTGCGAAGCGTCAGCTTCCTGCGCGGTGCCGCCGGGATACAGTTCGTTGACCCCCTGGACGACGCGGTCGAATTCCTTTTGCAGCCGTTCGTCGGAGCGGATGTCGAAATTGCTGCTCAGCAGTGCGTTGAGCGCGTTGTCGAAATTGTGCTTGGCGTCGTCGGTTTTGCCGGCGCGGTAATTCTCCAAGCCTGCCTGATATTCACTCTCGGCCTTGGCAATGAGATCAGTAACAGGATCCGAGGCAGGAGGCGCCGGAGCCGGGACGGCTTCTTCGGCGGCCGGTTTCTGAGCGGAAGCAGCTTCCGGTTTCGTCTCCGCGGGAGCTTGAGCTGGCTCGACCGCGGCTTGCGCAGCGGGTGCGGGAGTTGGCTTTAGCGCCGGAGCCGTCGCCGGCGGTACCAGTGTGGCGGGCTTCTGGGCTGACTGGCAGGCAGAAAGCGCCAGAATCAGAGACGCGAGCCCGACGGTCCGGAGGTAGAGGTTGACGAATCGCATGATGCGGGTATGGATGCGGTGGGCTCTCCGAGTGTTAAAGTCCGGTGAATTCTACCAAAAATCGTACCTGCGGGCAGCGCCAGGGTCAATCGCCGGAAAGGAACAAAGGTGGTTACTTAAGGGACCGGTAGGGACAGTTACTCGAGCGAGGTGGGGACGTCGAGCCTCGGACCTTAGACTCACAGATGGAAATGCCGGTGGGGCTCGACAGGGTCATTGCGTTCCAGCAAGCTCGCTCGTCTAGTTCGGCCTGCAGCAAACCACCGGCGGAGTTTTCTAGCTGTTCTGGTCACGAGGCACCTCTGGCATCTGAGCCGAAAATCTCAGAAACCTCTTTGACTTTCGCTTCCGCGCATCCCTAACATTCTCTGCGGAAGGTAAAACCATGCGAACAACGACACTCAGCAGGATCAGCGGCCCGATGTTGATCGGTCTTGCCGGCATCAGTTTGTGCGCCGGTTTTTTGTCGTCCCAAAACTCGCCGGACGATCGGCAGATCACCGATCCCAAATCGGTGGTCTCCGCTTCGAACCCGGCTGCTGGGCCGGTGCCGATTCCGCAGCTGTATTACACGCGGAGGACACATGACGCGGCGTGGTCTCCCGATGGCCGCGAAGTCGTGTTCACGACCAATCTCACGGGACGGGAGAATCTGTGGAAGGTTTCGGCCGCGGGAGGATTTCCGATTCAGCTTTTGCAGTTAGACGATCGGCAAACAGGCGCGGTCTGGTCGCCGGATGGAAGGTGGATTGTCTTTGAGCAGGACTTCGGTGGAGGTGAACTGTATGACTTGTTTGCGGTCTCAAGCGACGGCGCCGAGGTCGTGAATCTCACCAACACGCCTGAGATTTCGGAGAGCGGCGCGCATTGGTCTCCCGATGGCAGCCTGCTGGCACTTTCTTACCGGCCCAAGACTTCATCGAACGTCGACATTGCGCTGCTCGACTGGCAGACAAAGAAAGTTCGCAAGCTTACGAACGAGCAAGCCAAGGACCGCGAATGGTATGGAGCGATCTGGAGTGCAGATGGGAAGACCATCTACGCCGACCGCGCCAATGTCGGCTTCACCGACTCTGATGTTTATCGCGTTGACGTGGCTACCGGCAAGCTGGAGAATCTCACTCCCCACCAGGGCGACGTCTTGAACACCGTATCGTCCTTGTCTCCCGACGGCAAAACTCTGCTGATCACTTCGAACGAAAAAGGTGGATATGACAACGTCGCATTATTGGATGTGGACAGTAAGCAGCGAACCTGGGTCACCGAGCTGAAGTGGGAGGCGAGCGCCGGAGAGTTCTCTTCTGATGGCAAGAGTTTCACTTACACCGTGAACGCCGACGGCCGCACCGACATTTACTTAGTGGGTCGCAACTCGGGCCGGGCTACGTTGCTGCGATTTGCCCCAGGCATCACAGTTCCCGCGGGAAATCCGCTGGCCTACTCACCCTCGGGCGATCGCCTGCTGATTTCGCACCAGAGTTCGACCGAGCCCGCTGACCTGTGGGTCTATGACATGGCGGATCACACATCACGGCAGTTAACATTTTCGGCGCCCGGCAGCTTGAACGCCTCACGCCTGCCGGCGTCGCAGTTGGTGCACTACAAGACCTTTGATGGAAGAACCATCAGCGCGTTTCTTTGGGTGCCGTTCAATCTCAAACGTGACGGAACCAACCCCGGGATCGTGCTTCCGCACGGCGGTCCCACGGGGCAGACGGTAGACAGTTTCAACAAGTCCGCTGCGGCTCTGGCGTCGCGCGGCTACGTTTGCATTGCGCCCAACGTTCGCGGCTCGACTGGCTACGGCATGGAATTTCAGCGGGCGAATTACAAAGATCTCGGCGGCGGCGATCTGCAGGACGAAGTCTATGGCGCGCACTTCCTTGCTGCCACCGGCTATGTCGATCCGGCGAAGATCGGCATTACCGGCGGCTCTTATGGCGGATACATGGCCATGATCGCTATTGGTCGAACGCCCGAGGTGTGGGCGGCGTCCGTCGAACTTTTTGGCATCACTGATTGGCTCACGGAGCAGGAGCACGAAGAACCTGCGCTTCAGCAATATGATCAGTCGATCCTGGGAGATCCGGTCAAGGATCGCAAGTCTTATGAAGATGCCTCGCCCATCAAGTATTTCAAGGATGCCAAAGCTCCTCTGCTGATCCTGCAAGGAGCGAACGACATTCGCGACCCCAAAGAGGAGGCCGAGCAAGCGGAAACGATTCTGAAGAAGGAAGGCAAGATCGTGGACGCACACTACTATCCCGACGAAGGCCACGGCTTCGCCAAGCGCGAGAATCAGATTGACGCCATGAAGAGAACGGTCGACTGGTTTGATCGGTATCTGAAGAACAAACAGATGGGTTCCGGGGAACCGAGGCCGGGCCAATCTCAATGATTGTGTACAGCCAAGAGTTTTGAACGTTCCAATGTTTTCGGTTGCCGCCGCAATCAGTCGATAGGAATCAAAACCCAGTCGCAGGGTCATGTCCCGCCAAACGACGGTGGGACAAGGATGGGGCGCCCAGTTGCGAATCACACGCGCCAGTAGTCCGGCCGCCAGTTCTGGATCGCCTTCTTGATGTCCTTGCGCTTCAGCTTTTCGTTGAGCGCCCGCTCGACGAGTTTGGGGACTTCTGCGTCGGAAGCAAAGCGCAGGCCGATGAGTTGGTCCTCGCTGAGTTCGGGGATGCGCGAGCGCAGAGGTTCGCTGAGCAGCTGCGTCAGGCGCAGGCGTTCTTCCAGGCGAATGATGCGGTCTTGCACCTTGAGCGAATAGAGACGGACCTTGAGCACCAGCGTAATCATTGCGACCGCCAACACGATCAGCAGGAACGAGTGAATGTTGTCGCGCATGCCGCTTTCGCGCAGGTGATAGAAGAAGTGAATCAGCGTCAAGACCAGGGCGAGAATGAAAACCGGGCCCAGGAAGAAATGAAATGGTGGATCGAGACGCGTGTGGTTGGCGTAGGTCTGTGGAGTTTTCTCGGACACAGGAGCCTCCTAGGGTAAGGAAGGTGCCAGTGTAGCAGAGGGGGAGTAGCGCCGGCGTCTCGCCGGCTGTCCTGAGGGCGTCCCGCCCGCGGCGTGGAGGGCGTTACTGCGTTCGTCTGGAGGCCATCGCTTTAAAAAGTGGCGTGGCTCGGCGGGGTCCAGGTTTCAACGATGAGTGGGCGATGATTTTTCGGAAGACCTGCCCCATCAACCGTCCGGAATCGGACGTCAACTGGCGTTTCAGTTTCCACCACCGATTTCTGTCTCATTTACTGAGCGCTGAGTTCGATGGTGCGGGGCTTGTTCCCATCAGATATTGATCGAACCAGGCGATGGTGCGACGGATGGAGTCAATTTGGTTCTCCCGCTTCACGAAGCCATGACCTTCATCCGGGTAATAGTGCACATCCACGACCCGGCCTTCTTTCTTGAGGATGTCGACAACCTGTTGCGCCTCCTCTTTCGGCACGCGCGGATCATTGTCGCCCTGCAGCACGAGCAAAGGCGCCTTCTCGCTGCGAATGTAAGTGATCGGCGAGTCTTCCTCATAAACTTTGCGGTTCTGTTCAGGATCGCCTAAAAGCGCCTTCAGGTATTCGTTCAACGAGGGGTCGGAACTCTTCAGCATCGAAGACCAGTTGATGATCCCGTACTCGTCGACCGCCGCCGCCCAGACATCGGGCGTCCTGCCGATGGCCATCAGCGTCATGAAGCCGCCGTAAGAGCCGCCGTAGATGCCGACTTTTTTGGCATCGACAAAACCTGTGGCTTTGAGGAAGTCGACGCCGGCAATCTCGTCTTTGAGATCGCCGCCGCCTAAGTCCTGAAAGTTGGCCTTTTGGAAATCCAGGCCATACCCTGTGGACCCGCGCGGGTTCGGAGCGATGCAGATGTATCCGCGCGAGGCCAGCGCCGCCACATCGGTGTTCCAGTAGTCGACCATCTGGCCGGTGGGTCCACCGTGCGGCAGTACGATCGCGGGATTGCTTCCGTCACGCTTCAGATTAAACGGAACCCAAAGCAACGCGGTGATGATCTTTCCGTCGAAACTCTTGTAGTGGACAATCTGGGAGGTCGGCAGCGGCGTCGCACGCAAGCTGGCAATCGCGGTAAACGTCAGTTGGTCGGCGTGGCGGGTGCGGAGATTGTAGACCCAAAGGTCGCCGGGCTGATTGGAGGCCTCGTGGGAAACGATCACGCGGTCGCTCTGCGGCGCAAACTCGTTGGGATTGCCGGAGAAAGCGTTCAAGCCATGCGGCAGATCTATCTTGTCCGCATGGTTGGTTGATCGATCGACGATATATGAGTCGATCACCCCGTCTTCATTGACGACATAGCTGAAACGCTTGCCGTCGGGCGAAAAATTCCCGGCGTAAGTTTCCCATTTCAGGTCGGTGACCCCGGTGACTTTTTTGGTGGCGACGTCGAGTAGAGCGACGTTCATGTAACCGCCCTTCGCATCCGAACTGAGCAACAACGTCTTGTCGTCGGGCGATAGCGATGCGCCGAGATAACGAATCGTGCCCTGATGGGCGGTGAGATTCTCCATCTTTCCGGTCGCCACATCAATGCGGTAGATGTCCGCGTCGGTGAAGGGAGGATTCACGCGGCCGGCATAAATGGTCTTATCGTCGCTGCTCCACGCCACCACGGTCCAGGAGTAACCGGGTTGCTGTTCATGGATCAGCGGATGAACCTTGCGGGTGCTCCAGTCGAGCAGAGCAATGTCATATTGCGAACCATCCTTCGGCTTATAGCCGAGAGCGATGGCCTTGCCATCGTGGGACCAATGCGGATTCTCCTCGCGAATCGCAGGCGTGTTCGTCAGGTTGACGATCTGGCCACCGTCGCTCGGGACAGCGTAGAGATCCCATAGTTCATCTCCAGCGTGGTCCTGCTGGTAGACAATCCATTTGCCGTCGGGCGACCAGGTAGCGTTGTACTGCCGCTCGTCAGACTGGGTGAGTTGAATCGGCCACCCGCCGGAAGCGTTCACCTTCCACAGATTGAAGCGGCCGGCAATGTCACTGGTGAATACGATTTGCTTCCCGTCAGGCGACCAGGCGGCGCCAAATACACTTTTCGTGTAGTAAAGGTCGTCGATAGGCGCAGGCCGGGCGCCTGAGTTTGGCGCCGAGACCACCGACTTAGGATCAGTAAGGGGCCGGTCATCAGGTCCCGTGGAAGCTGCCAAGCTGGTACACAGGCTGCAGCAAATGACAACCAGCGGCGCTAACAATTGGCGAATTCGCATACCAACCTCCTCTCAACCAGGCCCTAACACTGAACTCAGGCAAGCTGTCGGTGTGGTAGTGCAGGACGAGAAATGGGATGTGCGCTTATTGGCGCAACTGATATATCACGGATTTTCTGATCTGGAAAGGCCGGTGTGGCTTAGGACTGTGGATGTTAACTGGCATAGAAACTTACAGATGAGAAATCCGAGAAAAAACATTCGAGATAGAGATGTGCCACTCGCCTGAAACCAGCCTGTCAGATGCCGGCATACCAGGCATAGCCTCCTTCTGGAGCTGCGGAGCCTAACCCCTTGCCGAATTTTTTGAGACTGTCGGTGACCGTCAGGTGGGTGATGAATTTCACGCTCTTGTAGCCGACCTGGCGGGGAACCCGCAGGCGAAGCGGTCCGCCGTGGCCGACTGGGATGTCATCGCCATTCATCCCATAAGCGAGAAAAGTCTGTGGATGCAAGGCATCGGCCATATCGATGCTTTCCCACCACTCGGGATCGATCGAGAAGTAGACAACGTATCGGGCTTGCGGGTGAACTTCCACGGCTTGCAGGATTTGGGAGAGAGGCACACCGATCCACTCGGCGATGTACGACCAGCCCTCTTCGCACTGCAGCATCGTGATCTGGCTATGAGACGGGTAGCTCTTGAGCTGGGCAAGCGAAAACGAGGCTGGCCGGGCGACCATGCCGTTGACGGAGAGCCGCCAATCAACAAACCCACTGGCCTGAAGGCTTTTGAACGCTTCACTCAGTGGCGCGATTTCGTTGGCGAATGGAGGCTTCGAGATCTGGCTCCGAGAAAATTCCCGAGCTAACGAGTGGCGCGTGAGCAGACGCTGTGAAGCATAGGTCAGGGTTTCGCCGAGGCCATAGATTCCGCCATGATCGGGCGGGATGAGTCCATACTTTTGCGCCAGGCGCGCGGCCACGCCCAGGCCCGCTACGCCCGCTGTGGCCGCGATTCCGGTTGTAATCAGTTTGCGGCGTGAGAGATGGCTCATGTGCTCTCCTTAGATGTAGCGGCCCGGCCTGTGATCATCGCTCGCATGCGGCTCCTGAATCCGGCAAGCCAAACCATCCCGACGTGGACCAGCAGGAAGAGCACGAGCGCCAGGGTGACAAAGAAGTGAAGCGTGCGCGCCGATTGCTGGCCACCCAGTACATTGACAGCCGCGGGAACCGCGGAAACAAAGGCGGGAGACATCGCCAGGCCGGTCCAGATGACGAATGGAAAAAGAACGAAGATGACGAACAGGTAGCTGAGGCGCTGCAGCACATTATACGTCCATGCTTCGTCGGCGCTCGGCCGCCCAAAGCGCAAATGGCTCGCGATCGACGACGAGAACGCCCGCCACGACAGATCGGCTCCATCCGGTAGCAAGGTTTTCCGAAAATGCCCCGCAGCTACGCCGAAGATGATGTACAGCAAGCCGGTGAATACCAGCACCCAGGCCGTCTGAAAGTGGAGATACCGGCTCCAGCCGTTCTGGTCCGGCAGCACGTAGCCGTAGCCGCTCGGCACCAAATTCCTGGAGGCCGGGATCGGCAATTTGAACAACACCGGAGTCAAGTTGTTGCCGGTTTCGCCCCAATAGAAACGCGGGTGAGAGATCACAATTTCAATTCCGCTGACGAGCAGGGCAAAAAAGCACAGGGTGGTGATCCAGTGTGTGACGCGGACCAAGGCAGAATGCCGCGAAGGAACCGTCGTGGTTGGGACGGCCGAGACAGAACTCGGAATGCAAGCGGAATCCCCCACGCGGGAATGGTACCACTTGGCGCGCACCTTGGGCACACTGGGAATGCGGGGAGGACAGTTCGACCGGCGGCCTTGAAAATCCTTGCCCCATTTGCGGTAATCTTCCCAGGGGACTTGTCTGCCCGTCGCCAATCCGAGGAGCCAATTATGAAGAAACCGCTTTTTGCCACGCTCACGCTGGTCACGATTTTCTCGCCAATCGTTTTCCATGCCCAGCAGCCGCCCATCATCGACCGCAAACTGTTCTTCGGCGAGATCGAGATCGCCGGCGCGCAGATATCGCCGGACGGCCAGTATCTCTCCTTCCTCAAGCCCTACAAGGGTACGCGCAACATCTGGGTGAAGAAGGCGAGCGAGCCGTTCAGCGCAGCACGGCCCATGAGCGCGGAGGCCACGCGGCCCATCCGCATCTACTTCTGGAGCCGGGATTCGAAGTACATCCTCTACTCGCAGGATGCGGGCGGCGATGAGAACTTCAACGTCTACGCAATCGACCCGACCCTGGCAGCGGACCCCAAGATCGGAGTTCCTCCCACCCGCGCGCTCACCAACCTGAAGGGCGTGCGCACCGAGATCTTCGCCGCGCCCAAGGCCAAGCCGGACATTCTTTACATCGGCCTCAACGACCGCGACCCGCGGTGGCATGACCTCTATGAGCTGCGAATCTCCACCGGCGAAAAGACGCTGCTGCGCAAGAACACCGAGCGGATCGCCGGATGGGACTTCGATCACGACGGCAATCTGCGCCTGGCGGAGCGGACTAGTCCGGCCGGCGATAACGAGATTCTGCGCGTCGATCCCGACGGCTTCAAGCTGATCTACACTTGCACGGTGCTGGAAGAATGCGGTGTTGTGAACTTCGACGCTGCCAACAAACAGGTCTACTTGGTTTCCAATAAGGGTTCGCTGGACCTGAGCGAACTGGAACTGATGGATCCTGCCACCGGCGCAACCACCACGGTCGAGAGCGATCCGGAGAAGCGCGTCGATTTCGGCAGCATGCAGATGTCGGATGTCGACTACCACATCTTCTTTATCCGCTACGAGGACGACCGCTATCGGGTGTACTTCCAAGACAAGGCCTTCGAGCAGGAGTATCGCTGGCTGCAGTCGAAGCTGTCCGGCAAGGAGATCGGATTCGGCGCTCGGTCGAAGGACGAGAACATCTGGATTGTGAGCGCCTACAGCGACACCGAGCCCGGCGAGACCTATATCTGGGATCGCAAGGCGAAAACGCTCACGCTGCAATACCGCATCCGCGAAGAGCTGCCGCGCGCATCGCTCTCCCCGCGCAATCCCTACCACTTTAAATCGTCCGACGGGCTGGAGATTTCAGCCTATCTGACGCTGCCCAAAGGCCTGCCCACCAAGAACCTGCCGCTGGTGGTCTTCCCGCACGGGGGCCCGTGGGCGCGCGACTCTTACGGATACGACACCTTCGCCCAGTTCCTGTCGAACCGCGGCTATGCCGTGCTGCAGCCGAACTTCCGCGGTTCTACGGGGTACGGGAAGAAGTTTCTCAACGCCGGCAATGGCGAATGGGGCCGCAAGATGCAGGACGACCTCACTTGGGGCGTGAAGGCACTGGTAGCTGACAGCACGGTGGAAGCAAAACGCGCCGGCATCGCGGGCGGTTCCTATGGCGGCTACGCTACGCTGGCCGGAGTGGCGTTCACCCCTGACCTCTACGCGGCCGCGGTGGCGATCGTGGCGCCGTCGAACCTGATTACGCTGCTCGACGCGATTCCGCCTTATTGGGAGGCCGGACGCAAGCAGATGTATGCGCGCATGGCCGACCCCACCACGCCGGAGGGCAAGGCGCTGCTGGTGGCCGAATCGCCGCTCACCCAGGCCAAGGCCATCGTAACGCCTCTCATGGTGGTGCAGGGCAAGAACGATCCGCGCGTAAACATCCGAGAGAGCAACCAGATCGTGGCCGCAGTGCGCGACAACGGCAAACCCATCGAGTACTTGGTCGCCCCCGACGAGGGCCACGGCTTTGCCCGCCCCATCAACAACCTGGCCATGGTCACCGCGATGGAGGGGTTCCTGGTGAAGTACCTCGGCGGACGGGCGCAGACCGACATTCCCGCCGATGTCGAAGCCAAGCTCAAGGAGATCACGGTCGATCCGAGGACCGTAAGCGGCGCTGTGACGTTGAAGGGAGCGTTGGCTGAACCAGCAAAGTAGAGCTTGCCTCGCTCTCGGCATCTCACAAAAGCCGGGTGCCCTAGGTCTCGACCTTGAGGGCTGGGAGAGCACGCCCAGGCCTCTTGGAAACTGGACACCGCTCTGGGCTAAATAGCCGATGCGCTCATCGAACATTCCGAGCCAACCTGCCAACCCGGAGGCATTACTACTTCCGAGCAGGGAACGGCGTTTGAGCCGTCAATGATGACAGGGAACAAACAACTTACGCGTTTGTTTCCTGGATCACGGATTGTTCGGCAAACCGGACAGAATCAACTTTCATTCTCGCCAGCAGGGAACCGGTGTAAACTCACGCGCGGTTTGCATGCCAATCAGGAGAACCGGCTTCTGCTGACATTGAGTAGATCCACCCGTGGGGTTCTGGTTCGATCCTTCGAGCCAGTCAACATCTTCCGGACGTTGCCCGCCAACAAGGAGAAATCCATGACTAGAAAGTTTTGTACATTCTCGCTCACGCTCCTAGCGATGATCCTTATCGCGACTTTGATTTCTCAGGCCCAGCCGCAATCTTTGGGGACGCGTCACGTGCGCGATGCAGTCCTTAATGGACAAGCGCCATCCGTCGGGCGTCTGCCCGCCACGCAGGTCATGCGCCTTGTCCTGGTTCTTCCACTGCGCCATCAGCCCGAGCTAGAAAACTTTCTCCAGGAACTCTACGATCCTTCCAGCCCCTCCTACCGGCACTTCCTCACCGTCGAGGAATTCACCGCGCGATTTGGTCCCGGCCAGGAAGACTATGACGCTGTGATTCATTTCGCGGAAGCTAACGGGATGGCCGTGGTTGGTACTTCGCGCAATCGGATGAACGTGGATGTGAAGGCATCGGTCGCCAGCATCGAGAAAGCCTTGCATGTAACGATGAGCGTCTACCAGCACCCCACCGAAAATCGTGCGTTCTACGCGCCGGACCGGGAGCCGAGCGTGGACCTGCCCTTTCAGTTGTGGCACGTCGCTGGTCTGGACAACTATTCCATCCCGCGTCCGCTAGTGCAGCGCAGAAATAGTGCGCACGTAAAGTCCAACGCAACGACTGGCTCCGGCCCAAGTGCCTCTTTTCTGGGCAGCGATATGCGGGCGGCCTACTACGGCGGATCTCTGACCGGAAGCGGGCAATCGTTGGCGTTGTTGGAGTATTACGGCACCGATTTGGCCGACCTGAACACTTACTACGCGAACGTGGGGCAAAACAAGAATGTCCCGATCACTCTCTTGTCAACGGATGGGACCAGCACGAGCTGTCTAGCAAGCCAAGGCTGTGATGACACCGAACAGACTCTTGACATGACGCAGGCGCTCGGCATGGCTCCGGGCATGTCGAGCCTGGTGATGTACGTTGGATCGAGCGATGCCGCCATCTTCAACGCAATGGCGACTGCCAATCCCTTGAACGGGCAGTTGAGTTCTTCGTGGACGTGGACTCCGGCCGACCCCGGCACCGACAACCCGTACTTCCAGGAGTTCGCGGCGCAAGGGCAGAACTTGTTTCAAGCGTCGGGTGACAGTGGTGCGTGGAACTCGGGTTCTTCCATTTACCCGGCGGACGATGCGTTTCTTACCACGGTCGGCGGAACGGACTTGCAGACCAAGAGTGCAGCTGGCCCTTGGGCGTCGGAAACCGCGTGGGTCGACGGTGGCGGCGGGATCTCGCCGGACCGCTACGCGATTCCCTCGTGGCAAACGACCACGGCAAACGGATGCTCAAGCTGTTCCAAAACTCTGCGCAACGGTCCCGATGTTTCTGCCAACGCAAACTTTACGTTTTACGTGTGTGCCGACCAGAGCGGCTGCACCGCCAACAATTATGGCGGGACCAGTTTTGCGGCTCCGATGTGGGCCGGCTATCTGGCTCTGGTCAATCAACAGGCGGTCGCCAACGGCAATCCCAGGCTCGGCTTCATCAATCCATCCCTGTACACGATTGGTTTGGGGTCGAGCTACACGACCGACTTCCACGACATCACCAGCGGCAGTAACGGCTATTCCGCAACGACTGGCTACGACTTAGCCACCGGCTGGGGTAGCCCTAATGGATCCGCCCTGCTCAACGCGCTGGCGGGGACTTCGTCGTCTCCTGGCTTCAGCCTTTCTGCCTCGCCCGCTTCGGTCACCGTAGTGCAAGGCAATGCGGGAACCTCGACCATTAGCAGCACGGTGACGGGCGGTTTCAACGGAGCAATTTCCTTGTCTGCGTCAGGCCAGCCATCCGGTGTGACCGTAAGCTTCAACCCCACCTCGATTACCGGGGCTGGAAGTTCAACCATGACCATGAACGTAAGTTCATCGACGGCTGTCGGAACCTACACGATTACAGTGACTGGAACCTCTGGCAGCACCGTCGCAACCACCACCGTATCGATGACCGTGACCGGGACGAACTCCAACTTCACCATCAGTGCTTCGCCCACGTCGCTCAGCATTACCCGGGGAACTTCCGGCAGATCTATGATCACGACAGCGATTTCCGGCGGCTTCAACTCGGCGATCGCCTTGTCCGCGAGCGGACAGGGGTCTCGCGTGACCGTGAGCTTCAACCCTAGCTCGATTGCCGCGCCAGGCTCAGGGACGTCGACGATGACGGTCACTGTAAGCAGGAGGGCCTCGACCGGAACCCGCACCATCACCATCAAGGGCACCGGCGGAGGTGTGACCCACACCGCCACGGTCACGCTTACCATCCACTAGTGCCGCGACCGCATGATGATTACGGTGTGGAAAACGAGTAGCGCCGGCATCTTGCCGGCTGTCCCGAGGGCGTCTCGCCCTCGGCGTGGCGGGCGAGGACGCCCGCCGGACAGCCGCCGGGACGGCGGCGCTACACTCAATCGTGAAGCGGTACCAATCACACGGTCACGGTACTAGTAGCCGTGAAGCGTCGGTGGTGCTGCGCCG
>Ga0075030_100002547_pt1 | contig 16546 bp, 14 predicted proteins | sample LitLauG_LLR_2012_FD_71393 | JGI IMG/M metagenome (GOLD analysis project Ga0075030, IMG submission 71393) | Freshwater sediment microbial communities from Pennsylvania, USA - Little Laurel Run_MetaG_LLR_2012 | ecosystem: Environmental > Aquatic > Freshwater > Creek > Sediment | place: USA... | reverse complement strand
GGCCGGGGGCGGGGGGGGTCCCAGAGATCCAGTCTCTTCTGCCATTGGGCGCTCTCCTCTCTGTGATGTATGGTTTGTAAAATGACCACTCCGGAACTGATCACCGCGGACTGTGCAGGTCCGGTATGATTCTCAATCGGCCTGCTGAGCAAATCACAATGAAGGGGTGAGAGAGCGAGGGGTGCACCGGCAAGGAGGGAGGGAGAATACCCGGAGAACCTGAGGACTTCACGGCGAACATCCATGGCGGTCTCCCCGTGCAGAATTCGGACAGGGTGAAATGAACGAACCATCGTTAGAGGAATGTAGGGGAACGGGGGGGACAAATCAAGCGGAGCCCGACCCTCCCTGGTCAGGCTCCCGGACGCGCGCCGTCAGAGGAGGAGATTGACCCCGGTAACGCCGGAGGGTGAGTTTCCGCTGTTATCGGTCGAACCCGTGACGCCGGTTGAGGCGGATGTCGCAGTTGCGGAACCGGCAGGCGCCCCTCCGCCGTGGTGGTGATGGCGGTGCGTTTTCCCAGCGGCCTGCATGTCCTGCGTGAGCTTTGCAAAGGCGTCCTGCGCCGCGCTTGTATTCCCCGATTTGAGCGCGGTCGCAAGGGCCTTGAAATCCGCGCCTATTCCCGATGTACTGCTCTGGGTATTCGGAACGTACGGATTTGTGTTTCCAGAGATGCCCTGTATTGACATTGCCTTCCCCTCTCTCCATTAGTGATAGGTTGCATGCCGGCGATAGTCCCGGCCCCTATTCTCAGTTATCGGCATCCCGGGTGAAAACATTAGCCTTTACGCCCCGCGAGCCTCATAAAAACAAGGGCCGCCAGGGCCGTGATCACCGGGACCAGCGCCAGAAGGCCGACAAAGGGAAGAATGGCAATCGACATGATGAGAGAGAGCCAGGGGAAGATGCTCCGGTGTTCACCCCCTCTGAGCAATTTGATCCCCGCCGCAGAGCCGATGACGTAGACGAGAATCGCGGCACCGCTCGGAATGAGAAGGGCGGTCTCCAGGTCCACACCCGCAAAAAAGTAAAGGGAGAGCACGAGCATCGAGAGGCCGAAGAGCATCACGAGGCTCCGGTCCGGCACGCCCGTCTTCGGGTTGAGGTGGTGGAGGAATTGCGGGAAACCCCCGTCGCGGGCCACGGCATAGATCACCCTCGACATCCCCGCAGTGTACGCATTGACGGTTCCGAAGATGATGAACACGGCGAGCATGGCGGTTCCCGCAGCCCCGTACCGGCCGAGCGTGTTTGAGAAGATCGCCGCAAACGGCGCCACGCTCCCTCCCGCCCTGTACGCCCCGGTGCCGACGGTGACGAAGGCAACGGCGATGTACAACGCGCCGATCGTCACAACGCTCAGCACGATGCTCCGCTTGAAATCCCGCTTCGGGTCGCGGAACTCCTCGGCGATATTCGAGACGTTTTCATACCCGAGATAGGACCAGAAAATCAATGCCGCGGCGGTGCCGAGGGGGATGAGCCCGTTCGGGGCGAAGGGGACAAAATTCCGCATCTCCACCGACCCGGCGGAAAACGCGACCGCGGAGAGCAGAAGCGCGACGATCGCCACAACGACTCCCACCTGCACGCGATTGCTGAACGTGATCCCCCGGTAGTTGATGAGAAACGCCGCCAGGATCACGCCGGCCGCGATGACATAGCTCGCCCCCCTCGCCATGGGAGACGCAAACGCGATGTAGGAAGCGGCGATCAGCGTCACGGCGGGCCCCCCGGATATGAACCAGAGCGCGAAGAGCCACCCCGCGACCGTCGCGATGGGGAGACCGAAGCTCTCTTTCGCAAACGCGTACACGCCCCCCGATTCGGGGTTCCGGGCGGAAAGAGAGGCGAACGTGTACGCGAACGGATAGCTCCCCAGCGAAAGAAGGAGCCACGCGACAAGCGAGGCGGGGCCCGCGATCTGCGCCGCAAGCCCGGGAAGGACCAGAACCCCCGATCCGAGCACCGAGCTGATGTACAGCGCGACGGCATGCCGCAGTCGTATCTCCTTCCGGAGATGTGGGGCGGATTCAGGGGACGACATTTCTTCTCCGTGCAATCATTCCCAGACACCACGCGGCCGCGGAGGCCGCGAGTCCCGCGTACATCGGCTCGATACCCAGCGGATAGTACTCCGAGCTCCCCATCTCCTTCGACCATCCCGAGACCAGCCAGCCGAGGGAGACAAGCCAGCCGAGCGCCATCGACGCAAACGCGGTCCGGGGGCGCGGCCGCAGCCGGTCGAAATACGACGTCACAAGCGGAATGAGAAGACCGGGGATGATGACCGTCCCGATCGTGTACCAGAGCCGTATGACGGAGGGGATCGCGAGGGCCAGACCGACGGAGAGGAGAGCGCTCACGACGATCCCCCAGCGCACAGGTCCCGTCGTCGCCTCCTCCCCCATCCTCCCGCGCAGCCGCGCGACGATGTCCCGGCCGAGCGTCATCGCAGAGATAAAGGCCTGGCTGTTCAACGTCGACATGATCGCCGCCAGCATCCCCGCATAGAACATCCCCTTCGCCACGGGGGGGAGGAGCGCCTCGGCCAGGAGCGGGTACGCCATGACCGGTGACGGGATGCCCGGGAGCGCCGCCCGCGCGTAGAGCCCCGCCGTCGTCGTCATGGCATCGAAGACGATCCAGAATATGACCGCGACGAGGATTCCCCGGCGCGCGACCTCTCCGGTCCGCGCGGCGTAACATCGCTGGTGGAATGACGGATCGACAAGCGTCCAGAGGGCGATGAAAAACCAAACGAGGACGAACTGGAGCGAGTTCCCGCCGTCCCACGCAAGGTGAAGGGGAGGAACATGGGAGGCGATATAGGCGGGCCCTCCGAATTTTGACACCGCAAACGGGATGATGACGCCGAACCCGATGAACATGACGAAGAATTCGAAGACGTTCGTGTTGACGTCGGACCGGAAGCCTCCGCTGAACAGGTAGATCACGGAGACCAGCGTGCCCGCGGCAACGGAGGCGGCGATGGACCAGCCCGTGACTACCTCGATCAGGATCCCCACCATGAGGACGTACGGCGCGGGGGTCATGAGGATGAACGTCAGAACGCTCCCCAGGAGAGCGGTCCTCCTGCCGTACGCCTGGTTCAGCTTGTCCGGAATCGAGAGGAGGTTCGTGCCGCGGACTCTCTTTGCGAGAAGGAATGCAAACACGACCGCAAAGACGTAGTAGGGAACCCCCTGAAGGAACCAGTTGGAAATGCCGAACCTGTACGTGAATTCGCCCACCCCCAGGATGCCGCCGTACCACGAGGAGACGAGGCTCATGACGAAGACGGGGGTCGTGAGGGATCGTCCCGCGAGGAGGAATTCGACGTCCCGGATGGATGAGCGGGCGGTGAATATCCCGATCGCGATGACGGCGGCACAGAAGACACCGATCACCGCAAGATCGGCCGGGGCAAGCGTCACCATGAGAACGGATCCCCGGCGCCTCCGGCATGCGCGAACATCACGAGGAGCATCCTCCCGCGCCGGACGGCAACGGTGAAGGGGGAACGGGTGACGACGTTGCTCACGCCGATCTCGCCGGTGCGCATCACGGCATCGGAGAGGGTGTATCTGAGCCCCCTGAGTGTGATCCCGGAACAGGTACCGAATGGAACCAGACTGACTGTCGATCCGCGCCGGGCCCGGATCGTCCGGCGCCTCCCGACCGGGAACGCGCGCCACCCGTCCCCCACGAACGCCATGGAGAGGGCCCGGGTGTACTTCCAGAACACCGAGAGGTTGCCGAGCGTAAAATCGATCCTCCCTCCCGTCGCCCCGGCGATCACCACCTCTCCGGGGAAGGATGCGGAGATGAAATCGAGCGCTTTTTCCAGGTCCGTGTTGTCCTGGCGCCTGACGCGGATCACGCGCGAGCGGGTGAAGGCCCGCCGGGTTTCCGGGAGGACCGAATCCAGGTCACCGATGATGACGTCGGGCTTTATGCCCGACCGGAGGGCGGCGTTTGCGCCGCCGTCCGCCGCGACGACCACGTCAGCGCCGGAGGCAAGGCGCCGGAGGAGGGCGCGCGACGGGGACTCGCCGTTGCAGAGGAGGAGCGTGCGGGGGGGTCTCATGTTCACAGGTGCGCGGTCAGGCCGATCAGGAAATTCCGCTCCGCCGCGGGGAAGAACGTGTTTCCCTGACCCCCCGCGAGATAGAGCGCGTCGAAAATGTTCCGCACTTCCCCCCGGAGCGTGATCTCCGCGCCGGCAAACTCCGGGAGCTTCAGGAGTATTTCGCCGTTGAAGACGACCGCGGCGTCGGTCGTGTTCGCCTCGTTGTTGAAGTTGTCCGTGTGGAACGGTCCGACGTATTTCCCCATGAGCGAGGCGGTCACACCGCCGCCGCGCCAGGCCAGGCGCAGGTTGCCGAGAACATCGGGGAACCCGGCGATGGGGTTCCCGTCGAGCACCACCGGCCCGCTCCCGCTCAGAAAATAAAGCGAGCGGACGATCCTGTTCCGCGAGGCCGTGAAGTTCCCGCTCAGTGTGAACGCCTGGAAGAGCCGGACGGCCCCCTCGAGCTCGATCCCCGTGTGGCGGGTCCGCTTCGCATTCCCCGTCACCGGCTGGCCAAATATGTCCACCTGTCCGCTCTCGACGAGCTCGTTCGAGAACTCCATCCAGTAGGCGGTGACGGATCCTTCCGCCCCGGCCGCGGATGCGCGGAGGCCGAGTTCGCCGTCGAAGAGCTGCTCGGGATGGACGAGCGGCAGACTGAAATCGTACCTCACGATCCCCCCGGTCGTATCGGCCTTGAACTGCGGCATCGCGCCGAACGCGGAGGATTCCCCCTCGTAGAGGTTTGTGAGCTGAGGCTCGTGCGACGTGTAGGAAAACGAAACGTACCCGCTCCAGGCCTCGTCGATGTTGTAATTGAGACCCACACGCGGGTTGAGGAAGAGGTACGGAAATGCGAACGTGTTCCCCAGGTATTTCTCGCGCGTGAAGGTGTAGAGGTTCCTCACGAGCTGCGCGTCCGCCATCAGCGTCATGTCGTCCCTGATACGGAAGAGCTCGTGGCCGTACAGGGAGAACATGTCTTTCCCCCCGTTGAACTCGTAGAAGTGGTAATCAGGATCGAACCCCGCAGGGAGCCCCTCGGCGTACTCGATCTTTCCCCAGTGCGTTGACCGGTGGAACCGCATCTCCGCGCCCACGGTGAGGTCTCCGTCACCGTGGTTGATGTCGAGCGCGGGGAGCCATCCCCACTGGGAGTTGCCGACGAATGCGCGCACGAGCGCGTTCGTCGGGTTCGCCGAGGCGGGGATCCCGTACCTGTAGCCGATCCTGAGCATCGACGTGTCCGCCCAGGAGGCGTCGTAGTCGAAGTACCCGTCTCCCGTATAATAGAAGAGCGTGTTGTGCATCGTCACGGACGGGGAAATCTTCCAGTCGTTCATGAGCTCCGCATGGGGCTGGCTGAAGCTCTCCTGTTCCTGGGGGCGGCGGAACTGCACGGAAGCGTACGCATCCCCCGCCGAGTCGGCGGTCCAGCCCGCGACAACGTTCTGACGCCGGAGCACCCTGTTCCCGTTGACGAATTTCCCCAGGCCGTCATAGGCGAGTCCGTCCGTTATCGGCCCTCCGAAAAAATGGACCCGGGTCGACATCTCCCCGTCGAACCGGATCGCCCCGAAGAAATACGAATTCATGTCGACCCACGAGTTCGTCCTGTACCCGTCGCTCGTGATTTTGCCGAGGCGGCCGTAGAACATGTATCTCCCGTCCACGAGCCCGGAGGTGAAGGACGCGCCGAATTTCTTCGTCGTGAGGGGGAGCGGCTTCGCGCTGTCGCCGAACTGCTGGAACCCCGTCATCATCTCGAGGGTGAGCCCCGGCGTGCCCCCGAACGGGTTTGTGACAATGTTCACCGATCCGCCGATGGCCGGGGGGCCATAGAAGGCGCTCCCGGCACCGCGCTGGACCTGGATGTTGTCCGTGCTTGCAAGGAGATCGGGAAAATCAATCCAGTAGACGTTGTGGTCTTCCGGGTCATTCTGGGGAACGCCGTTGATCATTACGGAGATCCTCCTCTGGTCGAACCCGCGGAGGTTGATGTAGTTGTAGCCTATCCCGTTCCCGTTCTCGGAATACGTCGTGATCGAAGGGAGCTCGGACAGGAGCACGGGGACGTCCTGGAGAGAATACCGGTCGCGGAGGTTCTGCGGCGTGAGATTGGAAAAGGTGACCGGACTCTTCCTCTCCGTGGCCTTTGTCGCGGTCACGACGACGGGGGACATCTGGTAGACAGTGTCCTTCCTCGGCGCCTGCTCCTGGGCGCGCAGAGCACAGGGATTCGCGCACCAGAGCACGATGAACAGCATTCCCGTCCGCTTCATGGCTCCTCCGAAAAACAAAATCCCGCACAGGTTGCCGGCGCGGGAATCGAAAGGAAATCAAGAAGCAGACTTGGTTCCGTTTCCCTACGCTGGCATTACCCAGATCAGGTTTACAGGGTGTGATCTCAGTCCCGCCCATCCGGCGGGACACCCCTAACGGTGACGGGGGAACGTGCCAAAAATTCCGACTAAAAGCAAATCGGATTTTGCGTATCTTGACCGACGACCCGCCAGGACACCGACAATGCCGGAGATCCCGGACCTCATCTACATACGCAAATATCTTGCCAGCGCGCTGACCGGGAGGTCGATCACCGCGGTGGAGGTCAGGCAGACGGTCCTTGTCCGGAACATGCTGGACGCGCCGATCGGTGACATCCTCCCTGGACAGAAATTCCTCGAGGTGGCGCAGCGCGGACCGTTCCTCCGCATGGGCCTCGACGGGGAGATCGACATGATCACGAACCTCATGCTCGCCGGCCGCATACAACACCAGCGGAAGGGGGAGAAGGGTGAAGGCCACCTGTGCGTGGCCTGGACTCTTGACGACGGGACCGCGCTCAGGCTGTGCGACGAAAAGAAGATGGCGAAGCTCTACCTCTGCCGCAGTGCCGATGCTGCGTCCGTCCCCCGGTACGGGACGCAGGGGATCGACATACTCTCGGGGGAGTTCACGAGGGAGAAGTTCCTTGCGCTTGTCGCCGCCAACGCGCGCCGGCAGGTCCGCGTGATGATCAACGACCAGACCGTCCTGAGCGCGATCGGAAACGCGTACGCGGACGAAATCCTCTTCGAGGCGCGGATCCATCCGAAGACTTTTTCGGGAAAACTGAGCGGCGAAGAGCGGGGGCGGCTGTTCGAGGCGATCGGCAACGTCATGACATGGGGGACTGCCATGGTGGAGCAGGCGGGGAAGCCGATCCAGGTCAAGGTGCGCGAACATCTGAAGGTCAGGAACAGGAAGGGGGAGCCGTGTCCCCGGTGCGGCACGACAATCCGGCGCGAAGGGGTCCGCGGACACGACACGTTTTTCTGCCCGTCCTGCCAGCCTCCCTCGAGGAAACTGTTTATCGACTGGCGAACCCCGGGCGGAACACCCGCCGCGCCGGGGGAAGGTTGATTCATCGCCCGCCGGGGCGTATATTACAGTGCTTCAACGATTCATATATTCTCCGGATCTCCATGACACTCAACGAATTGCTCCATGAACGTTCGACGGCGATTATCGACGACGCCATACAGGCGATGTCGCGTGCGCACCTGAGAAGCTACGAGAAATCGGGCACCGGAAACGTCCACCAGCGACTGAAGGCCCTGCTCGTCCTCACGACGAGGGCCGTCAAGGAACGGAATCTCGGTCCGATGGTCGCCCACGCAGATACGATCGCGCGCGAACGATTCGCCTCCGGTTTCGACCTGTGGGAAGTGCAGACGGCGTTCAACGTGCTCGAGGAAGCGATCTGGACACGCATCATCAGGGATCTTCCCCCGGGCGACTATGCCGAGGCGCTGGGATTGATAAGCACGGTGCTCGGGACCGGCAAGGATACGCTGGCCCGGCGGTACGTCTCGCTCGCAAGCAAGACAAAAGCATCTTCGCTGAACCTGCAGTCGCTCTTTACCGGCATGGAAGGCGCCTGACGCCCGCGAAGCGTTCTGCCTCCTCCGCAGACCTCAGCGAGACCAACGGCCGCCGGGACGCATCCGTGCGGCATCCGCAGACTGAATGAAGGCAACGTCCATGATCACGACAATCAACGACTTCGAGCACCTCTGGTCCCGCGAGCTGGAGTCCACGCAGAAACTCTTCAAGCACCTGAACGACCGGGCGCTCTCCCAGGCAGTCAACCCCGAAGGCCGGACGCTGGCCCGGCTCGCATGGCATATCACGACAACGATCCCCGAGATGATGTCGCGCACGGGACTCTCGTTGAAGGGCCCGGGGGAGCATGACCCGATCCCCCCGACGGCAAAGCTCATCGCGAAAGGGTACAGCGACGCGGCGATTTCGCTGCTGGAGGAAGTGAAGGGGCACTGGACCGACGACACGCTCCGCGTGAAAGACGACATGTACGGCGGACAATGGGCGAGGGGGTTTACGCTCACTTCCCTCATTTTCCACCAGGTTCATCACCGCGGGCAGATGACCGTGCTCATGCGGCAGGCTGGCCTCGAGATCCCCGGGCTTTACGGTCCCGCCCGGCAGGAATGGGCCGCGTTCGGCATGAAACCACCGGCGATCTGATATTTCACTCCGGCAGGCGGCCGCCGGGCAAGGCGCGGCCGGCCCTTCCCTTGCAACTTGTCCGTTCGAGTGATACTTTACAGCGGCCTTTCCCCACGTCTTCCATCCGGAGCGGACCATGTTTTACCTCAAGTTCATCAGGGACTTCGTCAATATTTTGCGCGCCGGGCAGACCCCCGCTCAGGTGGCGGGGGGTTTTGCGCTCGGCACGATACTGGGGCTCTCCCCCATGCTGACGCTCCAGGGGGCGCTCGTCTGGCTCATACTCCTCGCGATTGACGTTAATTTCTCGGCGGCCGGGGTGGCAATGACGTTCTTCGCATTCTTCGCCTGGCTCCTCGACCCGCTGTTCCACTGGCTCGGATACCAGATCCTCGTGAACGCAGGGCCGCTGAAGGGGCTCTGGACATTTCTCTACAACGCGCCGATCGCCCCCCTGACCCGGTTCAACAATACCGTGGTGATGGGAAGCTTCGTCGCGGCTCTTCTCCTCTTTTATCCCGTTTACGCAGGAATGAAGCATTTCGTCGTCGCGTACAGGACGCACATTCATTCGCGTCTCGAAAAGTGGAAAGTCTACCAGGTGCTGGACCGGAGCAAAATGCTCCAGTGGTACAGGAGAATCCGCGACCTGAAAGTCTCGCCATGAGAAAGAAATTCGTCTCCTTCGTCATAATCCCGTCGGTCGTCGTTTGCCTCGCCGTGTATCTTTTTATCGACACGTGGGTGCGCCTGGGACTCGAGGCGGGGGGGGAAGCGGCGATCGGCGCGAAGGTGGAGTTCGAGGGACTGCATGTTTCGCTCTCTCCACTCGGCATCCAGTGGAGCAGGCTCCAGGTCGCCGACCCGCACGACGGTTGGCGCAACCTCTTCGAAACCCGGGACGTCCGGTTCGCGGTGAACTCCGGCCAGCTCCTGAGGAACAAGTACATCATACAGACGATGGAGGTAGATGAGCTGATACTGGGGTCAAAGAGGTCCACGGACGGCTCCGTCAAGAAAGCGCCGGCACCCGCCGCGACCCCGGGGGGAACCGACACATCGGGGGCGGGCACGTTCACCGCGAAGGCGGAGGGGGCGCTCGGGAAGACCGCCGAAAAATCCCCTGCCGTCGCAGCAGGCATCGGCGCGCTTCACCTGAACGCCGACAGCCTCGTGAAGGTGCTCGACATCCACACGCTGAAGCATCTCGATTCGCTCAAAAGCCAGGTCCTCGCCTCCTCCGGCCAGTGGAACGCCTCGCTCGCCGACCTCGAATCGTCGAAGAAGAAACTCGCGGAGATCGAAACCGGGATCAAATCGATAAACCCTGCGCAGCTCACGACGCTCCCGGCCATCACCGGCGCCATCGCGACGGTGGAAAACTCCACGAAGGGGATCAACGATATTTCGTCGGCGTTCAACGCGCGCAAGGGAGCAATCCAGGGAGACGTGCAGAAGCTCAACGCTTCCGCGGGGCTCATCGACGATATCGCGGCGGAGGACTTCACGCGGCTCAAGGCGATGGCGAAGCTCCCCAACCTGAGCACGACGGGGGTGGCACGGCTTCTCGTCGGGGAGGAGACCGTGAAAAAGGCGACGACGTATCTCTCGTACGTCGACTGGGCGCGGGCACACATCAAGAACTCCTCCTCGAAACCCGACTACACGAGCCCTCCCAGGATGACGGGGCAGAACATCGCGTTCCCGCTTGAGCGGGCATACCCGAAGTTCCTCATCGAGAAGATACGCATCTCCGGCGGGACAGACACCTCCGGGGGGGCCTCGGCGATACACGCAAAGGGAGAAATAAACAACGTCACGAACGATCAGAGCGTGACGCACCTCCCCATCACGGCGACGCTGGAGGGGGTGGAAGGGGGCGGCCGGGCATTCCACCTGCACGCGGTGTTCGACAGGACGAAGGAGGTCCCGTACGACGAGTACGAAGCGTCGCTCGGCGGCGTCCCCGTCGCGGAGTTCCCGCTCGGGAAGGAGGATTTCCTCTCCGGCAAGATGACGGACGCGCGCATGAGCTCGACGGTGAAAGCCGTCGTCCCCGGCAGCGCGTTCGACGCCAGCGCAACGACAACACTCTCCGGGTTCCGCATGTCCTACGCGTCGGAACCGAAGGGGATGCTCGAGCAGGTCATACGGGACGTCCTCCGGGATATCCACGATTTCACGGTCACGTTCCGGCTCTGGAACACGGACGGCGAGTTCAAGCTCGCCCTCGCGACGGACCTCGACGCGAAGATCGCGGAGCGCGCCACGGCCGTGCTCGGCGCCGAGTTTACGAAAGCCCAGAATGACCTGAAGACGAAGCTCGACGGCGCCATCGCGGGGAAGAAGGCGGAAGTGATGAAACTCGTCGGCGACAAAACGGCGGACGTCCAGAAGCAGCTCGGCGCATACCAGTCGCTCATCGGCGACAGGCTGTCCCTCGCAGACGCGAAGAAGAAGGAACTGACCGACCGCCTCGATAAGGAAAAAAAGGGGAAGGTCAACGACGTGCTGAAGGGTATTTTCAAATAACGGAAGGGGAATCTCCATCAACGTCTCCGGAATTCTCGAGCTCGATTCAAAGCAATTCGGTTTCCTCCGCACACCCACACACGGCCTTTCCCGCGACCAGACCGACCCGTACGTACCCGCAGGGCTCGTGACGCAGTTCAACCTCAGGACGGGGGCCTTCCTGGAGGCGACGGCGGAGGAGAAGCACGGAAAGTGCCCGCAGGTCAGCGTCATTTCCGGGGTCAACGGCCTCCCCCCCGCCGCATGGAAGGATCTGAAGGAGTTCTCGGCGCACGAGGTCGTCTCTCCGAACGAGATCATACGCCTCGAGGGGAAAGGATCCGACAGGGCGATGCGCGTCGTCGAGCTCTTCTGTCCCGTCGGGAAGGGACAGCGGGCGCTCATCGTCTCCCCCCCGAAAGCCGGGAAGACCGTCCTCATGCAGCAGCTCGCCCACGCCGTTAGCCTTCACAACCCCGAGATCGATCTTCTTGTCCTGCTCATCGACGAGCGCCCGGAGGAAGTGACGGACATGCGACGTTCGATTCGCGGCGAAGTGTACGCGAGCTCCAGCGACAGCGAGCGGGGGACGCACGTCCGCCTCGCCCAGCTCGTTCTCGAATACGCGAAGAGGAAAGCGGAGACGGGGAAGGACGTCGTCGTGCTCCTCGACTCGCTGACGCGTCTCGGAAGGGCATTCAACATCCACCAGAAGAGCAGCGGCAGGACAATGTCCGGCGGTGTGGACGCACGGGCGCTCGAGATCCCGAAACGGATATTCGGCGCCGCGCGCAACCTGGAGGACGGCGGCTCCCTTACGATCATCGCCACGGCGCTGATCGACACGAGCTCGCGGATGGACGAGCTGATTTTCCAGGAGTTCAAGGGGACGGGGAACATGGAGCTCGTCCTCGACCGGGGCATGGCAAACGAACGGATTTTCCCGTCGATAAATCTCGGTACGTCGGGGACGAGGCGGGAAGAGCTTCTCTTCGGTCCCGCCGTCGACAGGTACCAGGCCCTGCGCCGTTCCGTCGCGCGGCTCCAGCCGCGGGAGGCGATGCTCGCCGTGCTGAAGCTCCTCGAACAGTACCCGACGAATGAACTCCTCCTCGCCAAATTCTGAAACGGTCAGGCTCCCGGTCCCCGCAGGGTTCAATTTCTGGCGGACCGCGTTCAGCCACGGCTGGTGCGCCCTCCCTCCTTTTTCCCACGACAAGGGGCGGAAGGAGCTCGGCCGGGTATTCACGCTCGCCGGCGGCGTGACGGCCTCATGCACGCTCACCGACGGCGGTACAGAGGTCAAAGTGACGACCGCGTGGTCACGGAGGCCGGGGGAAAAGGCAAGGGCGGACCTTACGAGGCAGATCAGGACGTGTCTCCGCATGGAGGAGGATTTCACCGGGTTCCACAGGGAGGCGCGCCGCAACACGCATTACCGGTGGATCGCGTCCTCAGGCGCCGGCCGAATGCTCCGCGCTCCCACGGTGTTCGAAGACGCCGTCAAGATGATCTGCACGACGAACTGCACATGGGGCCTCACGACGCTCATGGTCTCGAATCTCGTCGAGGGTGCGGGAGATCCCCACGCCGGCGGGGGGCGCTCCTTTCCCGCCCCGGAGGCGGTCGCGGCCCTGACGGAGTCGGTCCTCAGGAAAAAAATCAAGTGCGGCTACCGCGCACCGTACATACTCGAATTCGCCGAGCGGGTCGCCTCCGGCCGCCTGGCGTGCGAGTCCTGGCGCCGCTCGGCGCTCCCTACGGCGGCGCTCTACGATGAAATGAGAACCGTCAAGGGGATCGGTCCGTATGCTGCGGGGAACCTCCTCAAGCTGACGGGACGCTACGACTACCTGGGGCTCGACTCGTGGGTCCGGGCGAAATACTACGAGCTCCACCACGGCGGCCGCCGCGTGAAGGATGCCACGATCGAGAGAGCATACGAGAAATACGGGGAATGGCGGGGGCTGTTCTTCTGGCTCGAAATGACGTGCGACTGGCACGGGGAGAAGTTCCCCCTGTAACATTCGGTCGGCGGACGAGTATAGTAAGAAGAATCCCGGGGTGTGGATTTCCTCACGCCCCGTCATCACCATGTTCTGACATCACGACGGCCGCAATCCATGAATCCGGACCAAGGGCTCACCCCGCTAAAGCTGCTCCGGACGTTTTTCCGGATCACCGCGTTCATCTTCTTCCTCGTCCCGTTCTCGTTCACCGTCGACGACACAGGGGCGACATGGATCATGTGGCGGGATTCGACGCTCCTCGCCGTCACGTTCGTCGCCCTCGCACTCCTGATGGCCGGCGGATGGCTCTTTGTCGTCTTCAGGATGAAGCGACAGTCGGCCGGAGACGAGGAACGGGGGACGGCGTCTCTCCAGCCGTACAACATCTGGGGGCAGATGTCCGCAGGGACGCGGGCCGGACTCGCCACGGCGGTCTTCCTGATATTCGGGACGATCGGCCCGCTCAACTCGCTCCTGACCCCCCCGGACCAGGCGCTCAATCCGCTGGAGATCGTCATCCTGACGGTCGCATCGGGGGGCATTTCCGCGTGCATCGTCTTCTACGGGAACCGGAAGATTCTTCTCGTGCTCTCTCTCGCACTGTGCGTCGGGGTCCTGTTCAGCATCGATCCGGTCATGTCCCTCATCTCACGCCCTCCCCCGCCCTCGCTGAAGAACCGCGACGGCTCGGTGACGCTCACCGCGTCCCAGCTCGCCGATTTCCAGGCGCAGCGGACCGTCGTCGCGGGGGGAGGGATCGTCCTCCTTTCGCTGGGGTACGTGATGTTCATCGTCCTGCTGACGAACGAAGGGCGGCAGCGCGTACGCCTGGAGGCGGAGATGTCGATCGCGCGGAAGATCCAGCTCTCGCTCATCCCCTCCGCGGCGATCAGCACGGGGGCGGCGGAGGCCGCGGGGCTCACCGTCCCCGCAAGCGAGGTGGGGGGGGATTACTTCGATTTTTTGGAACTTCCCGACGGGCGACTTGCCGTCTTCACCGCCGACGTCGCGGGACACGGCGTGGGTGCGGGGATACTCGGCGCCATGACCAAGAGCGCGTTCCGCGCGCACATCGTTCACGATCCCGGCCCCGCCTCGATGATGAAGTTCCTCAATGCGACGCTCGCCGGGCTTGTCGAGCGGAAGATGTTCATCACTGCCGCCTATCTTCTGCTCGAGCCCTCCCGGCGCTCGGCACGCATCGCCACCGCGGGGCACCCGCCGCTGCTGCGGCTTGACGGCGGAGGCGGGATCGCCGAATTGCGGACACCCAGCCTTGCGCTGGGGATCGACCGGAACGCCTCGTTCACCGAACTCGATGCACCGTGCGCGCAGGGGGACGTGTTCCTCCTGTACACGGACGGCGTCGTGGAGTCCGCTTCGGGATCCGGAGAACAGTTCGGTCAGTCAAGAATGAAAGATCTGCTCATGAGCAGCCGGGATCGTTCGCCGGCGCAACTGTGCGAAGCACTCGTCAGGGAAACTGAATCGTTCAGAGGGGGCAAAGGGGCCGTCGACGACCTGACCGTCGTCGCCGTGAGGGTGGGATAGCAACGCTCCCCCCCGAAGGGAGGGAGCGGCAGATTCAACGATACACGTCAGTCCCCCAGGCAGGTGCCGACCGCCTTCGCGGCGAAGATGAGCTGGGAATCGGGAGCGACGAGACGCTGCTGGCCGACGGCGTCGGCGAGCGGGACCGTGATGACGTTGTCCTGGCGCAGGCTCGTCATGACGTCGAAATGTCCGTTCGACATCGCCTGGAGCGCGACGGTGCCGAACCGGGTCGCAAGGATGCGGTCGAACGGCGTGGGGCTCCCGCCGCGCTGCACATGGCCGAGCACCGTGACGCGCGTCTCCAGACCGGTCTCGTCTTCGATCCGCTTGGCCACAAGCTCGCCGATCCCTCCGAGGCGGACCGGATCCGTCCGTTTCTTGTCCATTTCCTTGACGGAGATGCCGCCGCCGCTCGGCTTTGCCCCTTCCGCAACGCAGACGATGCTGAACTTGGCTCCCTTGCTCCTCTTGAGGACCGCCTCGAACACGGCGTCCCAGGAAAAGGGAATCTCGGGAATGAGGATAATATCCGCGCCGCCCGCGAGTCCGGCGCCGAGCGCAATCCATCCGGCGTAGCGCCCCATCGTCTCCATCACCATCACCCTGTGATGCGCCGATGCGGTCGTCTGGAGCCGGTCGATCGCCTCCGTGGCGACGGCACGGGCGGAATCGTGTCCGAACGTCACTTCCGTCGCCGCCAGGTCGTTGTCGATCGTCTTGGGGACGCCCATCACGTTGAGCCCCATCTCGGCGAGCTTGTGCGCGATGATCTGCGTCCCGTCGCCGCCGATCGTCACCAGGGCGTCGAGCTTCAGATTCCTGTAATGATCCACGACCTGCTGGGACGCGTCGACGATGCGGATATTGCTCCGCTCCCCCATCGGAAAATGGAAGGGATCCCCCTTGTTCGAGGTGCCGAGAATCGTCCCTCCCTGGTTGATGATGCCGAGAACGTCCCCCGGGGTGAGTTCCCTGTGACGCCCCTCGACAAGTCCCTCGTAACCGTCGATGATGCCGACGACCGTGGCGTTATAATAACTCATCGCCGGTTTGGCGATGCTGCGGATGACCGCATTCAGACCGGGGCAGTCGCCGCCCCCTGTCAGGATCCCTATTCTCTTCAGTTTCATGGCTGGCTCAGTGCTCTCCTAATGGGTCATGTGGGTGCTGACACAAAATCTCTGTAATATACGAAACCGGTACGACTTATGACAGAGGACTATTCCTACGAAGCGTCGGTGAAGTCGCGCGCGTCCGACGAGCCGATCAATACGTACATCCTCCGTCCCGCCGCGGGACTCCTGGTCAGGGCGCTGTACAGAACGCCGGTCACCCCGAACCAGGTGACGCTTGCGGCAACCGCCGCCGGGCTCGCCGCGTCGGTGCTCTACTTCCAGGGGACGCCGCTCCTGACCGCTGCGGCCGGGCTCAGCCTGACGCTCAAGGACACGCTGGACTCGGCGGACGGCCAGCTTGCCCGCGCGAAAGGGATGTTCAGCCGTGCCGGGAGGTTTCTCGATTCGATCGGCGACTTCGCGGTCAACCTCGCGGTGTTCGCCGCGATCGGCGCTGCGATGGTCAGGAGCGGAAGCGGACCCGCCGCACCGGTTCTCTGCCTCGTCGGGTTCCTCGGCATCTCGCTGCGCGTGTCGTACCACGTCTTCTACCAGACGTCGTTCCTCCACCTCGAAAACGCATATACGGGAAACCGGACATCGGAGGAGATCCGCGAGGAGGACTCCTCCGAAGACAGGCTGACCGGCGCGCTTCACAGGACGTTTCTATTTCTCTACGGCTGGCAGGACGCGCTTGTCGCGCGGATCGACGCAGCGTGCCGGGGGACGGGGGAGAGCGGCGCGGAAGCGGACAGGGGGTGGTACGGGGA